>JACCDU011239872.1_pt1 | contig 14099 bp, 12 predicted proteins | sample 7446081 | NCBI WGS metagenome assembly JACCDU01 (sample SAMN15323447, study PRJNA562643) | freshwater metagenome | isolation source: river surface water | place: USA:Blue River Watershed | collected 2017-08-17 | reverse complement strand
TGCCCTGAACCTCTGGCGCCAGTACATCGACGGTCTCAACGCCTTGCGCGACGACCGGGGCATGACCGTGGTGCAGATCGCGCACACCGACATCAAGCGATTCGACTCGCCTGAGCACGACCCGTATGACCGGTACGTCATCAAGCTCCATGCCCGCGCTGCGGCATTGCTGCAAGAGCACTCGGACGTCGTGCTGTTTGCCAATTACCGAATCTCCACCGTCAAGGCAGACGTCGGCTTCAACAAGAAGGTCAGCCGTGCGGTGGGCTCCGGCGAGCGCGTGATTCACACGGTCGAGCGCCCAGCCTTCCTAGCCAAGAACCGCTACGACCTGCCCGACACGCTCTCGCTGGAGTGGTCTGCCTTTGCGCAGGCCATGCCTGAAATCCTGCATTCGACCCTGATCCCTTCCACCACCACCCGCACCTGAAAAAGGACTAATCACCATGGCTTCATTCGGACAAACCTTCGACGCATCCTCTGTCGAGCCCAGCAGCAACTACGAGGTGCTTCCCCCGGGCAAGTACCTCGGTCAGATCGTCGGCAGCGAAATGCGCTCGACCAAGGACGGCACGGGCCAGTACCTTTACCTGGAGGTAGACATCCTTGATGGCCAGTACGCAGGCCGCAAGCTCTTTGACCGGCTCAACCTGGTCAACGCCAATCCCGACACAGTCCAGATCGCCCAGCGCACGCTGTCTTCAATCTGCCGCGCCGTGGGCAAGATGCAGGTGAGCAACTCCGAGCAGTTGCACTTGGTGCCGATGACCCTCGATGTCCGGGTGCGTCCGCCCAAGGGCCTGTACGGTGAGTCCAACTCCATTCGCTACCTTCCGAGAGGCGGCTCAGCTGGTGCCGTCCCGCAGTCCACGGCGTCGTATGCGCCGCCGGTAGCCCCTGCCGCCGCGCGTCCCATTTCGGCAGCGCCGACCGCCACTTCGGCGGCTAACGGGCTGCCCTGGAAGCGCCAGGCCTAAGGAGGACTTGGGCATGCACGAGCACGCTCCAGCGGCCACGCCGATCCGACTGCCCAGCACGTTGCAGGGCTGCCGTGAGCGGCTGGCCGCACTTCAAGATGAGATCGCCTCCATCCGAATCCAGATTGCCACGACCGACATCCGTCGACAGACGGAGAAGAAGTCGCTCGATGCCACCTGGTTCCACCGGGCCAAGACTGCGCTGCGCCTGAAACAGCAGGAACTTGCGCAGCTGACGACCCACATGGCCAAGCTCAACGCGGCTGAACCTGGCGGTCACCGGGAGCGGTTCAAGGATGCGCTGATTGGGGTGTTGCGTGCCGATTGCGACGATGAACGCTGGCAGGCGGCGGTGACTCGCGCCCGTGAAATTGAAGCCAAGCAGGGGGTGCAGCATGGCTGAGTTGCCAAGCATTAGCAGCCCCACCCGTGAGGCGATCTTTGCTGCCTACGAAGCCGATGCTGGGGACGGGTTTCGTGCTCACCTTGGCGCATCACTGATCGGCAAAGACTGCGAGCGTGCGCTCTGGTTCGATTTTCGCTGGGTCACGCGGGCTCGGCATCCCGGTCGGCTTTTGCGCCTCTTTGAAACCGGCCAGCTTGAAGAAGCCCGGCTGGTTCAAAACTTGCGTCGAACAGGTGCCACGGTTTTGGAGGTGGACCCGGATACGGGTCGCCAGTTTCGAGTTCAGGCGCATGGCGGCCACTTTGGTGGTTCTCTTGACGGGGTGGCCATCAACCTCTTGGAGGCGCCCAAGACCTGGCATGTGCTGGAGTTCAAGACGCACTCGGTCAAGAGCTTCAACGACCTGATGGCCAAGAAGGTTCGTGAGAGCAAGCCGCTGCACTTTGCGCAGATGCAGACCTACATGAACCTCATGGGTTTGACCCGGGCGATGTACCTGGCCGTTTGCAAAGACACGGACAACGTCTACGTCGAGCGGGTCGAGGCAGACCCTGCCTTTGCGCAGGGCCTGATGGCCAAGGCAGAGCGAATCATCTTTGCGTCCACGCCCCCACCGCGCATCAGTGCCGATCCCTCCTGGTACCAGTGCCGTATGTGTGACTACGCACCGGTCTGCCACGCCGATGCAGCCGATGTGGCGGCGCCAGAGGTCAATTGCCGAACCTGTCTGCATTCGACACCCATCGATGGGGGGTGGCATTGCGCGCGTCATGACCGTCGCTTGACCGAGGCCGACCAACGCGCTGCCTGCGCCGTGCATCTCTTCATTCCATCGCTGGTGCCGGGCCAGCAAGTCGACGCAGGCGAGGACTAGGTCGAGTACGAGTTCGCCAGTGGGAGTCGCTGGCGCGACACCGGTATGAACAAGTATGCGAACACCTTTTATGGAGCACAAGCATGAGCCTGACCCTTCGTCCCTATCAAAGCGGTGCCATTCAAGGCATCTACAACTACTTTCATGATGACACCGGCAACCCGCTGGTAGTGATCCCCACAGCCGGTGGCAAGTCGCTGGTCATGGCGACCTTCGTTGAGGGGGTGCTCAAGGCGTTTCCGGACCAGCGCATCCTGATCGTGACCCATGTGCGGGAGTTGATCGAGCAGAACTACAGCGAGCTTAAGAAGCTCTGGCCACAAGCGCCTGCGGGCATTTACTCGGCCGGCCTCAAACAGCGAGACATTGGTGCCCGCATCCTCTTTGCTGGCATTCAGTCCATCCACAAGCGCGTCTATGACGTCCAGCAGTGTGATCTGGTCCTCATCGACGAGGCTCACCTAATTCCGCGTTCGAGCAACACCATGTACAGGCGCTTTCTGTGTGATCTCTCCCGCCTGAATCCCCAGATGAAGGTGATTGGCTTGACCGCCACCCCGTATCGGCTGGACTCCGGGCTTTTGCATGAAGGCGAGGACGCCATCTTCACTGACATTGCCTACGAGGTATCGGTGCGTGAGTTGATCGACCAGGGTTACCTCTCGCCGCTGCTCTCCAAGCGCATGGCCACCCAGATTGATCTGACGGGGGTGGGAACCCGCGGCGGCGAGTTCATCGCCAAGGACCTGGAGGCGGCAGTCGACAAAGACTCGATCACCCAGGCGGCCGTTGATGAAATCTTCTCCTACGCCAAGGACCGCAAGAGCTGGCTCATCTTCTGCGCAGGTGTAGACCATGCCTACCATGTGCGCGACGCGATTCGGGCGCGCGGGGTGACTTGCGAGACCATCGTCGGGGACACGCCTGGTGCGCAGCGTGAGGCCATCATCAACGACTTCAAGGCAGGCAAGATTCAGTGCCTGACCAATGCCAACGTGCTCACCACGGGGTTCAATGCCCCAGGTGTGGACCTGTTGGCCATGCTGCGACCTACGAAGTCGGCGGGTCTGTACGTCCAGATTGTGGGGCGCGGTTGTCGGTTGGCGCCGGGTAAGACGGACTGCTTGGTGCTGGACTTTGCCGGCAACATCGCCCGCCACGGGCCGATCGATGCCGTCAAACCCAAGCGTCCCAAAGGCGGTGAAGAGGATGTGGCACCCACCAAGGCTTGCCCGGATTGTTTCAGCATCGTCCACGCATCGGTGCGCACCTGCCCTGACTGCGGGCATGTGTTTCCGCCGCCGGAACTCAAACTCGACGCCAAGGCCAGCAACCTGGATGTGCTGACCTCCGGCAAGTCCGAATGGGTGCCCGTCACGCGCGTCTCCTACGCCCGCCATGACAAGCCGGGCAAGCCGCCGTCACTGCGGGTGGACTACTGGAGCGGACTCACTCACCACAGCGAGTGGATCTGCATCGAGCACCAGGGCTATCCGCGTCAGAAGGCCGCCTCCTGGTGGGCCAACCGCGCTCAGGGCTTGCCGCTGCCCCGGCGGGTGGATGAGGCCGTCGCCTGCGCGACCAAGCTGCGCTGCCCTTCGGAGATCGCCGTCCGCCCCAGTGGGCGCTACACCGAGGTCGTCGGGGCCAAGTTTTCATGATGTGCGTGATCTGCCGCAGGGATGCCCGCGGCTATGGATTCGCACCTCGCTACATACGTGTGGCGGCGCAAGACAGCAAACAGTGCTCTCGGCGCTGCCAGAACATCACTGGAAGGTTGAAGGGAATGATTGATCCAAACAAACATGAAGCCAATGCGCTGTCAGCCGCGGGGATGAGCGCGGGTGCCTACGTCGAGGAGATCGGAAAGACCGACCTTGCACGCTGGACCGAGCAGGAGTGGGCGACGCTCATCGATGTGGCTGTCACTGCATTTCAAGATTTTCTTCGCCAGGCCTATGCCGATGACCCACCGTTTTAAGGAACGCCATGACAAACAAGAATTACATGGCGCAGTTGGGCGCTACCCTGGTCGATCGCGGCTTTCCGATTCTGCCGATCCAACCCAGCACCAAAAAGCCCGGACTCTACAAGCTTGGCGCCTGGCACGAGTACCCCAAGTGGAGCCGGCACTGCGAGCGTGACACCACGGACAACGAGGTCGACATTTGGGGCAACTGGCCGGAAGCCGGGATTGGCATTGCCGCTGGCCGAGTGATCGGCATTGACATTGACATCCTGGACTCGCCCACCGTCGCTCTGGAGATCGAGGCGCTGGCCAAGCGGATGCTGGGGGATACGCCTGCGGTACGCATCGGTCATGCGCCCAAGCGCTTGCTGGTCTACCGGGCTGTGCAGCCGTTTTCGGGCTTCAAGTACCCACCGGTTGAGGTCTTGGGTGTTGGCCAGCAGTTCATCGCCTATGGCATCCATCCGGACACAGGCAAGCCCTACGACTGGCCCGTGAGCACCTTGGCGGACCTGAGCCCCGAGGACCTGCCTGGCATCACGGAAGCTCAGGCGCGCGAGTTTGCCAAGGAGGCCTACCGCCTGATCCCGGCAGAACTGCGCCCCAAGACGCTAGGGGTCGGCTTGCGCGCCCCTATGGAGTGCGCCAACCTGCCAGAGCAGCGTGGTACCTATGCGGCCGTCGAAGATGCCCTCAGGCACATCGTCAACGCCGATCTGGACTATGACAGCTGGGTTCGGATCGGGATGGCTATCAAGGGAGCGCTGGGTGACGACGGTTGGCCGCTCTTTGAGGCATGGTCTCAAACATCGCAGAAAAACGATCCGAAGACGACCGCCCGCAGTTGGCGTAGTTTTGCCCCGCAGCGCATTGGCGCCGGCACCGTCTACAAGCTGGCGCTAGACAACGGCTGGGAGCCTGAAGCCGACATGCAGTTGAATGGCGAAATCGTCATGAACGGGCATCACCCGGCGCGTGAACTCTTGCAGGCCCTGCAAGCCGCCGACCCAATTTCGATCGAACCACAGGAAATTTCCCTGCCTCCCCCGAAGCCCATGCCCGCCGGCTGGGATCAGGTGGGTGGCGTGATTGCCGACATGATGGCCCTGATGGCGGTCACCGCCAAGCGGCCACAACCTGTGCTCGCCCTGGGCGCAAGCTTGTGCGCGATCGGGGCGCTCATGGGGCGAAAGTACTGCACCGAAAGCAACATTCGCTCGAACCTCTACGTGGTCGGTATCGCCGAGAGCGGTGCCGGCAAGAACCACAGCCGGGTGGTGATCAATGAGCTCTTGCGCAAGGCCAATTTGCTGCAGTACCTGGGCGGCAACAAGATCGCGTCGGGCTCGGGACTACTCACTGCGATCCAGCGTCAGCCCGCTATCCTGTTCCAGCTCGACGAGTTCGGGATGTTCTTGTCGGCAGCAGCCGATCGCAAGCGCTCGCCGCGCTACGTCTGTGAAATCCTGGACCTGATGACCGAGCTGTACACCACCTCGGGCACCACTTATTTCGGTGTGGAGTACGCCAGCACCCAGCACAACAACGCCCACCGGGCAATCCACCAGCCGTGTGCCTGTATCTATGGCACGACCACGCCCTTGCACTTTTGGCAGGCGCTGCAGGCTTCCAATGTGGCAGATGGATCACTTGCGCGCTTTCTGATCATGGAGAGTGAGGACGACTTCCCGGACAGCAACGAGGTATTTGGCGTCATCGACCCGCCCCAAGACCTGATCGATCGGATCATCCTGATCCACCAAGGGGGCGGCAAGCTCAATGGCAATCTGGCGGATGTGGGTGCCATCGATGAGGTGCTGGTGGATCCTCGGGTGGTCCCGATGACCCCGCAGGCCAGAGAAACATTTCGCCATCTCGATCAAGAGTTGGTGGGGCGCCTTCGCACCTCCCGCGGCACAGGCTACTCGTCCATCCTCGCTCGGATTGAGGAGAACGCGACCAAGTTGGCCCTCATCCGTGCAGTCTCGCGGGACCCCGTGGATCCGCAGATTGAGGACCACGATGCCGAGTGGGGAATCAAGCTCTCACGCCACTGTGCGGAACTCACCATTCGTGAGGCATCGGCTCGTGTGTCCGAGAACCAGGTCGAGTCCCATCACAAGCGGGCCATGCAGATCCTGCGCGACGCAGGCATGGCTGGCATGTCCAAGAGCGACTTCACCAGGCGCACACAGTTCATGGATCACCGCCAGCGCGACGGCGTATTGCGTACGCTGGCTGAGGCCGGGCTGATCGAAACGATTGCCCTGCAAAGCAAAGGCCGCCCCGCGCAGTGGATCAAGGTCCTATGAGATGGGGGCGGCGCCTATGCGGACTTGCTTCAGTAATTTCATCCTTCAAACCCCCCACTAGAGATACACAAATAAAAAAGGGCGACCCATAGCCTCGCGCGCGCGAAACTCCCTAGACAGAGACGGAGACAGAGAGATGGAGAACTAGATTGAAATAAATAAATATTGAAATATCTCTCGACTACTCCAAGGCCCATGCTCTTGGCGTTGAAAGATGAAAGATTGAAGTTGGCTTTCGTGTTTGCCGAGTGAGCCGCTTTGACTTCCGCGTAGCCGTAACAGAAACGGACATGAGGGAGCCGCACCAGCCCTGACCCGGCGGTGCCTGGGCTCCTCCAGGTCGCTTGAACAAGTTGGCACGAGCGCTTGTTCGCACCCTTGGAGGACTCCCAATGCATCATCAAAAAAACGCCCCACACTGCGCCATCTTGGCCCTGGACCTGGGCACCACCACGGGCTGGGCCTTGAGCCTGCCTGATAGCTCGGTGACCCACGGCTTTGTCAGCTTCAGGCCCCAGCGCTTCGAGGGTGGCGGTATGCGCTACCTGCGCTTTCGTCGCTGGCTTGATGAGATGCTCACAACGACCGGCCCAAGCAGTGTGCAATCTGGGCTTGGTGCGGTTTACTTTGAGGAGGTGCGCCGTCACCTCGGAGTTGATGCTGCGCACGCCTACGGCGGCTTTCTGGCAACCCTGACCAGTTGGTGCGAACACCAGGCGATTCCGTACCAAGGTGTGCCCGTGGGCACGATCAAGCGCCATGTCACCGGCAAGGGCAACGCAGGCAAGTCCGAGATGGTGACGGCCATGAAAACGCGTGGCTACGTGGTGGCCGATGACAACGAGGCGGATGCCTTGGCCGTTCTCGCCTGGGCGCTGGCGCAAACCGATGGAAGCACCGTAGGAGGTGCCCACCATGGCTAAAAAGCAAGTCACCAACAAGCCCCTGGAACATGGCAATGTTGTCCGTCTGGCCGGTGGCCGCCTTGCCGAATGGAATAGCCTGGCAGAGGAAGGAACGAGCTACCGTACCGAGCATTTCCGGTGCATTGACTCGCTGGGTATCTTGCTGCGCAATGGCTCGATTACCCCCCAAATGCACGATGCAGGTCAGGACTTCAATCGAACCTTCGTATTTGCCCAGATGGATCCAGCGGGCGCGCCAGCCCTCGATCGCGTTCCCGGTGGCCAGTGGCGCGACAGCATGACCGAGAGGGTGGCATGGGCTCGCAAGCGCATGCATGAGGCACTTGATGCGGTCGGAGGGATCAGTAGCCCAGGCGGATGCGCCGTCTGGCACGTGGCAGGCCTTGGATGTAGCGTGAAGGAATGGTCTTCTGTTGAGGGTTGGAATGGCCGAACACTCAATCAATACGAGGCCAAGGGCATCCTGGTCGGTGCGCTTGCAGTTCTGGCGGCTCACTACGGATATTCGCATCGGACCTAGGGCTGCCGACAAAAGATTCACCTAACAGCCCAAGGTCAACATGACTCGGATTTACCCTTGCTTTTAGAGCCTTGCAGGTCTATGTGGCGGAGTGGAATAATGATTTAAAAGCCAACACACCAAAGTGCATATGCAGCCCCATCAGAGCTTCAAATTTCGAGTCTGGAGAGATGGGCAGTCGGGTGCGCTGAACCGTCGATATTTCAAGCTTCTATACACAGCTGCACTGAGGCTTGGCGTTGAGGTCGATCAGTCGGAAAACTGCATAGATTTCGAATTTTCGGGCGACCTCAACGAAAAAATTGCTCCTCATCGCTCAAACCGACTCGGTTGGACCGGCAGGCTATCTCTTAGACCCGACGGTCAGGATCACTCTCAACTAAATTTCGACAATGTGAACGTTGTCATTGAACAGCGGGAGGGGATTCGGCCAAGGTTGATCACATTTTGGCCAAGTCTGCAGCATCCAGATGCTCATGACAGTTACACCGATCCTTTGGTAGATATCGCGATGTCGCCAATGGTCCCAGATCATTTCTTGGAGTACGTCGCGAGGGAAATGCACCAAGAGTTCATTCATGACCCAGGGATGTCTCCCGCAGTACACATTCAGGGACTTAATCAAGAACTCTTAGAGCGCGTCAGGTTGCTTGCGGATGATGAGGTTAAAAGGTTTTCAGAGGCGGCGGCCAAGGCGCTTTCGTTGCATTCAGAGGCTCTTACCCTTGTCGATGAATACAAACTGATCGCCGATAAGGCCAGAGCCGAGAACGCCCAACTTCAGTCTGTGATTGCCCAGTTGCAGGACGCAATGAAGCAACAGACCAATTCAGTCCAACCTGAAGTTCAGGCACCAGAGCCAGCAGTGTCTGTGACTAAGCCATGGAAATCGAAAACTGGTTCGAGCTATGTCTACGTTGGGATACAGGCTCACATCAGTTCTGTTACGCGTGATGCGAATGGGACCAAGCTGATTTATTTGGACAAGTTGGGCGAGCTTAAAGCTATTACCGACTTTGGACCCAGTCCACAAAACGCTCAAGTGTTCTCCTATCTCAAGTCCAGGGAGGGCAAAAGAGCTGTTTTTCTTGTGACTCAAAGGCCAGGTGGTCCGCTTAAGCTCGCGTCAGACACCATGCTCCTGAGCCAGTATGTAGGGCTCTGGTCGTCGTATGTAAGGCCTGTGAGCACCGAAAATCTTGAAGGCATGCCAAGTAAAACACTGCCTGGTAGTGTGTCAACGCCGCACGAACGTCTGCCCAAAAAAATATCCATCTCAAAAAATTCGCAGTTTTTCTCGGTGTCGGTGAAACGGCAAAGACTTCAGGTCGATAGCCCCAAGATAGCCCCACCGCCAGTTGCTCCTGCCGAGAAGGATTTGGCGGAGCTAGGCAAATTTAAAAGTCAACTTCGACCCGGTCATTCTTTTAAATGTCTTGGTTGTGGTTTTGCAGAAATCATCACCCAAAAAGGGATCGATCAGTCTGTTTGGGCCAGTGGAGTTCTTGTTGTTCAAGAGTTCAAGCTTTCATCGTCCGGGCTGGTCTGTCCTGAGTGTTATCAGCGGGGCGTTCGCATTGTTCAACCGACGGACCCTGTCACCTTTGCAAAGTCAGAATTTCCAGCTAAGACGTTCGAGTCGAGCATCGTCTGGGGGCACAAACAGGGGGGACTTTGCTCATCATGCAAGCATCTCAAGCAGGTCGACGACAAATTGATTTGTCGCCCACTTAACAAGACCATCAATTCGACCGAGGACGTGTCTTCTTGCTTGCACTTCACTTCCGCGACAGAACTGCTCTCTGCTGAAGCTCGATCCGTCGATCGTGAGATGAAACAAAGGGCTGATGAGGCCCAAGCCCCCGACAAGTTTGCGACCGACTCATTCAAGTTTTTTAACAAGATCAAGCGCAAGTGAGGGCGCGCGTTCCTGGTTAAAAAAATCCCTTGACCGATATATATCGAAGGGCTAGTATTCAGCTAATCACTCAAATCACGCTCACCAAGTTCTTCTCGGTGGGCGTTTTGTTTTCTGCTCTCCAAGCCCGCCCAATGCACCAAGTGCGTCGAGGCGGGTTTTTCGTTTCAGGCTCCTATGAACCCCATCAAACTCGAATACCGCGCTGTCGATGTTCTGATCCCCTAACCGACCGCGCTGCGGCCGAGAGCCGCGACATGAATGATGAGGAGACTTCGGCCTTCGATACGCTGAAGACCCGAATCGAGGCGGCTTCCGCATCTATTGACCGCGAGGCATCCCTGATTGCCGAGGAGGCGCAAATGGCCATGACGGTCGATGCGTCGGCAGGCAACTTCATCACCGTCACTGAGAACCGCGAAGGCGACCCCAAGCATGGCTTCAAGACCGTGGGTGAATTCATGCAGGCCGTTTTCCAGGCAGAAAAGCCCGGCAAGTCGGTCGATGAGCGACTCCTGATTGGCGGCGGTCGCGGCGCTGCAGCCCCCAGCACCTACGGTAACGAAGGCTCTGGTCAGGACGGTGGCTTCCTGGTGCCTCCGGAGTTCTCGCAGCAGATCTTTCGCCTGTCGCTGGGCGAGGACTCGCTGCTGCCGCTCACCGACAACGTGGAGATCAGCGGCAACAGCATGGCCTTCCCCAAGGACGAGACCACGCCCTGGGGGACCAATGGCATCCGCGCCTATTGGCAAGGTGAGGCGGCTTCGGCAATCGCCACCAAGCCCGTTCTGGGTCTCTCGACCCTGCGACTGAAAAAACTCATGGCACTGGTGCCCACGACCGACGAGTTGCTGGATGACGCCAACGCGCTCACGAGCTACCTGCCCGAAAAAGTGGCCGACTCGATTCGCTGGAAGACGAACGAATCGATCCTTTTTGGCGCGGGCAACGGAGTCCCGGTCGGCGCCTTGACAGCCGGTGCAACCGTCACCGTGGCCAAGGAAAGCGGCCAAGCGACGCAAACGCTGCTGCCGCAGAACCTGGCCAAGATGATCTCGCGACTGCCCACGGGCAGCTTTGCCCGCTCGGTCTGGATCGTGAACAACGATGTGCTTCCGGCGCTCTTTACCCTGCCCAATGATCGAGACCCTGCTTGGCGGTCTCCTTGGTGGCGCATTCCGCCTGGCGCCAGAAATTCTGAAGTGGCTCGATCGCAAGGGAGAGCGTGGTCACGAACTGGCCATGCAGGACAAAGCGCTGGAGTTCGAAAAACTCCGTGGTGCGCAGCGCATGGGCGAGATCGGAGCAGCGGCAGACGGTGCGTGGAATACCGGCGCCATTGAGGCCTTGAAGGCAGCCGTGGCAGCCCAAGGGCAGCAGTCTGGCATCGGCTGGGCTGATGCGCTCTCAGCGAGCGTGCGGCCCGTGATCACTTACTGGTTCATGGGGCTGTACTGCGCTGCCAAGACCGCAGCGTTCGCCGCCGGGGTAAATGCGGGTGCTGGTTGGGGAGACTCCATCCTTCACGCCTGGACTGATGCCGACCAAGCGCTCTGGGCGGGCGTGCTCAATTTTTGGTTCCTAGGCCGGGTGTTTGATCGGGTTCGGTCATGATCTCCGTCCCCCAAGTTGCCATTGATCTGGCCAAAAGGTTCGAGGGCTTTCATCGGGTGCCAAAGCACGATCCCGGTCGCGCTCACCCCTACATATGTCCTGCGGGCTACTGGACCATCGGCTATGGCCGTCTGTGTGATCCTCGGCACCCACCGATCTCGGAGTCACAAGCCGAAGCCTACTTGGCACAAGACCTGATGACCGCCATGAGGGCGACCCTGAGGTATTGCCCGGTGCTGGCGACAGAGCCTGAGTCACGCCTAGCAGCAATCGTTGACTTCACCTTCAATCTCGGTGCCGGTCGGTTGCAGACATCAACCTTGCGGCGCCGGGTGAACCAGAGGGATTGGCCTGGAGCCGCCTCGGAACTGAGGCGGTGGGTGTACGGCGGGGGGAAGGTGCTTCCTGGTTTGGTGGCCAGGCGGGCCGCAGCAGCATTATTGGTGTACGCGAAGACAATTTGAACGCGACAAATGCTCCGCCGGCACGCGATTTGTTGTCCCGCAGAGACACGATGAGCCAAGTCCCCATCTGCAAGTTGACGAAAGTTGAGAGTTGACGAAAGTTGACGTAAAATCATAGATCGCCCTGGAGACGACAAGATGGATAGGAAGCTGAACTGCGAATTAGTGAAGGCAACGGCGCTGCGAGCCGGCTACTCTTTTACAAAGCTCGCCCAAGAGGTCTCGGTATCCACTGAAAGCGTTTCGAAATGGATGAGTGGCGAGACCAATCCTCGCCCGGGTAAAGCCATCAAGTTGGGAAAGGTTCTAGGCTTGAGTTACGAACAGATGTTCGGAGCAAGGGACCGTACGCTCGAACCTCAGGTGGCGTTTCGTTTGGTACGGAATCAAGATCCCTCCGAGGAGCATCATGAGCGGGCGCGCGAGATGGGGCGCATGTATGAGGACCTTGTCCCGTTCCTGCCGTTCAATCAGTTTGAGGCTCCGCCGCGTCTTAAGTCGCCGACAGCAGATTACGACTATCTTGATGACCTATGTGGTTCGCTGAGACGCGAGATGGGGTTGGAGGCGGATGTACCCATCTCGCTTCCTTCGCTTTTCAATCACTTGTCTGACAAGCTGCAGGCGGTAGTCATACCTGTATTCTGGGGGCATAGAAAAAATAAGGCTGAACTGGCGGCCCATATTTATTCAAGGAAGACTAAGACGACCTGGATTCCTTTTAATCTTGATACCAAATTGTGGGACGCTCGTTTTTGGGCGGCTCATGAACTCGCTCACGTTTATACGTTTGACGTGCTAGATGATGAGGCCAGTGAAGTCTTTTCGGACGCCTTCGCTGGAACACTTGTGTTTCCAGTGTCGATAGCCAGGGGGGCCTATGAGGAGTTGTCTAAAGTACGGCTGAAAACGCAAAAATTTGGTTTGATTGTTGAGTTTGCCAAGCGAATGCATGTCTCGCCTATCTGCGTTGCAAAGCAAGTGGATCGCTATGCACTCGCAAAGAAGCAACCTCCGGTAAATGCCGAATACGATGGTATTTACGCTGCTATCTCGAGAATGAGTAAGCGTGAGAAGACTGTGGCAGAGGAGTTCTTTGGTGACGAAGAACCAAGCGTTGGGCAACTGCGTGAGGCTTCGGCGAATATTTTCAAAAGCCCATTCTTCGATACGTTGTCGAAGTACCTAAAAGCCAACGGAGGAAGTCCATCTTTCATTCAGGGACTACTTGACTGTTCCTTGGTGGATGCAAAGGCACTTAACAGCGAACTGGCATGACGTTCGCCGGAACTTTTTTGGTGGACACCAACGCGTATGTACGCGTTGCCAAGTCGGTCACTTGCGTACTTGGCGACCATGCGGGCTTGGAACTTCGCCTGCTCCCAGAGATTGCTAGTGAGTGCGACAGGAGCGCAAGACTAAAGTCAATTTCTCCTTGGATCAGTCAGTATCCGTATCCTGACCAAAGACAGCAGTGGACGCTGGCGATTTCCGCATCTGAAAAGTCTTTGGTTCGAGAGGCGAAAGTAGACTTGCGAGATGCCGTTGCAGATACGCTTGAAGACTTTAGGCGACGCAAGAAATCAAGAGGCGATAGCCGTTCGGTTCTCTCGGGCCCCGATAGCGCCGTGTTTTACACGGCTTACGCCTTAGAGTGCGGCATCGTTACTGATGAAGGGCCACTGACTCTTCTCTGCAAAGAATTTGAGGTTCCGCACTTCACGACGCTTGAACTGTTGCGGCATTTGGAACTGCAATCCGTTCTCAAGCGTCCCCAGATAGAAGCCATGGTGAAGTTTTGGCAATATGAGAAAGATGTGCCCAAAAATTGGCGAAAAGACTATCTGAGACTTTTCGGCCCACCGCTACCAGAGTGGGAACTTGATGGGTCAACCTAACGCCTTGTGTCTCAGGTCAAGAATTTCGAATCCCCGACCCCATCAAAAAACGATGCATCCGGACCTGAGCAGGTTAGTGGGGCTATGATTGGTGCTCCGCCAAAAATTGAAAGCCCTGTCAACGTGTGTTGACGGGGCTTTTCTGTTTCTGGCGCAGATTGATGGCCTTACATGAAAAAGTAAAAGTAGATGATCATCTGCATGCGTCGCAACCCATCTGC
>JACCDU010045377.1_pt1 | contig 14099 bp, 15 predicted proteins | sample 7446081 | NCBI WGS metagenome assembly JACCDU01 (sample SAMN15323447, study PRJNA562643) | freshwater metagenome | isolation source: river surface water | place: USA:Blue River Watershed | collected 2017-08-17 | reverse complement strand
TGGCTTCTCTTTTGCGGTGTCTGGAATAACCAGACCCGAAGCGGTTACCTGCTCGGCCTCTACAGGCAGAACAACGATGCGATCTTCAAGTGGCTTAATTGAAACCGACATGATTCCCTCTTCTGTTACTAACGGATGGTGATTCAAGATTAGCACTCTAAACCAGAGAGTGCTAGTTGCGACAAAGTATCGTTGAGGCATGGAACGCGAAGACTTTATTGCCTTGCTCTCGCCCGAGGGGCAAGCGCTGTTGGCAAAAGTCGCCAAAGTCGACGCAAAGGCCGATGTGGTGAGCCTGGTTTCAAAGCTTCGTGCCGAGGGGCACAATCCCCTCTTGGTTGCCGCTGTGCTCACTCAGGCCAAGCTGCGCAGGCGGGCTCAATCAAAGTTTGGCGAGTTTGCCGACCGCATGATTTTCACCGAACCGGGCCTCGAGCAGGCATCGAGGCTCAGCGTTGCCGCTCTGCACGCCGGCCGTTTTCGCGCCGCCGGCATCACCGATGTTGCCGACCTGGGCTGTGGCATTGGCGCAGAGTCGCTGGCGCTTGCCAGCCTTGACATTCTGGTGCACGCTCGCGAAATCGACGAGGTTACCGCGGCGGTCGCAACCTACAACCTGGCCCCTTTCGATAACGCCGAGGTGCAGCAGGCCGATGTGACCGAAATCAACTTGGATGCCTTCGGCGGCCTGTTCTTTGACCCGGCAAGACGAGAACTGGGTGGCCCTGCCCGTGAACGAGCGGCTCGAAAGTTTGACCCGATGGCGTTCTCGCCGAGCTTTGATTTTGTAATGCAGGCAGCTGCCAAAAAACCGACCGGCGTAAAGTTTGGCCCTGGCCACCCGCACGAGGGAATCCCCGATGAGGCCGAAGCCCAGTGGGTTTCGGTTGGCGGCGACCTGGTTGAGTTGGGGCTTTGGTTTGGAGCGGTTGCCAGGCCCGGCGTCAAGCGTTCGGCATTGCTGCTGACTGCCGACGGCAAGCACGAGATCACGAGCGACTCGACCAAGCGACAAGACGCCGAACTCGGCTCGCTTCAAGAATTTGTTTATGAGCCAGACAACGCGGTCGTTCGCTCGCACCTGATTGGTCAGCTGGCCGAGCAAATCGGGGCGACCATCTTTGCCCCTGAGATCGCTTACCTGACCACCGCTCAGCAAATTTCTTCGCCTTGGCTCAAGGGTTATCGAGTGCTCGACGAAATGGCATTCGACCGCAAGAAACTTAAGGCCTATCTAAAAGAGCGTTCGATCGGAACCCTCGAAATCAAGAAGCGCGGCTCAGACATCGTTCCAGAGCAACTGCGTAAAGAGCTGGCACCGAAAGGAAAAGGCGCCGCCACCCTGATTGTTACCAGGGTGGGCGACGCCCATCGTGTTCTTATTTGCGAGAGCCTGAAGTAATCGGACCTCGCTAAACAGAAGTTAGTTGTTCTGAGTGGTGGTGCCGTCGGTCATCATGTTGCCAGGCATCTCAGGCATCTGGAAACCCTGACCACCGTTCATTTGGCCGCCATTCATCTGGCCACCGTTCATGTGGTCTCGCATGCCGCCATCGCCATCACGGTCGCCAAAGCCACCGCCGAAACCATAGCCGCCCTCCATGCCGCCGCCAAGGTGACCTAGGCTCCAAATTCCCGCCGCTGCCCAGAAGACGGTCGAGAGAATCCAGAAACCGATGACCGCGTAACCAACCGCGATGCCGGCGATTGCCATGCCGCGACCAGACTCTGCGGTCTTCTTGATCTGGGCGAGCGAAATGTGACCGGTGATTACACCGGCGACTGCACCGAAACCGGTGACTGCGGTTGCCAGCGAGACAACCGAAAGAGTGTTGAGTTTGGCAAAGTCAAACTTTGCCTTTGGTGCTTCTTTAACCTCGTCGGCAACTACCTCTGGGGCTTCGTTCTTTTCTGCCATTTTGAATCTCCTTGGGTTTCGCCCTTTGTTGGGCTCGAGATAAGTTGACCAGCGAAGTCTGGGAGTCGTCTGAATATAGCCTGCGAGGCGTCTAGGAGATTAGAGACTTTGAACGGTGGTGACCGGCAGGGTCGATTCCGAGCCAAAGTTCAGGCTCGAGGGCTGTCGGCCATCCATGATTAATTGGGCACCAAGGGCCGCAATCATCGCGCCATTGTCTGTGCACAGGCTAAATGCCGGGATGCGCAGCTCGATGCCGCGTTGGGCACAGCGCTCGGCGGCAACCTCGCGAAGTCGAGCGTTGGCGACCACGCCGCCGCCCAAAAGCAGCCTTCGCACATTGTGAGCAACGCAGGCATTGACGGCCTTGGTGACCAGCACATCGACAACCGCTTCGCGGAAGCTGGCGGCAACATCGGCGACGTTGAACTCTTCACCCTTGGCCTCGGCAACCTCAACCCAGCGGGCAACCGCGGTCTTTAGTCCCGAAAAGCTGAAGTCGTAGCGATGCTTCTCCATGTCTTTCGGCTGGGTCAAACCGCGAGGGAACCGAATGGCCTTCGGGTCGCCGGTTGCCGCAGCGCGGTCGATCTCGGGGCCACCCGGATATTTGAGACCGAGCACGCGTGCTACCTTGTCGAAGGCCTCGCCGGCGGCATCGTCGATGGTTTCACCTAGCAACTCAACATCGTTGAGCAGATCGCGAACCAACAACAAAGATGTGTGACCACCGCTGACCAGCAGCGCGATGGTTGGGGTCTCGAGCTTGCCGCGCTCAAGAATGTCAACGCCCACGTGGCCAACCAAGTGGTTCACGGCATAAATCGGCTTGTCGAGCGAAACGGCGAGCGCCTTAGCCGCACCGATGCCCACCATCAGGGCACCGCCAAGACCCGGGCCGTTAGTCACCGCAATCGCATCAATGTCTTGCAGGCTCAGGTTGGCAACTCGCAGCGCTTCGCGAAGTGTCGGCTGCAAGGCCTCGAGGTGAGCGCGAGCTGCAATCTCGGGCACAACTCCGCCAAAGCGCGCGTGCTCATCCATGCTGCTTGAAATCACGTTAGCCAGCAGGGTGTTGCCGCGAACAATGCCAACACCGGTTTCGTCACACGATGACTCGATGCCGAGCACAATTGGCTCGCGACCAACGCTGGCCTTGGCAAACTGCAGGCGCATCACCCAGGCATCGATGCCGTCGGGCTGGTAATAGTTTTTGCGGGTGTCGATGTGCTCGAAGCCAAGGCCCAAATAGAGCGACTGGGCAACCGGGTTATCGGCGCGGACCTCGAGAAACATGTCGGTGGCGTGCTGCTTGCGAGCCTCGCCAATCAGGTGAACCATCAGCGCCTTGCCAAGTCCGCGACCCCTGGCAGCCGGCGAAACCGCGATGGTTTGAATGTCGCTCTGGTCACTGCCCGGCACCTTGCTAAGCCCTGCATAGGCAATCAGCTTGTCGTCTTCATAAATAACGGCGTATGTGGTGTGGTGCGCCATGATTTCGAAGTGCATGTTTTCGCGCGACCAGGCATCGGTGGCAAAACACTCGTGCTCGAGCACCATGATGTTTTCTAGGTCGGCCTCGGTGGCGATTCTGATTGCTGGGCCGGTCATCCGCTTACCTTCTTGCCCGCTTCGCGAAGGTCGCGCGGCACGGTGGCATCGGCCTCGCGCAAATAGAGTGCGGTCACATCGTGGCTGGCGCTGCCGTCGGCAAGCTGTGCCTCAAACAGGGCTGTGAGTTGGCGCGCGGCAACTGGCAGCTGGGTGCGAATCGGGTCGATGCCCCGGGCTGCCAGCAACTCTTCGAGGGCTGGCGGTTTAATGACACCCGGGCCGTCGATGCGAACCGGAACACCATGTTCGTTGAGGCCCGAATAGAGCGCCCAATAGATCTCGCTGCGGCGGGCATCGGCGGTCACCAGCAACGGGCGATCAGCCGACACTTGCGAAGAAAGAACTTGGCTCGCTGGCGATTCTGAGGCCCCTGCGTCGCCTGCGGCACCCCCAAGCGCAGCCTTAGCGATCGCATCGAGGCTGACCACTCCAAACAACTTTGCACCGCTGCCCTCGGCAAACATCATGCCGGCGGCAATGCCGATTCGAAGACCGGTGAATGGCGCCGGACCACGGCCAACCACAACCGCCGAGATGCGCCCAGAGTCAACGCCAGCGGTCTTCAACACCTCGGCAATCGAGGCACCGATGCGCTCGGCGTGCTTCATGTTTTCAAGGTATTCAACCTCGGCAACCAGCCGACCATTGTGGTGCAGCGAAACACTCGTGCCGGCAGAGGTGTCGATCGAAAGCGTGTAATTCACTAGATGCCCACCTCGGCCCAGCGCTGGCCGTAACCGGTGATCAAAACATCACGGGTCTCGGATTCGCCGGTGTGATCGCGCTCGATTTCGATGTCGAGCCAATCCTCGGTGATGCCATCGGTCAGGCCTTTGCCCCACTCGACAAGTGTGATCGAATTGGCAAAATCGATGTCAAGGTCGTCAAGTTCGGCAGCGCTCTTGAGGCGATAGGCATCAACGTGCACCAGGTCTGGGCCACCCTCGCACTTGTGGGTGCGAGCCAGCACAAAGGTTGGGCTCGAAACGTTGCCAATTGCTCGAAGAGCCTCGCCAACCCCTCGGGTCATGGTGGTTTTGCCGGCACCTAGAGGGCCGGTCAATAAGATCAAGTCGCCCGCCTTGAAAACCAAAGCCAATTGCTCGCCCAAAGCGTGCATTTCTTCGGGGGTTTCGATGGTGAGCTTGGCAATCACGCGCGAGCTCATTAGACCTCTTCGCCCAAATAACTGCGCTTGAATCGGCCACCCATTCGAGTCACGATTTCATAGTTGATGGTGTCGCAGGCTGCAGCCAAGTCATCGGCCGAAGGCACGCCCGCCGCAGGGTCACCAAAAATGGTCACCAGGTCACCGGCCTTCACGCTGTCGTTGCCAACGTCGAGCACAAACTGATCCATGGCAACTCTGCTGTTAACCTCGTATGACTTGCCCATGATGCTCACGCTTGCCTTGCCAGAGGCGGCCCTTGGCAACCCTTCGGCATAGCCAACTGGAATCAGCGCAAGCGAAGATTCTGCGGCGGTGCGGTGCAGGTAGCCGTAGCTAACACCTTCGCCCGCGGCAACTCGCTTGACCTGAGAAACCTGTGCTGTGGCGGTCATTGCCGGGCGCAAACCAAAGTCGGCCGAGCTGTTCTCGACGAACGGTGAAAGGCCGTAAAGGGCAACGCCGATTCGAACCATCTCGTAGTGCGCCTGAGGGTATTTGATCGAACCGTCGCTTGCGGTTAGGTGACGAAGTTCAAATTCGATGCCGGCTTCTCGAGCCTCGGCCACGGCGGCATCAAAGCGTTCAATCTGGCGAAGGTCGTCGGCCTCTGAGGTGCAAGATAGGTGACTGAAAATGCCAACCACTTGGATGAACCCCTCGGCAACCAGGCCGTGCACGGTCTTCAAGAGCGTTGGCCAGTCGGCCTGACTCGAACCATTGCGGCCAAGGCCGGTGTCGATCTTTAGGTGAATGCGGGCAACGCGACCAAGGTGATCGGCTGCCTTGGAGATTGCCTCGACCTGCGCGATGTTGGCAACGCCAAGCTCGATGCCGGCATCAACAGCGCGCACAAAGTTTTCGTGCGGGTCGTGCAGCCAGGCCAAAATTGGCAGGTCGATCGAGGCGTCGCGAAGGGCGAGCGCCTCTGGGATATCGGCAACGCCAAGATAGTCAACGCCGGCGGCCTCGAGCTTGCGGGCCACCTGAATCATTCCGTGCCCGTAGGCATCTGCTTTCACTACGCCCATAACGAGCGACTTGCCCACTCGGGCACGCATCGTGGCAAGGTTGGCGGCAACGGCGTCGAGATCAATGATTAGTTCTCTCACTGCGCACCTCCCTGTTCTGATTCGGGCGACCCATCAGCAGCGCCTTCGGCAACCACAAAGGCAACCGCTTGGTCGCCATCGTGGCTAATCGAAACGTGAAACTTGCGAATGCCCGCTCTAAGTGCCACTTTAGCCGTCGAACCGTGCAGCCAAATGACCGGTTTTCCGGTCGACTCTTTGCCAACTTCGATTCCGTGCCATTCGAGCCCCGGGTCTCCATTCAAAGCCTTGATGACCGCTTCTTTGGCAGCGAAACGACCGGCCAAGGTTTGAATGCTTGCGTCTACGGTTTCGATGTCTAGAAACAGGCGATCTTTTAGGCGCGGCGTCTCGGCCAGCTTTGCCTCGAATCGGCTGAGCTGAACGGTGTCTACACCAACGCCGATAATCATGTGACTATTCGACGGTTACAGACTTCGCAAGGTTGCGCGGCTGGTCAACATCCAAGCCCTTTGCGGTCGAAAGCTCGAGCGCAAAAACCTGAAGTGGAATAACGGTCAAAAGCGAAGCAAAGATTGACTCGGCCTTTGGCACGAACACGACGTGTTCTGCATAGTCGCCAACCTGGTTGTCGCCCTCTTCGGCAATCGCGATAACTCGGGCACCGCGGGCGCGAATCTCTTGAATGTTAGAGATCACCTTTGGGTGCAGGCTGTCTTCGTCGCGCTGGCTTGGCACGATCACGATGACCGGCTGACCTTCTTCGATCAATGCAATCGGGCCGTGCTTTAGCTCACCGGCGGCAAAGCCTTCAGCATGGATGTAGGCAAGCTCCTTGAGCTTTAGCGCGCCCTCCATGGCAACCGGGAAGCCAACGTTGCGGCCTAGGAACAAGACTGACTTGGCGTTGGCCATGTCTTTGCCGAGCTGGCGAATGCCGTCTAGGCCGTCAAGAACTTCGGCAACACTCTCGGGCATCTGAAGCAGTTCTTTGCCAAGGCGAGCAAGCTCGGCCTTTGGAGTTGCGCCGCGACCGGCTGCCAAGAATAGGGCGAGCAGGTAGCCAGCGGTGATCTGTGCGACAAGAGCCTTGGTTGAAGCAACCGCTACCTCGGGGCCTGCGTGGGTGTAAATGACTGCGTCTGATTCGCGAGCCAGGGTTGCACCCTGGGTGTTGCAGATTGCGAGCACCTTGGCACCGGCCTCTTTGGCGTAACGGGTTGCCATCAGGGTGTCCATGGTTTCGCCAGACTGGCTGACTGCCACGATCAGGGTGTTTGGGGTCACGATTGGGTCGCGGTAGCGGAACTCGTGTGAAAGCTCGACCTGCACCGGAATGCGTGAGAACTTTTCGATTGCATACTTGGCAACATCACAGGCATAGCTTGCGGTTCCGCAGGCAACCATGATGATGCGGTCGATGTTCAAAATGTCTTGAGCGCTAAGGCCGTCGATTTCGGTCAGGCGCACCGAACCGTCTGAACCCAAGCGACCCATCAGTGTGTCGGCAACCGCCTGAGGCTGGTCGGCGATCTCTTTGGCCATGAAGCTTGACCAACCGCCCTTGCTGGCAGCCGAGGCATCCCAGTCAACGGTGAATTCGACCGGGGTAACTGCCTCGCCAGAGAACTTGCGAATGCTAACCTCGCCGGCACGAAGGCTAACGATTTCGTCTTGGCCAACCGAGATAGCGCGCTTGGTGTGCTCAACGAATGCTGCAACGTCTGAGCCCAAGAAGTTTTCGCCGTCGCCAAGACCTATCACCAATGGCGCGTTGCGGCGGGCAGCCAAAACAACATCCGGCTGGTCTTCGTGAATAACAAGAATGGTGAATGCACCGTGCAAACGCTGAACCACGTTGGCGAATGCGGTTGGCAGGTCGCCGGTAGCTTCGAACTCGCGGGCGATCAGGTGAGCGGCAACCTCTGAGTCGGTCTCAGATGCAAAGCGGGTGCCCTCGGCCAAAAGCTCGGCCTTGAGTTCGGCAAAGTTCTCAATGATGCCGTTGTGAATAAGTGAAAGCTTGCTGGTTGGGCCACCAAGGTGTGGGTGAGCGTTGCCGTCGGTTGGTGCGCCGTGGGTTGCCCAGCGGGTGTGACCGATTCCGATGTTGGCTGCAGGCAGCGGGTGGTTCGTGATTTCGGCAATCAGGTTGTCGAGTTTGCCAGCCTTTTTGCGGGTCTCGAGGCCACCGCCGTTGGCGATAACCGAAACACCAGCCGAGTCATAGCCGCGGTATTCAAGGCGACGCAATCCGCCGAGAAGAACATCAAGGGTTGACTTCGGGCCTACATAACCCACGATTCCACACATGCTTCTAATTTACGGCAGAATGGCTCTTTGTGAGCGCAGCACAGGCGGGCAACAACACCGATTCGGGCAATCAACTAAGCCCGTTCGTTGAAATCTCGCGTGCCGACTGGGCCGAGCTTGGTCACGCCACCGAATTGCCGCTGACCGAAGCCGAAATTCAGCAAATTCGTGGTCTCGGCGACTTTCTAGATATCAAAGAAGTCACCGATGTTTACCTGCCGCTCAGCCGCCTTTTGAACCTGTATGTCGCCGAGTCGCAAAAGCTTCATCGGGTCACCAGCGACTTTCTAGGCGAGCGCGCTGGCCGCACTCCATTCATCATTGGAGTTGCCGGTTCGGTTGCGGTAGGCAAGTCGACCGTCTCGCGTTTGCTCAAAGAATTGCTGAGTCGCTGGGAGGGAACCCCTCGCGTCGAACTGATCACCACCGATGGCTTTCTGTTCCCTAACGCCGAACTAGAGAAGCGCGGGCTGATGGCACGCAAGGGTTTTCCGGAGTCTTACGACCGCCTAGCTCTATTAAAGTTCGTGGCCGACGTCAAGTCGGGTGCCGCCGAGGTCGAGGCACCGGTTTATTCGCACCTCAGCTACGACATCGTGCCGGGCGAAACGATTGTCGTGCACTCCCCCGATGTGTTGATCGTTGAGGGCCTAAACGTCTTGCAGGCTCCGGGTGTTGGTCAAGAGTTGGCGCTTAGCGACTACTTCGACTTCAAGATTTATGTTGATGCCGAGGCATCAAACCTGAGCGCATGGTTTGTGAAGCGCTTCGAAAAACTGCGCGACTCTGCCTTCACCAACCCGGCCTCTTATTTTCACCGGTATGCCGAGATGCCTTTCGACAAGGCTTTGGCTCGGGCCAACGAAATCTGGCAGACCATCAACCTGCCAAACCTGATTCAAAACATTTTGCCTACTCGCAACCGCGCCACCCTGGTGCTGCGCAAGGGCGACAATCACACCGTCGAATCGGTGTTGCTGCGCAAGCTTTAGGCGCCTAGGGCGCATCCGCCGTTTCGGTCGTTGATTTAGCCCGCCCAAAATGACAGTCAAAATGTTATAAAAGCCTGAAAGATTCACAGCCAACTCACAGTTGACTGAATATGAGCCATTCGTATGGGTGTCGCCAGGTGCAATAGAAACCTTGGCACCGACGATGCAAACGATGACTTTCTAGTACATCTATTGAAAGGCTACAAATGAACACTCTCTCAGAGACGCTCTCAAACGGGCAATTTAACCTGGTTTATAACATCCTGTCGTTGGGTCTAGCATCGATGCTATTCACTTCGATTTTCCTTTTTGTTGCTCGTGACCGGGTACTGCCTCGCTACCGCATGGCAGTAATGGTTTCAGGCACTGTAACCGCAATTGCTACCTATCACTACTTCAGAATGTTCGACAACTTCAACCACGCCTTCGCTGGCATGGCTGACAACAACCCAGACGCCTACAACGTTGGCTATCGCTACGTTGACTGGTTGCTAACTGTTCCACTGCTTCTAGTTGAGCTTGTTGCTGTTTTGGCTTTGGCCCGTGCAGCTCAGTCATCAATATTGAACCGCTTGGTTCCTGCTGCAGCAGCCATGATCGCTCTTGGTTACCCTGGCGATGCAAAGCTAGACATCTGGGGTCTTGACCCATCGGTATGGGGCCTTCTATCGACCATCCCATTCCTATACATCTTGTATGTCTTGTTCATCGAACTAGGCAAGAGCCTAAGCAAGCAGTCAGAGGCTGTTCAGCGCAAGGTTAAGTTGCTTCGCATCTTGCTCATCGCAACCTGGGGTGTCTACCCAATCACCTTCATCTTGGCAATGGGCTCAACCGGCTTCAACGCCAACGAGTTCGTAGCTCGTGAAGTTGGTTACAGCATTGCCGACGTCTTGGCTAAGTGTCTATTCGGTCTGATCATCTTCTCGATCGCCCGAATCAAGTCAGCTGAAGAATCAGCAGACTTCGCAAAGACCGAGTTCAAGGACTAGTCGAACCGAACTCCAATAAAGAACGGGGTCACCGAAAGGTGGCCCCGTTTTTTATTGCCTAGATTTTAGAGCTTGAGTTCGGCTTCGACCACGCGCGCAATGCGCTCGGCCCAGCTTTGTGCGGTGCCTTCGTCGGCGGCTTCAACCATCACGCGAACCAGAGGCTCGGTGCCAGAAGCACGCAGAAGCACGCGGCCACTGCCGTGCAGGTCGGCCTCGGCCTCGGCAACACAGGCCTGAACGGCTGCGTTCGAATCGACCTTGGTCTTGTCTACGCCCTTGACGTTGATAAGAACCTGAGGGTAGACCTTCATTGCGGTAGCCAGTTCGGCCAGAGTCTTTTTGGTGCGGGCAACCTCGGCGCCAATCTTAAGGCCGGTCAAAATGCCATCGCCAGTGGTTGCATACTGGCTAAAAATAACGTGACCCGATTGCTCGCCACCGAGGGTGTAGCCACCGGCGCGAATTTCTTCGAGCACGTAGCGGTCGCCGACCTTGGTCTCGATCATGTTGATGCCGTTTTCTTGCATCGCAATCTTGAGGCCAAGGTTGCTCATCACGGTTGCCACCAGGGTGTTACGCGCCAACTGGCCACGCTCTTTTAGTGACAAAGCCAGGATGGCCATAATCTGGTCGCCGTCGACAATGGCACCGGTGTGGTCCACGGCAAGGCAGCGGTCGGCATCGCCGTCGTGGGCAATTCCAAGATCTGCGGCGTGTTCGAGCACTGCGGTCTGCAGGGCACTCAGGTGGGTCGATCCATAGCCGTCGTTGATGTTTAGGCCGTCTGGGTCGGCACCGATTACGACAACCTTGGCACCCGCATCGGCAAAGACCTCTGGCGATACGCCAGCTGCTGCACCGTGGGCACAGTCGAGAACAATCTTTAGGCCATCGAGTCGGTTGGGCAGCGACTTGAGCAAGTGCACAATGTAGCGGTCTTCGGCATCGGCAAATCGAGTAACGTGACCAACGCCGGCACCAATCGGGGCAAGCTTTTCGCCGGCCATTGCGGCCTCGATTGCTTCTTCGATTGAGTCATCGAGCTTGTGGCCACCGCGGGCAAAGATCTTGATGCCGTTGTCAGGAGCAGCATTGTGCGAAGCCGAAATCATTACGCCAAAGTCGGCATCGAGGTCGGCGGTTAGAAACGCGGTTGCCGGGGTCGGCAAAACACCGGCGTCAAAAACGTCAACCCCCGAACTCGAGAGTCCTGCTGCAACTGCTGCTGCAATGAACTCCCCAGAGATTCGGGGGTCGCGGCCGATAACGGCTTTAGGTTTGATGCCTCGGTTGCGGGCTTCTGAGCCAAGAACGATTGCGGCCGCCTGAGCGATCTGCAATGCCATCTCGACAGTCAAGTCACGGTTGGCTAAACCACGAACACCGTCGGTGCCAAATAGTCGAGCCATGAGTGAAGACTAGCGAAGCCAGCGCGTGAAGCGAAGGATTAACGCTTCGAGAACTGAGAAGCCTTACGTGCCTTCTTCAGACCGGCCTTCTTGCGCTCGATGACACGTGGGTCACGCTTTAGGAAGCCAGCCTTCTTAAGGGTTGGACGGTTGTTGTCGCGGTCGATCTCGTTCAATGAACGAGCGATGCCTAGACGCAATGCGCCAGCCTGACCAGCCGAGCCGCCGCCTGAGATGCGAGCGATTACGTCGTAAGCACCCTTTAGGTCAAGAACGGTGAATGGGTCGGTGATTAGCTGCTGGTGCAACTTGTTTGGGAAGTAGTCCTCAAGCGCACGGCCGTTAACCTTGATGACTCCGGTGCCTGGAACGATGCGAACGCGAGCAATTGCCTGCTTGCGACGACCTAGGCCAGCGCCTGGAGTGGTTAGTGGGCCACGTGACTTAGCCGGTGCTGCCTTGGCAGCTGGAGTCTCGGTGGTGTAGCTCTCTGGAGCTACTACGTCTTCTACGATTTCGTTCTTAGCCATTGGGAGATCCTTACTGAGCTACCTGGTCGATGATGAAAGGCTTTGGCTGCTGTGCAGCGTGTGGGTGCTCTGCACCGCGGTAAACCTTAAGCTTTGAAAGCTGGTCTGCACCAAGCTTGTTGTGAGGAAGCATGCCCTTGATTGCCTTCTCGACTGCCTTCTCTGGGTTCTTCTCTAGAAGCTCAGCGTAGGTAGTAGCGGTTAGACCACCTGGGTAACCAGAGTGACGGTAAGCCTTCTTCTGCTTGAGCTTTGAACCGGTTAGGGCTACCTTCTCAGCGTTGATGATGATTACGAAGTCACCGTTGTCCATGTGTGGTGCAAAGGTTGGCTTGTGCTTGCCGCGAAGCAAGGTCGCAGCGTGAGTTGCAAGACGGCCGAGAACTACGTCGGTGGCGTCGATGACTAGCCACTCGTTGCTCAGCTCGTGAGCCTTTGGAGAATAAGTACGCACGGTAAATTGCCTTCTATTTCTATGTCGGATTGAAATGAATCCGCGCTAGAAGATCTAACTTCTCGGGATCCAAGTTTTCACATTGGCATTTAACGTTTGCCAATACCAAAGGTCAAGTCTAGACCTTAGATGCCCTGTGGGTCAAACCCTAGTTTTCATCCAGTGAGCGCATATTTCGCGCTCTTTCGGCCTGAATGGCCAGTTGGTCGTCATCTGGGTAGCCAACGCCAATCAAAGTTAGCCCTCGGGGCGGTTGAACCTTGTAAGAACCCACGCGCGTGCGACGAGCCAGCGTTGCCGAAACATCGCTCGGGCTAGCCTTGCCCTCACCCGCAGCGATCAGTGCGCCAACGATTGAGCGCACCATGTTGTGACAGAACGCATCGGCCAAAAGTTCGACCTCGATCACGTTGCCGTCGAACTCGTTGCGCGAAATTTCGATTGACCGAATTTCACGGATGGTGGTCGCGTTTGGCTTAGGTCGGCAGAAGCTTGCGTAATCGTGCAGCCCACAGAGTTCGAGTGCCGCGGCTTTCATGGCAAGCACATCGAGTTCGTGCTTGATCCACAGCGTGAAGCGACCCTTCAATGGGTCTTTTTGTGCCGCGCCATCGGCAATTCGATAGCGATAGCGACGCCAGGTCGCCGAATAGCGAGCATCAAAACCCGGCGGGGCTTCGCTGACCTTGTGAACATGGATGTCGTCTGGCAACAAATCGTTGAGCTTGCCCAAGAAGCCCTTTGAACGGCCTAGGCGTTTTAGTTGCTGCGGAGACAAGTCGATGTGGGCAACTTGTTCGAAGGCGTGCACACCGGCATCTGTGCGACCGGCAACTCGCATCTCAAAATCGTTCTTGCTCTCACCAAAAATGGTGGTAAGCGCCTTCAGCAGCTCGCCCTGAACGGTCTTGAAGTTCTTTTGCTGGGCGAAACCCCAGTATTCGGTGCCGTCGTAGGCCAGATCGAGCCGAAAACGAATCAGCCCGTCGACCTTGTGGTCAACGGGCTGATTCATGAGCTTTTGAGCGGTCAGATTACTCTGCTGCTGGAGTCTCGTCGGCAGCTGGAGCCTCTGCTGCAGCCTCGGCTACAACTTCTTCAACAACTGGCGCCTCAACTGCTGCATCCTCTACTACTGCCTCGGTCTCAACGACCTCTTCGACAGCAGCTGCAGGTGCTGCAGCGGCGGTTGCCTTGACGGTGTTCTCAAGCTTTGGCTTCTTGGTAACTGCCTTTGGGTTCACTGGCTCAAGAACTAGCTCGATCAGTGCCATTGGAGCGTTGTCACCCTTGCGGTAGCCAAGCTTGGTGATGCGGGTGTAACCGCCCTGACGGTCGGCAACCTGTGGTGCAATGTTTGCGAATAGCTCGTGAACAACCGACTTGTCGGTGATCTGCTGCATAACGCGACGACGTGCGTGTAGGTCTCCGCGCTTTGCGAAGGTTACTAGACGCTCAGCAACCGGACGAAGGCGCTTGGCCTTGGTCTCGGTGGTGGTGATCTTGCCGTGCATGAACAACGAAGTCGCCATGTTGCGAAGCATTAGACGCTCGTGTGATGAGCTGCCACCTAGACGTGGACCCTTGTTTGGGGTAGGCATTGTTTTCTCCTCTTAGATTTCTGTGATCCAGAGACCGGCTTACGCCTGGTCGT
>JACCDU011082137.1_pt1 | contig 14102 bp, 12 predicted proteins | sample 7446081 | NCBI WGS metagenome assembly JACCDU01 (sample SAMN15323447, study PRJNA562643) | freshwater metagenome | isolation source: river surface water | place: USA:Blue River Watershed | collected 2017-08-17 | reverse complement strand
TGAAGGAAAAAATCAGCGAACTCAACAGCCGTGGTCTGCCCCAAGGCGTGGAGATCGTGCCTTTTTACGACCGCGCCTGGCTGATGGACAAAACCCTGACCACGGTGTTCAAGAACCTGGTCGAAGGTGCTTTGCTGGTGTCTTTGGTGCTGTACATCTTTTTGTCCAATCTGCGGGCCAGCTTGGCGGTGGTGGCGGTGATTCCGCTGGCTTTGCTGGCCACCTTCATGGGGCTCAAGATCATGGGCGTTCCGGCCAACTTGCTGAGTCTGGGCGCGATGGACTTCGGCATCATCGTGGACGGCGCGGTGATCGTGATCGAAAACATCATGCACCGCCTGGCCGAACGCGGCGAGGGCATGAACGAGAAAGAGCGCAAAACGCTGATCACCGAAGCGACCAACGAGGTGGGACGACCCACCTTGTTTTCGATGCTGATCATCATTGCCGCGCACATCCCGATCTTTGCGCTGCAACGCCACGAAGGCCGCATCTTCCAGCCCATGGCCTTGTCGGTCACGGCCGCGCTGATCGGGGCCTTGGTGTTCTCGCTCACCCTGGTGCCTTTGCTGGCTTACTGGATGCTGCGCAAGGGCCTGCCGCACCATGACAACCGTGTGGTCGCCAAGTCCAAACAGCTGTACACCCCTGCCCTGAACTGGGCGCTGGGTCACCGCCGCCATGTGGTGACCATCGCTGTGGCTTGCTTTGCCATGGCCATGGTGGCGGCCTCACGTTTGGGCTCGGAGTTTTTACCGGAGCTCAACGAGGGCACGATCTGGGTCAACGTGCGATTGCCCGCCAGCGTGGCCAACGACGAAGCCACGCGCATCCTGAGCGACATCCGTCGCACTTTGCGCTCTGTGCCGGAAGTGAGGACCACGGTGTCCAAGGCAGGCCAGCCCGAAGACGGCACCGACCCCAAAACCATCAGCATGGCCGAAGTCTTTGTCGATCTCAAGCCACCAGAGCAATGGCGCAAAGGGTTGACCCGAGAAAAACTGATCGAGGAAATGGACCAAGCCGTGTCGGCTTTGCCCGGCATGGAGCCGACCTTCTCGCAACCGATTCGGGACAACGTGCTCGAATCGATTTCACAGATCGACGGTCAGATCGTGATCAAGATCGCAGGCGATGACCTGGCGGTGCTCAAGCAAACTGCCGAAGCGATCGAGCGTGAAATCAAGCAAGTCAAAGGCGTCAGCCGCGCCGAGATCGACCGTCAGGGTGAATTGCCCCAATTGCTCATCAACATCCAGCGCGAACAGGCCGCCCGCTATGGCCTGAACGTGGGGGATGTGCAGGACGTGATCGAAGCCGCCTTGGCGGGCAAGGGTGCCACCACCTTGTGGGATGGTGAACGGCGGTTTGACGTGGCGGTGCGTTTGCCCCAAGAGCGGCGCAACATCTCCGAGTTGGCGGCCATTCCGATTCCCACACCCGATGGCGGCTACGTGAGTCTGGGCAGTGTGAGCAAGATCGAGCAAACCAGCGGTGCCATGAACATCGCCCGCGAGTCGGGTCGCCGCACCGTGGCGATCGGCATCTTCATCAAAGGCCGTGACATGGGCTCGGTGGTGAGCGACATGAAACAACGTGTTCAAAAGAACGTGAAGATTCCTGCCAATTACGTGGTGAACTGGTCCGGTGAGTTTGAAAACCAGGAACGCGCCATGCAGCGCCTGAGCGTGGTGGTGCCCATCTCGCTCTTGCTGATCTTTGTGCTGCTGTTCGATGCCTTCAGCTCGTTCAAGAGCGCCGCACTGATCCTGATCAACGTGCCCCTGGCCTTGATCGGTGGCTTTGTGGCCTTGTGGATTTTCAACATCCCGCTGTCCGTCTCAGCGGCCATTGGCTTCATTGCACTGTCAGGGCAGGCGGTGCTCAACGGCGTGGTGATGTTGTCGGTGTTCCAGCAGCTGCGCAATGCCGGTCACACGGTGCTGGAAGCGGTCAAAGAAGGCGCACTGCAGCGCCTGCGCACGGTGCTGATGACCGCCATGCTGGCGGCTTTGGGTCTGTTGCCCATGGCCATGAGCCACGACATCGGTTCGGAAACACAACGCCCGCTGGCCATCGTGGTGATCGGCGGCCTGTTCACGGCCACCTTGCTGACCTTGCTGGTTTTGCCGGTGCTGTACGTGTCCTGGTTCAAAGACCGCACGCACCACCACAGCAACAACGCGCACGGCTCAGCGCATTGAAACATGCCCGGCGTCATGCCGGGCATGTTTGATCATGACCTGATGTTCAGCCCAAGCCGATGGGCGAGGGCGCGCGGGTCACGATCAGGCTGAACAGCTTTTCAAATTCCTGTGTGGGTGGGTAGTGGCCGGTGAGCGGGTCCGCGTTTTCGGCAAAGGCCTGGTCCAGCAATTGCCAGTCTTCATCACTCAAGCACCGTTCGGCCTCGGGCAAGATGGCGGTTTCTTCCAGGTTCATGTGTTCGAGGTAGAAGTCCACATACTTCTTGAACGCGTCTTCAAACGCCTGGCGGCGCGTGGCACCCAGCAGCTCCCACGCCATCAGCAAATGCTGCAAATCGCGTGCGGCTTTTTCGCTGTACATGTGGTCGCGCTCCAGCTTGTCGATCGCCCCCATCACCTTGGGCGCGACCTTGACCACCTTGGGAAACAGCAGGTTCGACTCCTTGGGGTGATGTAGGCGCTCGGGGAACTCGTCGATGTAAAAAAGCATGGCCCGCACCACATCAAAAAAGTTCCGTCGGTCATCGCTGGGGCCCCGCTCGACCATCATGCGCATGGACTGGAGCATGGCGGCCAAAGAGGCGTGTTCGTCGCGGATGGTTTGCAAGCTGCTGTGCTTTTTCATGCGTCTGATCTCTGAATTGATAAAGATCAGTGTGCAGGTTTCTGGCATTTGACGCCGTGACCTGGATCAAGAAATGCACTCAAGCGTTCAGCGTTGGCTAGGCTTCCAGCGCTTGAGCAGCAAGGCATTGCTCATCACGCTGACCGAGCTGAGCGCCATGGCGGCTCCTGCGATCACCGGGTTGAGGTAGCCCATGGCGGCCAGGGGGATGCCCGCCACGTTGTAGGCAAAGGCCCAAAACAGGTTTTGCCGGATCTTGGCCACGGTGCGTGCCGAGATGTCCAGCGCATCGCCCACCAGTGCCACATCGCCGCGCATGAGGGTGATGCCTGCTGCGTGCATGGCCACATCGGTGCCATTGCCCATGGCCAGGCCCACGTCGGCAGCGGCCAAAGCCGGCGCATCGTTCACGCCATCGCCCACCATGGCCACAATGCGATCGCCTTCGCGCAGCTGTTGCACCTGCGCAGCCTTGTCACCGGGCAAAACATCGGCCCGCACTTCGCCCTCTTCGGGACGCAAGCCCAGGCGGCGGGCCATGGCCTCTGCAGCCGCTTGGTTGTCGCCCGAAATCATCACCAGCTTCAAGCCGCGTTCGCGCAGGGCCGCCAGGGCTTGCGCTGCTCCAACCTTGGGTTCATCGCCAAAGGCCATGAGCAACACCCCTTGCAGACCCTGAGGTCCACGCTCGGCCAAGGCCGACAAAGTCGCACCTTGGGCATGCAGGGCCTCGATGTCTTTCGCCCACATGGCACTGTCCATGCCCTCTTGCTGCAGCCAGCGCAAGCTGCCCAAGAGCAGTGACCTGCCACCGACTTGGGCCTGCACACCGCGTCCAGGGACAGCCACCAGATCCTGCGGCGCATCGGTCGTCAAGCCCTGGGCCTGAGCGGCTTTGAGCACAGCGCGGGCCAAGGGATGCTCGCTGCCGCTTTGCACACTTGCAGCCCAGCTCAGGCCTGTGGCCGCGTCATGGCCCGGTGCTGGCAGGTGTGCAATCAGCCGTGGTTGGCCCACCGTGAGGGTGCCGGTCTTGTCAAAAGCCACGATTTGGAGGCGGTGCGCCATTTCCAGGGCCTGAGCATCCTTGATCAAGATGCCATGCTTGGCCGCCACGCCCGTGCCCGCCATGATGGCGACCGGCGTGGCCAAGCCCAGCGCACAGGGACACGCAATGACCAGCACCGCCACGGCATGGATGAGGGCCGACTCGAAACTGGCACCCATGAACAACCACACGCCCAAGGTCAACACCGCGACCAGCAAGACCACGGGGACAAAAATCTCGGACACTTTGTCCACCAGGCGCTGGATGGGGGCTTTGGCGGCCTGCGCGTCTTCGACCAGCCGGATGATGTGCGAGAGCACCGTCTCGTGACCCACAGCCGTCACACGCATGAGCACACGACCATCGCCATTGATGGCGCCACCGGTCAAGGCCGCGCCCACGCTTTTGGACACGGGCAAGGGCTCGCCGGTCAGCATGGACTCGTCCACTTGGGTTTGGCCTTCGATCAGCTCACCGTCCAGCGGAAAACGTTCGCCGGGTCGCACCGCCAACAGATCACCCACCAGGATTTCGGCCACAGGCACATCGACTTCGCCCTCGTCACTGATCCAATGCGCCTTGTCGGGGCGCAAGGCGTGCAGGGCGCGGATGGCTTCGGTGGTTTGGCGCTTGGCCCTTGCTTCAAGCCACTTGCCCAACAGGACCAAGGTGATGACCACGGCCGAACCTTCAAAGTACAGGTGGGGCACATGGCCTTCGTGTGCACTCAACCACAGCCAGACCGAGAGCAGCCAACCTGCTGTGGTGCCCAAGGACACCAGCAGATCCATGTTGCCGGTCATGGCTTTGAGTGCGTGCCAACCGGCTTTGTAAAAGCGGGCCCCAAGAATGAACTGCACGGGTGTGGCCAGGGCAAATTGCAACCAGGCCGGCAGCATCCAATGCTGACCCAACAAGTCGCCCAACATGGGCAACACCAAGGGGGCCGACAACAGCAGACCCCAGGCCACCGGCGCAAAGCCTGTCCATGCAGAGCTTTGGCTGGCCTCTTCTGCGGCTAAATCAGTCAGCGGTTCATAACCGGCATCACGAATGGCGCGGCGCAATCGGGCTTCGGTGACATCGTTCGATTGCACCGTGATGCGTGCGGTTTCGGTGGCTAAGTTAACGGTGGCTGATTCGACACCAGGCACTTTCTTGAGGGCTTTTTCTACCCGCGCCACACACGATGCGCAGGTCATGCCGCCAATGCCGATGTCGATGGCAGGCGTTTCAGGCTTGATAGAGGTCATGTCTTGGGCCCTGATTTGGACTATGCTTTGAGCATACCCATGAGGGTTTATCTGAAAGTCACATCATGAACCAAATTTTCACCGTTGAAGGCATGACTTGTGGTCATTGCGAAAAAGCCGTGACCAAAGCTTTGCTGGCATTGGATGCACAAGCCAAAATTGTGATCGACCGCACGCAAAACAAAGTGCAAGTCGATTCCGAAAAACCTCGCGATGCCTTGGCCCAAGCCATTGCAGATGAAGGCTATCGCATCGTCGCTTGATCATTCAACCAAAAAGGAGATTTTCATGACAACCAACATCGGTGGTATCGAACGCATTGTGCGTGTTGTGGCAGGCTTGATTTTGGTGGCTTTGGCCGCAACAGCTCAAGTGGGCCCATGGGGCTGGCTGGGCCTGGTACCTTTGGCCACAGGCCTGATCGGTTGGTGCCCTCCTTACAGTTTGCTGGGCATCAACACCTGCAAAAACCGCAAGCTCTGACCTTCAAGCCCGTTGCCAACGGGCTTTGTTTTTTGCGGCATCATGCAGGACATGACTTCTTTTGTACCTGTCCAAAATCCCCGCTCTGTCGATGCCTTGATTGCCGGTCGCGCCACGCGCGACGGCGCGGGTGTTCGCCTGACCCGTGTGCTCACGGGTGAATTGCAACAACGCCTCGATCCTTTCTTGATGCTCGACCAGTTCGGTAGCAACGACCCCAAAGACTATGGCGCAGGTTTTCCCGATCACCCGCACCGCGGCTTTGAAACCGTGACCTACATGATTGCCGGGCGCATGCGTCACCGCGACAGTGCGGGCCATGAAGGCCTTTTGCAAAACGGTGACGTGCAATGGATGACCGCCGGCCGAGGACTGGTGCACAGCGAAATGCCCGAGCAAGAAGAGGGCCTGATGGAAGGTTTCCAACTCTGGTTGAATTTGCCTTCGGCTCAAAAAATGTGTGCTCCGTGGTACCGCGACATCCAAAGCCAAGACATCCCTGAAGTGCACACGCCAGAAGGTGTGCTCGTGCGTGTGATCTCGGGCCAAAGCCACGGGGTACAAGGCGCCATGCACAGGCCTGCGCAAGACTTTCCCACCGATCCTTTGTATTTGGACATCCACTTCGAGGGCGATCAGACCTTCAGCCAAAACATCCCGTCCAGCCATAACGCTTTTGTGTATGTCTACCGAGGCACACTGGATGTGACAAGCGCACAGGGCTCAGAAACCGTGCCGCTTCAACGCATGGCCATTTTGAGCAACGATGGTGATGGCGTGCAACTGCATGGTCAGGCAGGCACACGCGCTTTGTTGATCACAGGCCAACCTTTGCGTGAACCGATTGCGCAATACGGTCCTTTTGTCATGAACACGCGCGAAGAATTGATGCAGGCTGTAGAAGATTTCCAGGCAGGCCGTCTGGGGGCTTGAGGGTGATTTGAATTTGCGGAACTTTACAGAGACCCTGCAATCACTGAACACACCAGACACATGCATTGGCCACACTCTGGACATCCCATCACCGAAAGGATGTTTCTCATGAAATCGATTCGCAACACCTTGATTGCCAGCGCTTTGCTGGCAGGTTTTTCTTCTTTGGCCTTTGCGCAGGCAGGTCCAAACGCTGAAGCCCCGCGTCATGAGCGCATGGCAAAAATGCATGAACACATGGCACAGCGTCATGCCCAGCACTTGGCGGAGCTCAAATCGCAATTGAAATTGCAAGCAGATCAGGAAAACGCATGGGCCACGTTTGCTCAAAGCATGCAGCCTCCCGCCCAAGCACATGCACGAAAGGACCCTGCGGCATTGGAAAAAATGAGCACGCCCGAACGTCTGGACCAGATGCAGGCGCACAAGGCACAACGCGATGCACAAATGCAAAAACACATCGAGGCCACCAAAACCTTTTACGTCAGCCTGAATGCGGAGCAAAAGAAAGTGTTTGACAAGGAAAGCGCTCGTTTCATGCGCGGCATGGGTGAACATCCACATCGCCGTCATTGAGTGTTGTTGATTCAAATACAAAGGCTGCCCCAAGGGGCAGCCTTTTTTTCTTGACTTGCATCAAGCCGTTCATGTGCAAGGCTCGTTAAGCTGGGTGCATGTCAGATCCCCAACACCTTCCCTCGTCAAAAACACCTGCACCTGTTTTTTTGCCTCCGGTTTTGCCCATTGCTTTGGACCAACCCTTGCATTGGTTGGCCTTGGGATTCAAGGACTTCGCCAAATCCCCCTGGTTGAGTACGCTGCATGGCCTGTTGTTGGCATCATGGGGTGGTCTGATCACTTGGTTGGCGCATGACCGGTTCTGGTTGTTGGCGGGCTCACTCTCCGGCTTCTTGGTCATTGCCCCAGTTTTGGCCACCAGTTTGTATGCCATGAGCCGCGCCATGGAGCGTGGCGAACAAGTGAGTTTTCAACTTCTGGTGCGCACCTGGTCTCAATGGCAATTGCGTTTGCGTCACCAGCCCGACAGTTACTGGAGCCTGATCCGTTTTGGCTTGCTCTTGGCCTTGGCTGCCAGTGGCTGGGTTCTGACGTCTTCAGCGCTGATCACCTTGTTGGCACCTGTTCCCATTCACACGCCTTTGGATTTCATCCGTCATGTGGTCCTGAACCCCCATCACTTCCTGTTTGAAGTCTGGCTGGGTTTGGGAGGACTCATGGCAGCACCGGTTTTCGCTTCCAGTGTGGTGTCCATGCCGCTCTTGCTCGATCGCAAGGTTACGGTCTTGCAAGCGGTGTTGACCAGTTGGAAAACAGTGGTCACCCACCCACTGCCCATGGCTTTTTGGGCGTTTCTGATCATGGGTTTTTGCCTGCTGGGCATTTTTTCGCTGTTTCTGGGCTTGATCCTGGTCGTCCCCATGCTGGGTCATGGCAGCTGGCACGCCTACAGACACCTGATCGATGCCTCGGGCTTAGAAGAACGCATGTCCGGGCAGGGTGATCGCTGATGTGGGGTTTCAGTGAAGAACAATTTGCCTGGTTTGGACTGACCATCGGTGTTGGGGCTTTCATGCTCTACATGCTGTTCATCATCGGCCAGCTGGCCTGGGAATCCAAAGCCGGGAAATTCGGCACCTTTGTCATCTTTCTGGGTTTGGCTTTTGGCATGCTGGGCTTTGTGGCTAAAGGCATCATCCAATGGATTCTGGATACTTGAAACACTTCTTTGAACAAAGCTGTGGATAAATAAAGGGTAAGCCAACAGTTATCCACAGACTCCATCATTTTTCTGAAGTTGTTCATATTGGACAGACAAGTCAAAAGCAAAGGAACCCACAAGCATGGAAACAGTCTAAGTACTTATCAAACATAAGAAAAAGTCGATTGTCCACAAGACGCCGCCACCCTTATCTACTACTACTAATTTAAAATCTAAATCTATAAAAAATTAACAATCAACAAGTGCACTGTTAAGATTTCGATCTTTCCTTCTTCATTGGCACCATGGCCTCCGATTCAGACGCCCCTTTTTCCCAGTCTTACGACATCAAAAGCGCTGATTTGCCATTGGTCGCTCTGTTGCTCAAAACCACCAATATTGATGCTGTTTCTGCAGCCCTGAGTCATCAATTGGCGGAAAGTCCTGGTTTTTTTGACCATGATCCTGTGGTGATCGACGTCACTGCCTTATCAGAAGACCTATCAACAGCCACATTTGATTTGCCAGCATTGCTCAGCGTTTTGCGTGAACATGGTTTGGTGCCCTTGGCCATCAAAGGTGCCCAGAGCGACTTGCTGTCTGTTGCACAGGGGTTGGGCTTGGTGGATGCCTCGGATGCCCGTATACGCCGTTCTGTGCCGGTTGCTGAGGTTCCGGCATCTGCACCCGTGGTGACTCCACCCGCTCAAGCTGCCTCTTTGGGGGCGATGGTGATTGACAAACCTTTACGCTCCGGCCAACAGGTGTATGCCAAAGGTCGTGATCTGGTGGTCATGGGGGTTGTCAATCCTGGTGCTGAAGTGATTGCCGATGGTTCCATTCACATTTATGGTAGTTTGCGTGGCAAAGCCATTGCAGGCGCACGTGGCAATGTCAATGCCATGATCTTTGCCCAATCGATGGAACCCGAACTGATTTCGATCGCTGGTGTTTACCGCACCAGTGAAAATCCTTTACCTGTCGAAGTGGCAGGTTTACCCGCACAGGTTTGTTTGCAATCTGGCCCTGATGGCGACAAATTGCTGATTTCTCCCTTAAAACCTTGATTTGCTTTTACCCTTGTCCAAGAAAGAGAACCCCATGGCAAAAATCGTCGTTGTGACTTCCGGCAAAGGTGGCGTTGGCAAAACCACGACCAGCGCCAGTTTCGCCACAGGCTTGGCCTTGAAAGGCTTCAAAACAGCCGTGATCGACTTTGACGTTGGTCTGCGCAATCTGGACTTGATCATGGGCTGTGAGCGCCGTGTGGTGTATGACCTGATCAATGTGATCCAGGGTGAAGCCAACCTGAACCAGGCCCTGATCAAGGACAAGCAGTGTGACAATTTATTTGTGCTGGCTGCATCCCAGACCCGCGACAAGGAAGCCTTGTCGCAAGAAGGTGTCGAGAAGGTCCTCAACGATTTGAGCGACATGGGCTTTGAATACATTGTTTGCGATTCGCCTGCCGGTATCGAAACCGGTGCACTGATGGCCATGCACTTTGCCGATGAAGCTTTGGTGGTGACCAATCCTGAAGTGTCTTCGGTGCGCGACTCGGACCGCATTTTGGGCATGTTGGGCAGCAAAACCAAACGTGCCATTGAAGGCTTGGAGCCCATCAAGGAGCATTTGCTCGTCACACGCTATAACCCCAACCGCGTAGAAGATGGTCAGATGTTGTCCTTGCAGGACATTCAGGACATCTTGCGCATCAAGTTGTTGGGTGTGATTCCTGAAAGCGAAAACGTCTTGCAAGCGTCCAACCAGGGGACACCCGCCATTCACATGGCCAACAGTGACGTATCGGAAGCCTACAAGGATGTGATTGCCCGTTTCTTGGGTGAAGACAAGCCCATGCGTTTTACCGAAGCTGAAAAACCTGGTTTCCTGAAACGTCTGTTTGGAGGTAAGTGAACCATGTCCTTTCTTTCCTTCTTGCTGGGTGAAAAGAAGAAAACCGCCAATGTGGCCAAAGAACGGCTGCAAATCATCTTGGCGCATGAGCGCAGTGGCCGCAATGCTGCTGAGCCCGACTACCTGCCCGACTTGCAACGTGAATTGGTTGCTGTGATCAGCAAATACATCAAGATCAATCCGGATGACATCAAGGTCAATCTGGAGCGTCAGGACAATCTGGAAGTTCTGGAAGTCAAGATCGAATTGCCAGATGCTCGTTGAAGTTCAATGGAACAAGTCTTCAAGTCTTTGAATGGCTTGAGTCTTGAATAAGCGACAAAGGCCACCGTGAGGTGGCCTTTGTTTTTTCAGGCTCGCTCAAGTGATGCCCACACGGCTTTGGCCGCCCGCATATGGCGTTCCTTGACGTGTCCGAAGCCTTTGATGTTGTCTGCCACTTGTGCCACCTTCACGGCATGGGCGTGCGTGTCCAAGCTCAGTGAGCCCAAGGCATCTTCAATGTGCTGCATGTATTCAGCGATCAACGTACGTTCGCTTCGGCGCTCTTGTGTGTAGCCAAAGACATCCAGTGCTGTGCCGCGCAAACCTTTGAGCTTGGTCAGTACCTGGAAGACCGTGAGCATGGCGGGGCCTATTTTTTGTTTGGTCAATTCACCCTTGGCATTGCGCTTGGCCAGCAGAGGAGGCGCGAGGTGGTAATGCACTTTGAAATCGCCTTCAAAACTTTCTTCGATGCGTTGTAGAAATTTTGATTGCGTGTGCAAACGGGCCACTTCGTATTCGTCTTTGTAGGCCATCAATTTGTAGAGTTGACGCGCGACCGTCTCGCTCAGCAATGTTTTGCCCAGAGGGGCTTCTGCCTGTTTCACGCGCTCTATGAATGTCGCGTAGCGTTGTGCATAGACGGCATTTTGGTAGTCGGTCAAACGTGTCACTCGGTCTTGCACCAGATCACTCAAGCTTTCGCGTTTTTTGAACTGGATGGTTTGCACGGGTTGAACCTGTTGCATCAGCACATCCAGGTGATGCGCTGCATGACGACCCCATTCAAAGGCCATCAGGTTGTTTTGGACTGCCACTTCATTGAGTTCAATTGCACGGGTCAAGGATTCATGGTGCAGTGGGATCCAGCCCTTTTGCCACGCAAAGCCGAGGATCATGGGGTTGACATAAATCGTGTCCCCCATCAGTTGTTTGGCCAGTGCATCGGCATCGAAAGCGCTCACGCCAGAGGGACCGGCTTGTTGGCCAATTTCGGCAACACATTGTTCAGACGGGTTTTGCCAATTGCCGTTTTTCACAAAAGCGGCGGTGGGCGTGCTGCTGCTGTTGAGGGCCACGTGTGTACGGCCTTCGCGCATGCGCAGCAAGGTTTCTTTGGAGGCGGTCACGATCGGATCGCAGCCCAAAATCAGATCGGCTGCTGCCATGCTCACCCGCGTGGTGCGGATGTCGTCTTGGCTGTTAGCTATCAGAATGTGGCTCCAGGTCGCACCCCCTTTTTGAGCCAGGCCTGCAGCGTCTTGGGTGACGATCCCTTTGCCTTCTATGTGAGCGGCCATGCCCAACAATTGTCCAATGGTAATGACCCCGGTGCCACCGACACCCGCCACCACCGTGCCCCAAGGCTGGCGCGTGTTGGGCAAGCTGGGTTCTGGCAAAGGACCCAATTGCGCAGGCGACACATGGCTTGTGGCTTGGCTGTTTTTCTTTTTGAACTGTCCACCTTCCACCGTGACAAAGCTGGGGCAAAAACCCTTGAGGCAACTGGTGTCCTTGTTGCAAGTGCTTTGGTTGATGGTGCGTTTGCGTCCGAGATCGGTCTCCAGCGGTTCGACCGATAAGCAATTGGATTGCACCCCACAATCGCCACAGCCTTCGCAGACTTCCTCGTTGATCATCACGCGCACAGCCGGATCAACCATGGTGCCGCGCTTGCGGCGGCGGCGCTTTTCGGTTGCGCAGGTCTGGTCGTAAATGATGACCGTGGTGCCCTTGATCTCGCGCATTTCGCGTTGGATGCGATCGAGCTCATCGCGATGGAACACGCGCACACCTTCGGCCAGTGCCACACCATCGTATTTGAAAGGCTCGTCGGTCACGACCGCGATGCGACCGGCACCTTCAGCACGCATGCTCATGGCAATTTGCACCACGCTGTGGCCTTCGGGCCGTTCGCCGACTTGTTGCCCACCTGTCATGGCTACAGCGTCGTTGTAGAGGATTTTGTAGGTGATGTTCACACCCGAGGCCACACTTTGACGCACGGCCAGAATGCCGCTGTGGAAGTAAGTCCCATCGCCAATGTTGGCAAACATGTGTGGGTCGGTGCTGAAAGGTTGTTGCCCTGTCCACGGCACGCCTTCGCCCCCCATTTGGGTAAAGCCCACGGTGCTGCGGTCCATCCAGATGCTCATGAAGTGGCAGCCGATGCCCGCCATGGCACGTGAGCCTTCGGGCACCTTGGTGGACGTGTTGTGGGGGCAGCCTGAGCAAAACCAGGGTTGACGGTCGGCGGTGGTGCCCAAGGTCAGCGTTTGCATGGCATTTTCTTTGCCATTGAGAATGGCCAGATGCGCGTCGATTTGCGCTTGCGTTTGGCTGTCCACGCCGAGTTTTTTCAGGCGCTTGGCAATGGCGCGGGCAATGATGGCGGGCGTCAAATCGGCATTGGCCCGCAAGAGCTTGCGCTCGCTGGGGTTGGGGATGGACCATTCACCGCCGGACACATCCCCTTCGCTTTCGTCGAACTTGCCCAAGATGTTGGGCCGCACATCGTCGCGCCAGTTGTAGAGCTCTTCTTTGAGTTGGTATTCGATGACCTGGCGCTTTTCTTCGACCACCAAAATCTCGCGCAAACCGGTGGCAAATTCGCGGGTGGTTTGGGCTTCCAGTGGCCAAACCACGTTGACTTTGTGCAAACGTATGCCCAATTGTCGGCAACGGTCGTCATCGAGTCCCAAGTCCAGCAATGCTTGCCGGGTGTCGTTGTAGGCTTTGCCACTGGCGATCAGGCCAAATCGGTCATTGGGGCCTTCGATCACGTTGTGGTTCAGGCGGTTGGCGCGGATGTAGGCCAGCGCGGCGTACCACTTGTGATCGAACAAACGGGCTTCTTGTTCCAGGGCGGTGTCGGGCCAGCGGATGTGCACGCCGCCTGGTGGCATCACAAATTCGGGCAACACGATTTGCACCCGCTTGGGGTCGATGTGGGCCGTGGCGCTGGATTCAACAATTTCCTGAATGGTTTTCATGCCTGACCAGATGCCGGCAAAGCGGCTCATGGCAAGGGCGTGCAGGCCTTGGTCGAGGATGTCTTGCACACTGGCCGGAAAGAACACTGGCAAGCCACAGGCTTTGAAGATGTGATCGCTCTGGTGAGCAGCCGTGGAGCTCTTGGCCACGTGGTCGTCCCCGGCCACTGCCAAGACGCCACCCCAGGGCGTGGTGCCGGCCATGTTGGCGTGTTTGAAGACGTCTGAGCAGCGGTCAACCCCGGGGCCTTTGCCGTACCAGATGCCAAACACACCGTCGAACTTGTTGGTACCGGGAGGTGCAAAGCCCAGTTGCTGTGTGCCCCACAAAGCGGTGGCGGCCAGTTCTTCGTTGACGCCGGGCTGGAAGACGATATTTTGGGCCTTCAGGTGGTCCTTGGCTTTCCACAGCGACTGGTCATAGCTGCCCAGCGGCGAGCCGCGGTAGCCGCTGATGAAGCCGGCGGTGTTCTTGCCTTGCAGGGCGTCTCGCTGGCGTTGCAGCATGGGCAGTTTAACCAAGGCTTGCACTCCGCTCATGAAGGCGCGGCCCACATCCAGACTGTATTTGTCGTCCAGCGTCACGGTTTCCAGTGCTTGGCGAATCGAGTCGGGTAAAGGAGCATTCATGGCGTGTGTCCTGCAAGTGAAATTCAGGC
>JACCDU010255089.1_pt1 | contig 14111 bp, 10 predicted proteins | sample 7446081 | NCBI WGS metagenome assembly JACCDU01 (sample SAMN15323447, study PRJNA562643) | freshwater metagenome | isolation source: river surface water | place: USA:Blue River Watershed | collected 2017-08-17 | reverse complement strand
TTGGTGGAGCCGGCGGGAATCGAACCCGCGTCCGAAAGTCCGCGACAAGCAGTTCTACATGTGTAGTCCGGTCAATTGAATTTAGTCTTGGCGCGCCGGCCGAACAGGCTCGCTTCAGACGATTCACTAAATTTTCGAGTCGGGCCCCGTGACATGACCAAACCTTATCTCGTGTTCATGATCCCGATGTAGCTTTCGCTACCTGACCCATGAGCAAGTCAGTTCGGGAGCCAGCTGCAATTAAGCAGCTAGAGCGTAGCGCTCGTCGTTGGCGATTGTGTTGTTTTCAGTTGGATTTACGAGGTAGCTGAGCCTCGACATGCCCTGTCTTGCTTTGTAACCCCCGTCGAAACCAGGTCGGCCCCGTGAGTCTTACATCACATAGGTGGGGAGTCTAACACAGCGTTTCAAGTAGATCGTGCAGATCTTTTGGAGTGCGCACAATGTGGTGGGCGTTCCATTGCTCAATCGGCGGGCCGTCACCCAGATAACCCCAGCGCACAGCGATACTGGTCATGCCGGCAGCGTGGGCGGCCTGGATATCACGTAGATCGTCACCGACATAGAGACAGGCTTCCGGCGCAACGTTGATGGCTCTGGCGGCGTGCAGCAGCGGATCGGGGGCGGGTTTGGGATGAGGCGTCGTGTCGCCGCCCACGGTAATGCGGCAACGCTGACCCAGACCCAGTTGGTTCATGAGCGGCAGGGCAAAGAATTCGACCTTGTTCGTCACAATGCCCCAGGGCAGACCACGGGCTTCAATACCCTCCAGTAGCTGGGGGATGCCGGGAAAGAGTTTCGTATGAACACACAGGTTGTGTTCATAGAAAGACAGAAAACGCAGACGGGCGTGTTCAAACCCTGGATCCTCTGGTGTCAGACCCACGGCTTCTTTGAGGAGACCTCGGGCGCCCTGGGAGGCCAGAGGGCGGAGAATCTCGACGGACAATGGCGGCACGCCATCGGCCAGGCGCAGGCTGTTGGCCGCGTAAGCCAGATCCGGCGCCGTGTCGGCAACGGTGCCGTCCAGGTCAAAGAGAACTGCCTGAATTTTAGGCATCAGGCGCTGCGACGTAGGTGTACCAGGTAATTGACGCTGGTGTCGTTCCTCAGGCTGTAGGCCTTGGTCAGCGGGTTGTAGCTCATGCCGGTCATGCTGACCAGATCCAGCCCGGCTTCGCGTGCCATACGGATCAGTTCGGCCGGTTTGATGAACTTGGCATAGTCATGCGTGCCCTTGGGCAGCATATTGAGGATGTATTCCGCACCAATAATGGCGAGCAGATAGGCTTTGGGATTACGGTTGAGCGTAGACAGGAAAACATCGCCACCCGGTTTGACCAGTTTGGCGCATGCCGTAATGGTTTGTGCCGGGTCAGGCACGTGCTCCAGCATTTCCAGGCAGGTGACGGCGTCGAAGGTCGCAGGGTGTTCGGCAGCCATGGTTTCGGCCGCAATGTGGCGGTAATCGACCTGCTGGCCACTTTCCAGGAGATGCAGTCTGGCGACGCCCAGTGCTTTGTCGGAGAGGTCGATGCCGGTGACGTGCGCACCTTTGGCCGCCATGGATTCCGACAGGATGCCGCCGCCGCAGCCAATATCAATGATTTTTTTACCAGCAAGACCGATGGCCTGGTCAATCCAGTTCAGACGCAGAGGGTTGATCTCGTGCAGCGGCTTGAACTCGCTGTTTGGGTCCCACCAGCGGTGGGCCAGATCGGAGAATTTCTGGACTTCAGACGGGTCTGCGTTGGTGCTTTGTTGTAGCGGGGCGTTCATGACAGTCTTTGCAGTGCTGAGATAATGCCCGATTATAAAGCCAGGGGCTGTGCTCTGGGGTAGGGTGGATTCTGCGGGCATGAAAAAAGCCACCCGAAGGTGGCTTTTTCTCGTGCTTTGAAAATCGGGCGATTACTTGGTGCCGATGATTTCCAGAACTGCACGACGGTCCGGCTGCAGGCAGTCGACCAGCTTCTTGTTGCTGCCGTTCTGAGCGCCACCGATCTTGTCACAGGTCTTGCCGGTGACCGGGTTAGCTTTGCCCTTGCCTTCAGTGTAGATCTTGTCGGCCGGGATACCCTTCGAAACCAGGTATGCCTTAACCGAGTTGGCGCGATGCTGCGACAGCTTCAGGTTGTAGGCGTCCGAACCGATACGGTCGGTGTAACCAACGGCAACGATTACTTCAACCTTCAGTGCCTTAGCTTGTTCAACAACATTGTCCAGAGCCTTCTTGCCTTCCGGCTTCAGGTCAGCCTTGTTGAAGGCGAACAGGGTGTCGGCAGCCAGGGTGATCTTGGCGCCAGCCGGGGCACCGGCCTTCTTCATCGTGCCATCGCACTCTTCAACGGCGTTAGCCGGGGTCCAGTAGCCAGTGCGCCAGCACAGGCCAGCACCGCTCTTGACGACATTGAAATCCTTGTCGACCAGATAGGCAACGGTGCCGTTCGGATCGATACCAGGGGTGGCAGCGTGCGCAACGGTAGCACCCACGCCCAGGCCGGCAACGATTGCAGCCAGGACGGCTTGCTTAGCAGAAATACGCATGGTCATTCCTCATTCGTGTTGTGATGGATAACAGCAGGAACGGGCACTCCTTTTTTTGAGCACACCTAACCTCTGAACCGATTCTGCCATGTTTTGGCTTTCGCGTATATCTCTTCCTGAGAAATTTGCGTTAAGTGTTTCTTTTTTACAACAGGTTGGCCGTCGATCCAGACGTCGGTGACCTGTTCGCGACCAGCGCTATGCACAATTTGGGACGCTGGGTCGAATACCGGCATTGTGGCGGTGTCGTTCAGCGATATTGCGCATGCATCAGCGCGTTTCCCGATACGTAACGAGCCGATCCGACTGTCGAGCCCTAGGGCTCGGGCGCCGCCCAGGGTTGCCATATATATAAGATGGTGGGCCGGGAAGAGGCTGGGGTCCTGTTGTAAGCCTTTGGCCAGAAGGCCGGCCAGACGCATCTCGGACAGCAGATCCAGCCGGTTGTTGCCGGCGGCACCGTCGGTGCCCAAGCCGATATTAATGCCGGCAGCATCCATATCGTGGGTGCGGGCGACGCCCGAGCCTAATTTGAGATTGGCGGCCGGGCAGTGGGCGATGTGCATGTTATTGCGGGCGATCCGGGCAATGTCATCATCATTTAGAGCGACGGCATGGACACCCAAGGTTTGGGGGCCAAGAATACCCAGGCGATCCAGGCGTTGCAGCGGGCGTTCTCCGTACTGCTCCAGACTCTGGGCGACTTCGTGCTGGGTTTCATGGATGTGAATATGAATGCCTAGCCCGGTTTGGGCCGCCAGCGTGGCCACTTTCCCGAAGGTGACGTCGGTCACGGTATATGGCGCATGCGGTGCCAGCATAAAACTGAGGCGGGGGTGGTGTCTCAAGGCATCCCGGGTGGCCAGACCGCGGTTCAGATAGTCATCAGCGCCCAGGCCGTAAGCCGTAGGTACTTCAAACGCCAGAATGCCCAGGCTGGCCCGGATACCGGCCTGGTCCACGGCTTCGGCGGCGGCTTCCGGGAAGAAATACATGTCATTGAAGGTGGTAATGCCGCCCAACAGCATTTCAGCGCTGGCCAGGAGTGTGCCGTCACGCACCATTTCGGTGCTGACCCAGCGGCTTTCCAGCGGCCAGATCCAGTCTTCCAGCCAGGTTTTGAGGGGCTGGTCGTCGGCAATGCCGCGCATCAAGACCATGGCCGCATGGGTATGGGTGTTGACCAGGCCGGGGATCAGCACATGCTCAGGCAGAATCTCGGTGGCTGCAGGTACATATTGCTGTGTCGCCGCCTCGCGGGGGAGCAGATCAACAATCTCTCCGTCGTGCACGACTAGGGCGTGGTCTTCCAGAACCAGATCGCGTGGTTCGACCGGAATGATCCAGCGTGGGCAGATCATCAGGTCGACAGGCGTGCACTTCGGGGCATGTTCGTGGTGTGGCATGGTCTGCATGTTAAACTTGAACAATTTTTCCGGATACCGGTTTCCGACGATTTTGTCTCCTAACCACCCGTTTTTTACCGGAAAGTTTCTGAACCGTAACATTTTTGCCCAGTCACGAAAGTTCTATGGACAATTTCGCCAAAGAAACACTACCGATTAGCCTCGAAGACGAAATGCGCCGTTCGTACCTTGATTACGCCATGAGTGTGATCGTGGGTCGCGCCCTGCCGGATGTGCGGGATGGCCTCAAACCGGTGCATCGCCGGGTGCTGTTTGCCATGCACGAGCTAAACAACGACTGGAACAAGCCCTATAAGAAGTCGGCCCGTGTGGTCGGTGACGTGATCGGTAAGTATCACCCGCACGGTGATACGGCGGTTTATGACACCATTGTTCGTATGGCGCAGGATTTCTCGCTGCGTTATATGCTGGTCGATGGGCAGGGTAACTTTGGCTCGGTCGATGGCGATAACGCAGCGGCGATGCGTTATACGGAAGTGCGTATGGCCAAGATTGGCCACGAGCTGCTGGCCGATATCGAAAAAGAAACCGTCGACTTCGGGCCGAACTATGACGGTTCGGAACAGGAGCCCCTGATTCTGCCGGCGCGTATTCCGAACCTGCTGATCAACGGTTCGTCGGGTATTGCCGTGGGTATGGCTACGAACATTCCGCCGCACAACCTGTCGGAAGTGGTCGCAGCCTGTCTGGCCCTGCTTGAGAATCCGGATCTGACGATTGATCAGCTAATTGACATTGTTCCGGCCCCGGATTTCCCGACTGCCGGCATTATTTACGGTATCTCGGGGGTGCGTGATGGTTACCGCACCGGCCGTGGCCGCGTGGTCATGCGTGCCAAGACCCACTTCGAAGATCTGGACAAATCGGGTAACCGCCAGTCGATCATCGTGGATGAGCTGCCGTACCAGGTGAACAAACGCACCCTGCTCGAGAAGATTGCCGAGCTGGTAAACGAAAAGCGTATTGAAGGTATTTCAGAAATCCGCGACGAATCGGATAAGTCCGGCATGCGCGTGGTGATCGAGCTGAAGCGTGGCGAAATCCCCGACATCATCCTGAACAATCTGTACAAGATGACGCAGCTGCAGGATACCTTCGGTATGAACATGGTGGCGCTGGTTGACGGCCAGCCGCGCCTGCTCAACCTGAAGCAGATGCTGGAATGCTTCTTGGCACACCGCCGTGAAGTCGTGACGCGTCGTACTGTCTTCGAACTGCGCAAGGCCCGTGATCGCGGCCATATCCTCGAAGGTTTGGCCGTTGCGCTGTCGAACGTGGATGACATCATCGCCCTGATCAAGGCCGCGCCGACCCCGGCCGATGCCAAGGTTGGTCTGATGTCCCGCGTCTGGCGTAGCCCGCTGGTTGAAGAGATGCTCAAGCGCGCCGCAGCCGAAGCCTCGCGTCCGGAAAATATTGCGCCGGAATTCGGCATGACGGAGAAGGGTTACCGTCTGTCGGATATCCAGGCACAAGCAATTCTGGAACTGCGTCTACAGCGTCTGACGGGTCTGGAGCAGGACAAGATCGTTAACGAATACCGCGAAGTGATGGAAAAGATTGCCGACCTGCTCGACATTCTGTCCAAGCCGGCCCGTATTACCGAAATCATCGCCCAGGAACTGACTGATGTGCGCGAGCAATTCGCCATTGGTACCAAGGACAAGCGCCGCTCGGAAATCGTCACGCACACCCAGGATCTGGGTGTCGAAGACCTGATCGCACCGCAGGACATGGTCGTAACCCTGTCTCACACCGGTTACATCAAGAGCCAGCCGCTGACCGATTACCGCGCACAACGTCGTGGCGGTCGTGGTAAGCAGGCGGCAGCCATCAAGGACGACGATTTTGTCGAGCACCTGTTCGTGGCCAACACCCACGATTACATCCTGTGCTTCAGCAACCGCGGTCGTTGCTACTGGCTCAAGGTCTATGAAGTACCGCAGGGTTCACGGATCTCGCGCGGCAAGCCCATCGTCAATATGTTCCCGCTGGACGAAGGCGAAAAGATCAATGCCATTCTGCCGGTCAAGGAATTTGCCGAAGACCGTTACGTCTTTATGGCCACCTCGCTGGGGACCGTGAAGAAGACGCCGCTGTCGGATTTCTCCAACCCGCGTAAGGCCGGCATTATCGCCGTGGCGCTGGATGATGGTGACTTCCTGATTGGCGCTCAGTTGACCTCAGGCAGTAACGACATCATGCTGGTCTCCGATGCCGGTAAGGCTGTCTGGTTTGACGAAGAAGATGTCCGCCCGATGGGTCGTCCGGCCCGTGGTGTGCGTGGTATGAAGCTGCAGAAGGATCAGACCGTGCTGTCGCTGCTGGTGGCGCACGATGATGCAGAAACCGTCCTGGTGGCCACCGAAAACGGTTTTGGCAAACGCACAGCGCTGGCCGATTTCCGCCACTCGGGTCGTGGTACGCAAGGCGTCAAAGCCATTGCCGACAGTGCCCGTAACGGCAAGGTCGTTGCCGCCAAGCTGGTCAGTGATGAAGACGAAATCATGCTCATCACTACGGGTGGCGTACTCATCCGCACCCGCGTTAAGGAAATCCGCGAACTGGGTCGAGCGACTCAGGGTGTGACGCTGATCTCTCTGGATGACGGCGAAAAATTGGCTGGTCTGGAAAAGATTGTCGAGACCGACGACGAAGAATAATCAAGGCTGAATAACATGCGTCTCTGGAACTTTGCGGCAGGTCCCGCTACGATCCCGCTGGCTGTGCTGGAACAGGTGCAGGCAGAGCTGCCTGATTGGCACGGGGTGGGTTGCGGTGTCATGGAAATGAGCCACCGCGGCAAGATCTACACCGGTATCTATGAAAAGATCGTGGCCGATCTGCGCCAACTCATGGATATCCCCGAGGATTACGCCATTCTATTCTTGCAGGGTGGAGCCACCCTGCAGTTCTCGCAGATTCCGATGAATCTGCTGGACGGTGGTTCGGCCGATTACCTGACCACCGGCGCTTGGTCGGAAAAGGCAGTCAAAGCCGGTCAGCGTCTGTATGGGGATGCAATTCGTGAAGCCGGCACCAGTGCCGATGCATCGTTCACGCGTCTGGTTGATCCGGCCTCGATGCAGCTCAACCCGAACGCCAAGTACCTGCACTTCTGTAGTAACGAAACCATCGGTGGGGTTGAAGTCTTTGACCTCAAGCAACTAGGGGCAGCCGTTCAACCCGGGGTGCCGCTGGTCGCTGACATGTCGTCGAACATTCTGTCGCGCCCGATCAATGTGCGCGACTACGGTTTGATCTACGCGGGTGCACAGAAGAACATTGGTCCGGCCGGCGTGACGCTGGTCATCATCCGTAAGGATCTGCTGGGCAGGGCTGCAAAAGCAATCCCGGCGCTGCTAGATTACGCCGAGCAGGAAAAGAATACGTCCATGCTCAACACACCGCCCACCTTCGGTATCTATATGGCCGGTCTGGTGTTCGAGTGGCTGCTCAAGCAGGGTGGCCTGCCGGCCATTGCCAAACTCAATCAAGCCAAGGCTGAATTGCTGTATCAGGCCATCGATGGCAGTGCTGGTTTCTACACCAACCTGATCGCCAGGGATTGTCGCTCCTGGATGAATATCCCGTTTACGCTCAAGGATAAGACTCTGGATCCGCTCTTCCTCGAAGCGTCGGATAAAGCAGGCCTCCTCGCGTTGAAGGGGCATAAGCTGGTCGGTGGCATGCGTGCATCGATCTATAACGCCATGCCCATGGAAGGTGTACAGGCGCTCGTCAGTTTCATGAATGACTTCATGAAACGTCACGGCTAATTGAGACGCAGATCAACCGGAGCTGTGTAATGAGTTCAGGCAACACCGCAGGTGAAACGATCCAGGATGCACTGGCTGTCGTTCGTCAACGCATCGATGGTATTGATCAGGCCATGCTGGAACTGCTCAACCAGCGTGCTCAGTGTGCGCGGGAAGTGGGCGAGATCAAAGCACGCTTTGGTGATGATGGATTCATCTATCGCCCCGAGCGTGAGGCGCAAGTGCTGCGCCGCCTGCAGGATCTGAATCAGGGGCCGCTAGCCGATGAAACCATTACGCGACTGTTCCGCGAAGTGATGTCGGCCTGTCTGGCACTGGAGCAGCCGATTGGCGTGGCTTTCCTCGGCCCACTCGGTACCTTCTCGGAATCTGCCGCCGTCAAGCAGTTTGGTCATGCAGCGCGTCTGTTGCCACAAGCCTCGATTGATGACGTGTTCCGTGCGGTCGAAGCGGGTCACTCAGACTATGCCGTCGTGCCGGTGGAAAATTCCACCGAGGGCGCCATTGGTCGTACGCTGGACTTGTTGCTAGGCACCTCGCTCAAGATTTGCGGTGAGGTGGTGGTGCGCATTCATCAGAACCTGTTGTCCAAAGCCTCAGGGCTGAATGACATCACACAGGTGGTGTCGCATGCGCAATCGCTGGCACAGTGCCATGAATGGCTGAATCGCCATCTGCCCGATGTGCCACGCATTCCGGTGGCCAGTAACGCCGAGGCGGCCCGTTTGGCCGCCGAGAACCCGACCTGGGCCGCCATTGCCGGCGAAGCGGCGGCCGAGCGTTATCAGCTGCCGCATCTGGCCAGCAGCATTGAAGACGAACCGAATAACACCACACGATTCCTCGTGCTGGGCCGCTTTGCTGCCGGCCCATCCGGGCAGGATAAAACCTCACTGATTCTGTCAACGCCCAATCGTACCGGCGCGCTGCAATCACTGCTGGCGCCCCTGGCCGAGGCCGGTGTGTCAATGACTCGGCTGGAATCACGCCCGGCACGCCATGCGTTGTGGGAATACGTGTTCTTTGTGGATATTGAAGGCCATGTCGAGGCTGAGCCGGTGAAGAGTGCGCTCGCCAAACTGGCAGCGGACGCCGCCTATCTCAAGGTGCTGGGTTCCTATCCGACCGCTGTGTACTAATTTCCCAATCGCTTCACGGTTTCACGATGACCTATAACGGATACTTGCCATGAGTCTGCTGGATCACGCGCTGTCGAACATCAAGCAAATTGCGCCCTATCAGCCGGGCAAACCGATTACCGAAGTGGCCCGCGAGCTGGGTTTGCCGGTGGCGTCGATCATCAAACTGGCCTCGAATGAAAATCCGCTGGGTATGAGCCCCAAGGCGCGTGCCGCGGTGCAGGCGGCGATTGATGGCCTGGCCCGGTATCCGGATGATTTCGAATTGAAGGCCGCGCTGGCCAGGCATGCCGGCGTTGCTGCCAACCAGATTGTGTTGGGTAATGGCTCGAACGATGTGCTGGAACTGATTGCGCAGGTATTTCTGGCGCCGGGGCGCTCGGCCGTGTTTTCTGCGCACGCCTTTGCGGTCTATCCGCTGGCCACGATGGGTGTGGGCGGTGAATGTATCGCCGCCCCTGCTAAAGATTACGCACATGATTTGCCCGCCATGCGTGCCGCTGTGCGTGACGATACGCGACTGGTCTGGATCGCCAACCCGAATAACCCCACCGGTACCTTCCTGCCCTACGCCGAGCTCAAAGCCTTTATCGCCAGTCTGCCCACGGATGTGATCGTGGTGCTGGATGAGGCCTACAACGAATATCTCTCGCCGGCGCTGCGCGTGGATACGACCGAATGGCTGTCGGAGTTTGACAACCTGGTCATTACGCGAACCTTCTCCAAGATATATGGCATGGCCGGTTTGCGGATTGGCTTTGCCTTGTGCAGTGCTGCGGTGGCGGATCTCATGAACCGTGTGCGTCAGCCCTTCAACTGCAATAATCTGGCACTGGCCGGGGCGATTGCTGCGCTGGATGATGCCGAGTTTCTGACGGAAAGCTATAAACTCAATGCCGCCGGTATGCAGCAGATCGTTGCCGGGCTCGACGCCCTGGGCCTGAAACATCTGCCGTCACATGCCAACTTTGTGACCTTTCATATCGCTGATGCAGCAGGGGTGAACCAGAAACTGCTCAAGCAGGGCGTGATTGTGCGTCCGCTGGCCGGTTATGCCATGCACGACTGGTTGCGCGTGACCATTGGTACCGAAGCTGAAAATGCGCGTTTCCTCGAGGCGCTCAAGCTTGCCGTACAAACCGGTGTCTGAGAAAGCAACGCGATGCACTTTGGCAAGGTTCTGATTTTTGGCGTGGGTCTCATTGGCGCATCATTTGCCCGTGGCCTCAAGGCCGCCCACGCCGTCGATGAAATTATCGGATTCGGTCGGACGCCCAAAAGCCTGAAGGCTGCTTACGACCTGGGTATTATTGATGAAGTGGGCATTAATCCTGGCGCCGACGTCCGCGAGGCCGATCTGATTCTGGTCGCAACCCCTGTGGGGCAGATGCCGGAGATTTTTGCCCGTATTGCACCCTACTTGGGTGAACACACCATCGTAACGGATGCCGGCAGCACCAAGGGCGATGTCGTGGCTGCAGCCCGTGAGGCATTTGGTGACAAAATCCGCCAGTTTGTACCGGGGCATCCGATCGCTGGTGCGGAGACCAGTGGTGCTGCGGCTTCGCGCGTCGATCTGTATCAGGGCCGCAAGGTCGTGCTGACGCCGTTGCTGGAGAATGCGGTCGAAGACATTGAGAAGGTGAAACGCGCCTGGGAGCTTTGTGGGGCCGATGTACGCATTCTCGATGCAGAAACGCACGACCGGGTCTTTGCCGCCGTCAGCCATCTGCCACATCTGCTGGCCTTTGCCCTGGTCGATGAATTTGCCCGCCGTCCGAATGGTGATCAACTATTTGATTATGCCGCGGCCGGTTTTCGGGATTTTACGCGGATTGCCGGTGGCCACCCGGAAATGTGGCGGGATATCTCTCTCGCCAATCGTACGGCCCTGCTGGCTGAGCTGGATCGTTACAGTGCGGCATTGATGCGCTTGCGTCAGGCGCTGGTCAATAGCGATGGCGAGGCACTGGCAAGTATTTATGGCAATGCGCGCGATGCGCGCCAGAACTGGTCACACTGAATGAGCACACTGCATTTTCTTGATTTGCCGGGCATGCTGTCGGCACGGGGTACCGTGCGTCTGCCGGGCTCCAAAAGCCTGTCGAACCGGATTCTTTTGCTGGCGGCGCTGGCCGAAGGCGAGACTGAAGTTCGTGATCTGCTGAAGTCCGACGATACGGACCGGATGTTGGAAGCTCTGAATACGCTGGGTATTGCCGTTAGCCCGATGGATGAGGGGGCGAGTGTCAACGCCATTAAGGTTAAGGGTTGTGGCGGGAACATCCCTGTTAAAACTGCCGATCTCTTTTTGGGTAATGCCGGAACGGCCTTCAGGCCCCTGACGGCGGCACTGGCACTGGCCGGTGGCGCGTATCGTTTGTCGGGCGTGCCGCGTATGCACGAGCGCCCCATTGGTGATCTGGTTGATGCCCTGCGTCATCTGGGGGCCGATGTCGTCTATGAGGCCAACGACGGCTATCCACCGTTGAAAATCAGCCCCGGCGTTGATCATGGTGCGCAAACGGTGCCGGTCAAAGGCAATGTGTCCAGCCAGTTTCTGACCGGGCTGCTGATGGCGTTGCCGTTGCTGGATCGTACGATTACCGTGGAAGTGGTGGGTGAGCTGATTTCCAAGCCCTATATCGAGATCACGCTGGCCACCATGCGCCGCTTTGGTGTTGAGGTGCAGCGCGATGGCTGGCAGCGGTTTACGGTGCAGGCGGGCGCACGTTATTGCTCACCGGGCGTGATTTATGTCGAAGGCGATGCCTCGTCGGCCTCGTACTTTCTGGCGCTGGGCGCGATTGCCGGTGGTCCGGTGCGTGTCGAGGGTGTGGGTGCAGATTCGGTGCAGGGCGACGTTCGCTTTGCTGATGCCCTGGCTGCTATGGGGGCCCGCATTACGATGGGGCCAAACTGGATTGAAGCATCGGCGCCGGTAGACGGCGTGTTGAAGGGCATTGAGCAGGATTGCATCGCCATTCCCGATGCCGCCATGACGCTCGTGCCCGTGGCCGCGTTCGCCCAGGGGCCAACCCGGTTGACGGGGATTGCCAGCTGGCGCGTCAAGGAAACCGACCGTATTGAGGCGATGGCCAACGAGCTGCGCAAGCTTGGCGGTACCGTGGAAACGACCGCCGACACGCTCACGGTTTATCCGCCGGCGGACGTGTCGGCCTGGCATTGTGCCGAAATCGAAACGTATGATGATCACCGCATTGCCATGTGCTTTTCGCTGATGACGCTGGCGACGCCGCTGCGTATTCTGGACCCGGGCTGTACGGCCAAGACCTTCCCGGATTATTTCGAGCGTTTTGCCGAAGTCACGCAGCCGGTGCCGGTGATTACCATTGATGGTCCCTCGGCATCGGGTAAGGGAACCGTGGCGCAACGGGTCGCGGATGCGCTCGGCTGGCACTATCTGGATTCGGGAGCGCTCTATCGTCTGACGGCGCTGGCCGCCCGTAAGGCAGGCGTGGACTGGAACGACGAAACGGCGGTGGCACAGATTGCGGCGCAGCTGCCGGTGCGCTTTGTCGGTGGCCAGACTTTCCTTGGCGCCGAAGTGGTGGATGATCAGATGCGTACGGAAGAGATGGGGATTGGCGCCTCGACGGTCGGGGCCTTGCCCGCCGTGCGTGATGCCTTGCTGCTGAGGCAACGCGCCTTCCGCCGGGCGCCCGGTCTGGTGGCCGATGGACGGGATATGGGCTCGGTGGTTTTTACCGATGCCGGTACCAAGATCTTCCTGACGGCAACGGCGGCTGTGCGCGCCGAACGGCGTTACAAGCAGTTGATCGAAAAAGGTTTTTCCGCTAAAATTCACGACATTCTGCAGGATTTGGAGGATCGGGATGCCCGCGATGCGGCGCGCCCCGTGGCACCACTCCGGCAGGAAGCCGATGCCCGGCTTCTGGAAACGTCTGATCTGACCATCGTTCAAGCGGTGGATCAGGTACTGGACTGGTTCGGTAACAGGGCGTCGTAACCCAATGACAACGGGCGGGTTCGGGTGGCCGATCAACGGCTGCAAGGGCAGGCTTTTTGTCTTTTTTAACTACCCACCAGGTGGCGCTGTTCCGGATTTCTGTACAGTGCTTTTCAGGAAACAACCCTCTCATGTCTCAAGCCGATACGTTCGAAAGTTTTGCCGCTCTATTTGAAGAAAGCCTTGCCCGCCAGGATATGCGCGCAGGTGAAGTCATCACTGCTGAAGTGGTGCGCGTTGACCAGAACTTTGTGGTCGTCAACGCCGGACTCAAGTCCGAAAGCTATGTCCCCGTACACGAATTCCTGAACGATCAGGGTGAACTGGAAGTCGCAGTTGGCGATTTCGTCCAGGTCGCCATTGAATCGCTCGAAGATGGTTTCGGCGAAACCCGCCTGTCGCGTGATCGCGCCAAGCGTATTGCAGCCTGGAATGCTCTGGAAGCTGCTCTGAACGACGGTTCACTGGTCACCGGCGCCATCACCGGTAAGGTGAAGGGCGGCCTGACGGTTATGGTCAACAGCGTTCGCGCATTCCTGCCGGGTTCGTTGGTCGACACCCGTCCGGTCAAGGACACCACGCCCTTCGAAGGCAAGAGCATGGAGTTCAAGGTCATCAAGCTTGATCGCAAGCGTAACAACGTTGTGCTGTCGCGCCGCGCTGTTCTCGAAGAGAACATGGGTGAAGACCGCCAGAAGCTGCTGGAAACCCTGCAAGAAGGCGCCATCATCAAGGGCGTTGTCAAGAACATCACCGACTACGGCGCATTCGTTGACCTCGGCGGTATCGATGGTCTGCTGCACATCACCGATCTGGCCTGGCGCCGTGTTCGTCACCCGTCCGAAGTTCTGGCCGTGGGCGATGAAGTCACTGCCAAGGTCCTCAAGTTCGATACCGAGAAGAACCGCGTCTCGCTGGGCCTGAAGCAACTGGGCGACGATCCGTGGGTTGGCATTTCGCGCCGTTACCCGGCACAGACCCGTCTGTTCGGCAAGGTTACCAACCTGACCGACTACGGTTCTTTCGTTGAAATCGAACAGGGTATCGAAGGTCTGGTTCACGTTTCCGAAATGGACTGGACCAACAAGAACATCCACCCGTCCAAGGTGGTTCAGCTGGGTGACGAAGTTGAAGTCATGATCCTCGCGATCGACGAAGACCGCCGCCGTATTTCGCTGGGCATGAAGCAGTGCCAGTCGAACCCACGGCAGGATTTCGGCCTGAACTT
>JACCDU010690811.1_pt1 | contig 14115 bp, 14 predicted proteins | sample 7446081 | NCBI WGS metagenome assembly JACCDU01 (sample SAMN15323447, study PRJNA562643) | freshwater metagenome | isolation source: river surface water | place: USA:Blue River Watershed | collected 2017-08-17 | reverse complement strand
GGTGTCGACGGGTTTTTGAATCAGGCGCAGATGACCGTCCGTGAGTAACTGCTGAAAGTCGGGCGAGTTCATTAATGCTGCGTTGGCCGCAGACCGCAAGCGATCTACGGCCTCGTCCGACAGCACAAACGAGGTGGGTAATTCGTTCAGATAGTCGCGCTCACTGGCATCCGGCACACCGGCGAAAGAGACATTGATCACGTAGAGCTTGGCATTCGGCACTTTGCGGATGGCGTTCAACGCATCATTCGAATTCTTTGGTTTGATCTGCTGGATCGCCGGTAGATCCCGTACTGAGCGCATCATGTCCCAGCGTGCCTGAATGTCCCGTAAATACTCGACCTGTTCATTCGAATAGCGATCAATCGGGACGCCCGCGGCCTTAACCAGAATGGGAATGGTGCCGGGCGGATCTTCCGATTTGTTCCAGTTGGTTTTGGGTGTCGACATCGAGTTGACGACGATGACGACGATTTGCTTTACGTGATCCAGCGGGGTGGTGTGGCCGGCTTCACGCAGTGCCTCCATCCAGTTGAAAACATCCAGGCCGCCACGTAACCCGAGGTTGTCGGAAATCCCGCCATCCACCAGGTGCAGATAGGGGTCGCCACCATTCATCAGGCCGTTGAGTTCCTGAATACGTTCCAGGGTGCGTGCTGCTGGTCTGGGGGGATTGTTGGTGTTGAGAAACGGCGCAAACCAGAGCGGCATTTTCTTGCCGCAAGTGCCGCCGTAGTTATTGATAGTCAGCGGGGAGAGCACCACCGGCACGGCCGATGATGCCGCAGCCGCGCGCGACAAACGGAAATCCCCCAGGTCGGTACACAGGGCATCAAAGTTTGAGTGCGTGAACATGATGCGTGAGCCGGTGGCCAGATCCGTGGCCGATATGGCAATCACTGGTCCGTTCTTTTTATCCAGATCAGCGAAGGTGGCGCCGTCAAAGAGGATTTCGTCGTAAAGGTCTGCGGCGAGTTCCGAGCGGCCCCAACCTGTGGAAGATAGGTAGCCCCAGTTGAGCGGATTCAGGCTGCGCCCAACGAGCTCGCCTTGCACGTTGCGTTTAAGAAAGCGTTGCTCGTAGTCATCAAACAACTTGTCGCCATAGAGGCCATAAGCCAGTGCTGTGAAGCTGCCACCCGAGACACCGGTAATGACGTCGATGTGATCAATCAAGCGCGACTGTTTGCCGTTGGCATTGACGAATTCAGTCTTGTTCAGAGTTTCCAGGACACCGTAGGAGAATGCCGCTGCTCGGGTGCCTCCGCCGGAGAAGGCCAACGCGACGAGCGTCTTGGTTTGCGCTTCATTTTGTCCCTTGCGCTCGAAGTTGTAGACCTTGTCGTCGGCCACGTGTGCAACCGGCGGATTGATCGGTCTTGTGGCACACGCAGAGAGCAGCAGTGCTGCGAGCAGGGCGGTCCAGAGACCTCTGGCAGGCCGTGTTGGCATCAAAGATCTCTGGAGATGGTATGGCACAGCGTAGGATTATTGGCTGCTGACAGGATTCACGCGCGCAGCACATGCCTTGGCGCGTGTGCGGGCTTCATCCGTGTCCTGCCCATTGGCCAGAGCAACGCCCATGCGGCGACGGGCAAAGCTTTCCGGCTTGCCGAAGAGACGCAGATCACTATTAGGCACCTGCAGGGCATGGGCGACACCCTCAAACGCGATGCCTGGCTCTTCCAGGCCACCATAGATGACTGCTGAGGCACCCGGCTGACGACAGCGAGCATCGACCGGTAACCCCAGGATAGCGCGGGCATGTAATTCGAATTCGGACTGACGCTGGGTGCACAGGGTCACGAGACCGGTGTCATGCGGACGCGGGCTGACTTCGGAGAACCAGACATCATCACCCTTAACAAATAGTTCAACACCGAAGATCCCGCGCCCCCCCAGGTTATCGGTGACGGCCTTGGCAATTTCGCGTGAGCGCTCAATGGCTTTGGTCGACATTGGCATGGGTTGCCAGGATTCGACATAATCGCCCTTGACCTGTACGTGACCAATCGGGTCACAGAACGACGTTTCGACCTGACCTGAAGCGCCAACCGCACGCACGGTGAGTTGTGTGATCTCGTAATCGAAGTGGATCATGCCTTCAACAATGACGCGGCCCTGGTTGACGCGGCCACCGGCGGCGGCGTAATCCCAGGCGGGTTTCACATCGTCGGGTGTACGCACCATCGACTGACCTTTGCCCGAAGAGGACATCACCGGCTTGATGAAGCAGGGGTAACCGATGGCATCAATTGCGGCCTGCATTTCTTCGAGAGAATCGGCAAAGCGATAAGGCGAAGTGGGCAGACCCAGTGTCTCGGCAGCCAGGCGACGGATACCTTCACGATTCATCGTCAGCTGAGTGGCGCGAGCCGTCGGGATCACTTCGGCCAGATTTTCATGTTCGATTTCGACCAGCATGTCGGTGGCGATGGCTTCGATTTCCGGCACCACCAGATGTGGTTTTTCCTGAATGACCAGTGCCTTGAGGGCGGCGCCATCCGTCATGTTGATCACATGCGAACGGTGAGCGACCTGCATGGCGGGGGCGCCCGCATAGCGATCAACCGCAATGACTTCACAGCCCAGACGCTGCAGGGAAATGACGACTTCTTTGCCGAGCTCGCCGCAGCCGAGCATCATGACGCGCAGCGCGCTGGAAGCATTAGGCGTACCAAATCGGAACATGAGTTTAATCCTCGAAGATAATGCGTGAATGATAAATGATGTGTTGCGTGAATCTGGTTAGGGATTGCCCGAAGCAGCGCCAGGTGTCTCCTTCAGTCGTCGCAGTAAACCGGAGAGTGCGTGTTGAACAGATTGATCGCGGACCTGCCGACGATCACCGGTAAAGCAGCATGTTTCAGTGTCTGTGCACGAGGGTGTTGCCCAGCCAAAGCAGACGGTGCCCACTGGTTTTTCGGCCGATCCCCCTTGGGGTCCGGCAATACCCGTGACAGCAATGGCCAGTTCGGTATGTGCATGCAGGCGGGCACCGTTTGCCATCGCGGCAGCCACGGCTTCGCTGACGGCGCCGTGCTGGTCAATCAAATCGGCAGGGACACCCAGTTCTTGTGATTTAGCGGCGTTCGAATAGGTGACCCAACCCCGCTCGAACCAGGCCGAGCTGCCGGCCAGATCGGTCAGGCTGGCGGCAATCAGGCCACCGGTACAGGACTCGGCGGTGGCGAGTGTGGCACTACGCTCCATGAGGCATGTAGCCAGTTGGCTGACCAGTGCGTTTATTCTGGACAGGGTCTGCGTGGTGCCGGTCATGTGTGTGATCCGAAGTACACACCCATCAGCAGCATCGTCAGTCCGATGACGCTGTAGAGTGCGGCGACGACATCATCCATCATGACCCCATAGCCATTTTTGACTTTGCGGTCGTAATAACGTGCCGGCCAGGGTTTGGTGATATCAAACAGGCGAAAGAGTGCAAAAGCAATGCCCTGCCAGAGCAGGTTGTCGCCCATGACTTGCGTGAGTATCCAGAGTACACCCCAGAAAGGAATGATTTCATCCCAGACGATGCTGCCATGGTCGATCTCACCGAGCGCGGTACCGGTTTTCTCAATGGCGACAATGCCGAGCACAAAGCCCAGCAGGATGATGAGGAGTATCGCGGAGGAGGGCAAGCTGAGGTCCAGCGTGCGAAAGCTCGCCCAGGCGAACAGCGTGCCCACAGTGCCCGGCGCAAACGGAGAGAGACCGCTACCAAAGCCCAGTGCAACGACATGCAGGGGGTGCGACAGCATAAAGCGCAAGGTGGGCTGTTTGATCGGTGCAGCCGCCTGGATATCCGGATGATTCAGTTCGGTCATGGCAGAAGAGTTCTCGTGAGCCTCAAGCAAAGTGGTCGAATCCGCCGCGGATACGGGCCACATCAACGGGCTGTTGATGTTGATCGATCAGCTGGATGCTACCTACATTATTGTGGGCCTGCATGCAGCCAATCCGGTGCAGTGGCACATCAAGCTGCTGCGATAGCGCCTGCAGCGCCGGTCGTGCGGATGGGGGCGCCGTGAAAAGCAGCTCGTAGTCATCACCGCCACCCAGGAGGCAATCTTGCCAGACTGCCTCAGCAATACCGATGGGTGCACCAGGGAGTGCTGCGCCCATGATCGTTGCCGATAATCCGGAGGCGGCGGTGATGTGTCCCAGATCTTGCAGGAGTCCGTCGGAGACATCCAGGCAGCTGTGTGCCAGCGCCTGCTCGGTGAGGGCTAGGCCTAATGCAACACGAGGCTGTGGTCGGTGCAAGGCATGGCTAGCAGATTCTTGTAGTGCGTCAGGCAGATGCAGCGTCTGGAGTTTGTGTTGCAGACCCAGCGCGGCCATGCCGGGTGTGCCGGAAATCCAGATGTCGTCGCCGGCCTGGGCGCCACTCCGGCGCAATGCCTGTGCGGGGTGCACTGTGCCGAAGACGGTGACACAGAAGTTACGTGGGCCGCGTGTGGTGTCACCGCCAATCAGTTGTACGCCGAATGTCTCGGCACACTGTTTGAATCCCAGAAAGAAACGATCAATCCAGCCGGTGTCCTTATCCGCTGCCTGGATGGCCATGCCGAGTGTGGCATAGCGGGGACATGCACCCATGGCGGCCAGGTCGGAGAGATTGACCGCCAGGGTTTTCCAGCCCAGGGATGTCGGTTCGTCGGTCGAGAGAAAGTGCGTGCCTTCGACCAGCATGTCGGTGCTGATCGCCCAGGCGAGACCTGGGGCCGGCGGTGCGATCAACGCACAGTCATCGCCGGGTCCGAGCAGTACGTCACTTTCGATGGGCGCTTCAGACGCGGTGGCACCCGGCTTGCCGGGTTCGAGCTGCTGCCCCAGCAGGCGTTCGATCAGGGCGAACTCACCTGCCATGGGTCGTCTCAGCGGGCGGGACGTTTGCTTTCCAGCGGACGCAGCGTCGGCGCCAGCCGGTCGAGAACACCGTTGACGAATTTATGACCATCGGTGCCGCCAAAGGTCTTGGCCAATTCAATCGATTCGTTAAGCACCACACGTAATGGTGTTTCCGGACTATTCGCCATTTCATGTGCGCCGATCAGCAGAATGCAGGCTTCCACCGGCGAGAGTTCTTCAAACGGACGATCAAGCAACGGCGTGACTTGCTCACGGAGCGTGGCCTGGTTGGCAATGCAACCACGCAGCAGCCCAATGGCAAACTTCTGTTCGAGATCCCGCAGTTGAGCGAAGCCTTCGATTTCATGCAAGGCCGTTTCACAGGCCGCCAGATCCTGGCCACCGACCTGCCATCCGTAGAGGGCCTGTAGGGCAGCTTCGCGAGCGCGACGACGAGCGGGTTTGGGGCCAGCTGTCGGTTTAGCGGGGGCTTGCGTCATGAACCGGCTCCTACAGATTGAGGTTGGTTACCGCTCCGAATCGCGGCATGCAGACGTGCCATTTCAACGGCACAGCGCGCACAGTCAGCACCCTTGTCATGCATGCGCACCAATGCCTGATCGTCATTTTCCGTGGTCAGGATGCCGTTGGCGATTGGGACGCCGGTAGTCAGTTGCACATCCATCACGGCACGGCAGCTGTCGTTGCTGACGACTTCAAAGTGATAGGTCTCGCCACGAATCACGGCACCCAGGGCGATCAGTGCGTCATACGGCGCCTCTTCTTCATCGGCCAGCGTTTGCAGCACCAGCGGAATTTCCAGCGCGCCGGGGACGCTGCAGACGGTGATATCGTTACCATTAACACCCAGGCGGTGCAGTTCGTTGATGGCGCCGCACAGCAGGCCGTCACAGACGTCCTGATTAAAGCGGGCGACGACAACGCCGATGCGTAGCCCTTCGCCGTTTTCGTTGCTGGGGTATTCCTGATAGCGGGTCATGGCAAATCCTATGCAGATAAATCGTTCCGGCTGCCATCCGGCAACTGGAAACCGGTAATTTCCAAATCAAAGCCTGTCATGGCCGGGATGCGCTGTGGGCTGGAGAGCAGGCGCATTTTGTGAACACCCAGGTCACGCAGAATCTGGGCGCCGATGCCATGCAGCAGCGGGTCCCATTTGCGGTGACGGGTTTGAGGCTCTGCCGTGAGTCCCTGCAGCAATTCCTGACCTGTCAGCGGCTTGTGCAGCATGACGAGAACGCCTTGCTCAGCAGCGCCAATGGCAGCCATGGCATCGTCGAGCATCACGCTATGACCGGTGCTTTCGGGCGCCAGAAAATCCAGGACCGACAGCGGTACGTGGACACGGACCAGCGTTTCGCTTTGCGGCGTGGGTTTGCCTTTTACCAGCGCCAGATGCACGTCATCTGAGGTCTTGTCGGCATAGGTGTGCAGCGTGAAGGTGCCGTGACGGGTTTCGAGCGTGCGTGAACCGGCGCGGGCGACCAGTGTTTCGTGCTGACTGCGGTAATGAATCAGATCGGCAATAGTGCCGATCTTTAGGCCATGTTGCGCAGCGAATTCACGCAGCTCCGGCAAGCGGGCCATGGAGCCGTCTTCGCTCATAATTTCGCAAATGACGGAGGCCGGGCTGAGGCCAGCCATGGATGCTAGGTCGCAACCTGCTTCGGTATGGCCAGCACGAACCAGAACGCCACCCGGGCGCGCCATGATCGGAAAGATGTGGCCTGGCTGAACGATGTCGGCAGGCTTGGCATTCGCCGCAACGGCGGCCTGAATGGTGCGGGCGCGGTCGTGCGCCGAGATGCCGGTGGTCACGCCTTCCGCTGCTTCGATCGACACGGTAAAGGCGGTGCCGAACTGCGCCTTGTTATCGCGGGCCATCTGATTCAGGCCGAGTTGCTTACAGCGTTGTTCGGTCAGCGTCAGGCAGATCAGGCCGCGGCCAAAGCGCGCCATGAAATTAATGGCTTCCGGGGTCACGTGGTCGGCTGCCAGAACCAGGTCGCCTTCGTTTTCGCGGTCTTCTTCGTCGACTAGCACCACCATACGGCCGGCGCGCAGCTCGGCGATGATTTCGGTGGTTGGGGCGATTTTCGGCAGCGTGTGTTCGTTGCTCATGATTGGGTATAGCTCAGCAGTCGCTCGCAGTAGCGGGCAATGACATCAATTTCAAGATTCACGGCCGTGTTGACAGTGAGTGTGTGCAGCATGGTGTTCTGCAGCGTATGCGGGATCAGATTGATCGAGAATTCGCGGCCATTCACATCGTTGACGGTCAGGCTGGTGCCGTTCACGGTGATGGAGCCTTTGCGGGCGATAAACGGTGCCAGTGCGTCCGGCGCTTCAATGGTGAGCAGCCAGTCGCCCTGAGTGTCGGCGGTGGTGGGTGCGAAGTGGCGTACCGAGCCGATGCCATCCACGTGGCCGGTGACCAGATGGCCACCGAGTCGATCGGCCAGACGCAGCGCTTTTTCAAGATTGAGCAGGCCGTCCGCAGTGAGACCGGTGGTGCAACGTAGGGTTTCGTCTGAGACATCAACAACAAAGGCAGTCGGCTCTGCTGCAGGCAGCAGATCAACGACCGTCAGGCAGATGCCGTTACAGGCAATCGAGTCGCCCAGGATGACATCAGATAGATCCAGGCCACCGGCATGCACAGTGAGTCGTACACCGCTGGTGCGGGGTGCGATTTCCTGAACTTTTCCGACGGCGGCAATAATTCCTGAAAACATGGCGTGACCAGAAGGCTGGTGAGTGGGCATCGGGATGCGTAAAGGGCGAATTCTAACATGCGCCCTCGTGCTTCAAGCCGCTAAGTTCTTGGTCTGACGCGGATTAGGGGGTGGTTGTGGCGTGGCTATGGTGTGGCTTTGCCGGCTAATTCCCGCACGTGATTCAGCTGCTTGAGAAAGGTAGCCGGGCCCACGTAACCGGCCAGGGTAGCATCGTGCAGCAAACGGCCACCCGGCGCGTAAAACACCATGCCGGGGGGGCCGTAGAGACCAAAGCGTTTGAGCAGCATGCGGGCAGCATCGTCGCTGGCCGTGACATCAACGCGGATGAGCGTAAAGGCCGCCAGAGCGTTGCGCACCTCGGCATTACCCAGGGTGTCGTGTTCAAACTCCTTGCAGCTGACGCACCAATCGGCATAGACATCGATAAAGACGGGTTTCTGGCTGTCGCGTAGCGCGTCTTCCAGCGCATCGATCGTGCGGACGGTGGTCATGGTCAGCGGGGCCGGGCTTGCCACGGTATGGGTGGTGGCCGAGGTCAATGGAGCGAGCGGTTGATCAAGGCGTGTGCCGCCGGCCAGTGCACCGACAATCCAGACCAGGCCGATAACGCCCAGCACCAGCCCCAGGGCTTTACCCAGCCGTGCACTGACGGGCGCGCGGGGTTCGAGTCGGTCCAGTGCCCGGAGTAGTACGGCGGCCACGATGGCCAGCGCACCAAAACCTCCGAGGGTCACCGGGCCGGGCAAGACCGGCGACACAATCCACCAGGCCGTCCCCAGCAGAATGAAACCGAAGGCTTTTTTGATGGATTCCATCCACGGACCGGTTTTGGGAACCAGGGTACCGGCTGACGCCCCCATGGCGAGAAGCGGGACCCCCATACCCAGGGCCAGTGCAAAGAGCAGCATGCCGCCGAGGAAGCCGTTACCGGTCTGGCCGATGTAGAGCAAAGCGCCGGCCAGAGGGGCCGCGACACAGGGCCCCACAATCAGTGCGGATAGTGCACCCAGCCCGAACACGGCAGGCAGGGAGCCGCCATGCAGGCGCTGACTGCCTTCAGCCAGTTTGCCCTGGAAGGCATTGGGCATCTGTAGCGTATAAAAGCCCAGCATGGCCCCGGCCAGTGCAATGTAGACGAGCGCGAAGCTGCCCAGAACCCACGGATTTTGCAGAATGCCGGAGACCAGCGTGCCACTCAGGCCGGCAAAGACACCGGCTGCGCTGTAGGTGATGGCCATGCCCAGGACATAGAACAGGGCGAGCATAAAGCCCCGCATATGAGAGATGGGGTGGTTCGCATCGTGACGGCCCAGAATCACCGTCACCACAATCGGCATCATGGGCAGCATGCAGGGGGTAAATGCCAGGCCGATGCCGGCGCCAAAGAACAGCAGTAGATTCAGCCAGAGCATGCCCTGATCCAGGGAGCGGGCAATCTCGGTGATGCCGCTTTCCGGGCCCGGCGTAGCGCTGTCGCTCGCGGTCGATGTACTGCCGGGAGGCTCTGCGGGCGGCGCAGTCGGGGTCGCCATCGGCAGCGTCACTGGCAGGATGGCGACTTCCGGCGGATAACAGATGCCCTGGCTGGCGCAACCTTGGTAACGAACGGCAATGGTCAGGGTGAGCGGGCGCTGGCCACCCGTGATCTGTACTGGCCAGTTGATCGGATCCGGGTAGATCTCGGTCATCCCGAAATTGGGGTCATCTTTCTGGATCCCGGCGGGAAGTGCCTCGGGAACGATTTTCACATCAGCCGGCAGTAGGCCGGTGGGCTCGACGGCGAGCTTTTCGCGATAGAGGTAGTAACCGGGCTGGATTTCAAAATGCACCGTCAGACGGTTGCTGTCGCTGATGGCAACGCTCGGACGAAAGGCTTCGGCCGGCGGGAGAAAGGCACCGCCGAAATTACCCGGGGCCGCGATGCTGATACCGGTGCTGAGTAGTGATAGGCACAACAATAGTTGAATGATCATGTGCCGCAGAAATGTGCGGCGGGCGGCGAACGCCATGCTGCTAGCAAGGGTCATGTTGAAGTTCCTGACGCAGCACTGACCCAGGCCAGATACTCGGGGAGGCCGCCGCTGCATGGCAGTGCAACGATTTCTGGCAGATCATAGGGGTGTGCTGCTTTGAGCTGGGATTCCAGGGCGGGATAGCGGGCCTCGTCACTGATGATGAATAACGGGATTTCGACTGAGTGTTCAATCGCGCCCTGCCAGCGATAAGTCGATTGGCAAGATGCCATGATTTTGACGCAGGCCGCCAGACCCTGCTCGACGAGTTGGTCCGCAATGGATGTCGCCACCTCGTGATCAGGTGCCGTCGTCAGAATCAGTAACGCCGTGCTCATGATCTTAGTGACGCCAGTTGTGTGTGATGATTTCGCGCAGAATATGCAGCCGGCGATGAAAGAAATGGTCTGCGGCCGGGACCACAATCACCGGGAGGTCCTGCGGTTCGGCCCAGGCAAACACATTGTCGAGCGGCACGGTTTCATCGGCAGAGCCGTGAATCACGATGGAGTCCTTGGGCACGGATTCGGTATCGTAGTTACGGGTGCCTTCCACAAAGCCAGAAGCGGTGCCGACTAGGACAAGACGCTGGGCCGGGTGCCCGGCTTCAGCCATGCGCTTGGCGACACGGGTTTGTACAAAAGCGCCGAAAGAGAATCCGGCCAGCACCACCGGCAAGTGGCCGCATCGTTCACGGGCGTATTCGAGGACGCACAATAGATCATCGGTTTCACCGATGCCTTCGTCGTGTTCACCTTGCGTACCACCTACACTGCGAAAGTTTGGCCGGAAAGCCGCATAGCCGAGGCCGGCAAAGGTTCGGGCCAGCGTATGAGCGACTTTGTTGGTAGCAGCGCCACCACCAATCGGGTGCGGGTGCGCGACCAGGGCAATGCCCCGGGGGGCGCCCGGATTATCCATCAACATTTCGATCTGGCCCACGGGGCCATCAATCAGGATTTTTTCTTCACGACCTAGGCTCATGCTGTTTCCGATCAGATGCGAAGGCGGTCAACCGGAATGCCGTTGACTAAGTGCGAGTTGATGATGTCGTCAATATCCGCCTTGTCGACAAAGGTGTACCAGACGGCTTCCGGATAGATCACCATGACCGGGCCTTCCAGGCAACGGCCCAGGCAGCCTGCCTTGTTAATGCGGACCATGCCGGGTTGGTTGAGCTTTAATTCGGCGACGCGCCCTTTCATATAGTCCAGCATATCGGAGGCACCGTGATCGTTACAGCTGATCTCGCCGTTGGTGCGCTGGTTACAGCAGATGAAAACGTGTTGTTTGAAATAGCTCATGGTGGGGTCCGTGTCGGTATCGGTATTTCAGGAATTATAGAATGATCGTCGACTTGCGGATCAGTTGCGACGTGGGTGCTGGCGATCTGCCCAGACCAGGAACGTCAGCGTCAGGTAGGGCCAGAGTGCGGCGATCAGTCGGGTGAGACCATTGAAGTTGAGAAAGTGGCCCTGTCGCCAGACAGTCAGCGCTGTGACGGAGTAGGGGTTGGTGGGCATCAGATTGACCAGCACCGTGGCGGCCATCAGCAACATGCTGGCCAGAGGCATTTGCCAGCGTCCCGGTAGCATCAGTATCGGTAGGCTGAGCAGCAGACCCATGGCCAGCCCGTATAGGCCACCGGGCGTTAGCGCCGACCAGCGCGCTACTTCGGATGAACCGATGGCCGGTCCCAGCAGCAACCAGCTGGCGGTGATCCGAATCAGGACGCCGAGGGCGATGATGCAGAGCGCACTCGCCAGAATCGCGGGCCCGCCCAGATGGAGCCGTTGCAGTACGGCTTGCACCAGAAATACCATCACCAGAACCTGCAGTGTGACCACGGTGGTTTCCAGCTGGCTGTAAAACTCCGGCGAGAACGGGAATGCCGTTGGTAAGGCGAGTAGGCCGCGCAGATCACCAAAGCCGAAGAATACGATTTCCGGGGAAATCTGCGCAAACAACCAGAGTGCCAGCAGGATCAGACCGGTTTCGGCACTGAGTCGACGAATATTCAAGCGGCGCCGCAGTTTGCCTGCCAGGGTCAGAATGACCGGACCAAAAAAAAGAGCGAGTGCAATACCCAGGAGCGTGCCGGCGGTATTGAGCATTAGGTCGAGACCAGAGGAAACCCGGCCGGGCAAGAAAGTCTGCAGGGCCTCCAGTGCGGCCGACAACAGAAAGCCGATGGTCAGCGGTAGCAAGGTTCTGGCCCAGGGCCAGCGGGTGTGTTGTGGCGATAGGGCCAGCAGAAAGCCCAGCGGAGCATAGGCCAGGATGTTGAAGCAGGCATCCTGCCAGGTCCAGTAGCGCGGCCAGTGCCCGTTCAGATAGCCGAGCAGATCAACGCCGCGATCCTGCCAGGGCGTCACGGTATAGAGGCTGGCGTAGATGATGATGCAGGCGTAGACGACGGATAAGGCCAAGGGCTTTTGGCGCGCCCGTAGGAGCCAACCGCGCCAGCCCGGTAATGGCTTATCGGGCGTGCCCGGAACCATCATGATGCTGTGGGTGCGATTCATGCGCGGTGGGTGACACGTGGTAGGTCCCTTCCGCCGCATGATGGTGCGACGGGGTCGGGGCGGGTTTGCCGATGCGCTGCGGTAACAGTGAGCCGATGATCATGCCCAGAATCGCGGCGATCAGGCCGAGAATCTGGGGTGGCCAGATGGCATCTTCAGTGGAGAATGCCTCGGTCAGAATCCAGGTGAAGAAGCCGGCGAAGATGGCAAACAGCGCACCCTGGGTGTTGCCTCGCTGCCAGTAGAAGCCGGCGACCAGAGGCACAAAGGCCACCACCAAGGTAATTTTGTAAGCATGCTCGACCATCTTGAAGATCGATGCATTGCTGGTCAGCGCCATAGCCAGCACCATGCCGGCAAATGCCACAATCACAAGACGCATCAGCCACAAGAAAATTCGATCCGAAATGTGTGGCAACATCGGCTTGAGAATGTTTTCGGTAAAAGAAACCGAGGGTGCCAGCAACGTGGCAGATGAGCAGCTCATAATGGCCGAGAGCAGTGCGCCAAAGAAAATGACCTGGGCAAATACCGGGGTATGTTGCAGGATCAGCGTTGGCAAGACCAGCTGCGAATCGGTATCGAGCAGTGAGGCAAACATGGCCGGGTCAATCAGGGTTGCCGCATACGCCAGAAACATGGGAATGAAAGCGAACAGAAAATACAGCGAGCCGCCCATGATGGAGCCGACCATGGCAATACGTTCGCTTTTTGCGGAAGAAATCCGCTGGAAGACATCCTGCTGTGGAATGGATCCTAGCATCATCGTCATCCAGGCACCGACAAAGGGTACCCAGACGTCCATGCCACCCGAGGGAAAGAAATCAAGCTTGCCGGCGGCGCTGGCGTGGGCGACCACGGTGCCGGCACCGCCCGCCAGATCGCTGATGATGGTGGCGATGTAAATCAGGCCGCCCATGATTACGGTGATCTGGACGAAGTCGAGCACCGCCACCGACAGCATGCCACCGAGCACCGTGTAGGTGAGCACGATGGCGGCACCGAGGATCATGCCTTTGTCTTGCGGAATGAGGCCGTTAGTGACGGTGAAAAACACGAGGCCCAGGGCCTTGATCTGTGCGGACACCCAGCCCAGGTAGGAAACCACAATGGCCAGTGTGCTGAGCCATTCGACGGTGTGGTTGTAGCGTAGACGGTAGTAGTCACCAATCGTCAGCAGGTTTAGCCGGTAGAGTTTGCTGGCAAAGAAAAAACCGGCAAGGATGAGGCAGAGTGATGCGCCAAAGGGGTCGGCCACCACGCCGCGCAAACCGTCTTTGACGAAGGTGGCTGAAACACCCAGTACCGCCTCGGCACCAAACCAGGTGGCAAAGACGGTAGCGGTGACCACAGGCAAAGGCAGTGATCGACCTGCCACCGCAAAATCGCGTGCATTTTTAACCCGGGTTGCTGCCAGCAGGCCGATGCCAATCGAGGCCAGCAGATACAGCGTAATGAACCCGAGTAGCGGTGTCATGGTTGCAGATTCAGATACAGCAGTGCCGCAGAAGCACCTAGTGCGATGGTGGATACGGCAACACTCATCCAGAGCAGATGCCGCTGATGTCGCACGGTGCGTTTCAGTTCACGCAGCGTTTTCTTGTCGGCCTTGATCTCTTCCTCATTCGGTGCCAGATAGTCGTGAAGTAGGCGCGGCAGTTGCGGCAGGATCTTTGCCCAGTTGGGGCCTTCGCGTTTCATGCCATCCACCAGGCCACGCCAACCGACCTGTTCACTCATCCAGCGTTCGAGGAAAGGCTTGGCGGTTTTCCAGAGATCAAGGTCTGGGTTGAGTTGACGACCCAGGCCCTCAATGTTGAGCAGGGTCTTCTGTAGCATGACCAGTTGCGGTTGGACTTCCACATTGAAGCGGCGCGAGGTCTGAAACAGGCGCAGAAGAATCTTGCCGAAGGAAATATCCTTGAGCGGTTTATCGAAGATCGGTTCGCAGACGGTACGGATGGC
>JACCDU011047190.1_pt1 | contig 14123 bp, 5 predicted proteins | sample 7446081 | NCBI WGS metagenome assembly JACCDU01 (sample SAMN15323447, study PRJNA562643) | freshwater metagenome | isolation source: river surface water | place: USA:Blue River Watershed | collected 2017-08-17 | reverse complement strand
TTTGCGACAGTGTGTTGTTCCGCAAGGAACGTCAAAGGGCTTGGTTGCCCATTGCAGTGATGCGCTGCACGCATGCCTTGGCCGGTGTGCGTGCAACTCTGGCTCCTGGCGGAGCCGGCCGCGTGAACAGGTCAGACCTTTGTGAGAATTTATCGTTGTGCAAGCCATGCTTGTCACTCTAGGCCCCCCTTTTGGGGGGCCTTTTTGCGTAATCCTTGACCTCCCAGGAGCTCTTGAATGGGCACAAAGACGTTGCACGGTTCAAAAGTATCCCCAGTTTGGAGAGTCTGACCACGAATATGTCCAGAATGTAGGCCACCGCCGTGCCCGACGACATTGCCCTGCCCCTGTCTCTGTCGCTGGTGGTGTCAATGGCTGGCCAGCGCGTGAAGGTGGTAATTTCTGAGAGGACTGAGTAAGCCACGGGCTGGATGGTCATGGGTTGCCGCAGGCCTCACTTGTCATTGCGGGGGCCGCAGGCCCGTGGCAATCCGCAAACCACTTCTTCAAAAACACCAGCCGCGCGTCCGCCCACGACTGGGTCTGGATGGACTCTCCGCCGCTGGCGTGCGTGATGGCTATTGGCCAGGTGCCCAAACGCAGGCCGGCCCGATGGGCCTGCAGGCAAAAATCGAGGTCGTAAAAATGGAATGCGAGGGTCGGGTCAAAACGCACCCCGCTCTGCTGCAAACACCCGGCGCGTACCGCCAGAAAGACACCGTCGAGTAAACGCACGGCCTGCGGGGCCGGGCCGTACATCGTGATGCGACTGCGCGGTGATCCGTGGCCGATGGCGCCACTCAGATGCTCGCGATCCCAAGGACTGGGCACACCAGGCCGCTCGGGCTGAAGGTACCAGGCCACCTGATGGTCCTGCACCCGGGTGTTACCGGCCACACCCACCAGATCAAAGTGCTGCAACGCCTCTTGCAGGCGCTGCCCCAGCATCCAGTCATCCACACGCACATCGTCATGCACGAACACCAGCACATCATCGGGCGCAGCTGCTTCTATGGCCTCGTTGTACACCTCGGCCAAAGGACGGGTATTGCCGTGCGCCAGGCGCAAGGCCACCGGGCCAAACTCGCCCAGACGGGGCATGCACGGGCCCAGCAGGGACACACGGTGAAACGCCTGCTCAGAGAGGCGGGTGGCGGAGACAAGGGTCAGCATGGGGGTGTTGGGGAGGATGGATTGCCACGGCCCTTCGGGCCTCGCAATGACTGAACAAGGTGGACTCGCAATGACTGAACAAGGTAGCCTTGCAGTGACTGGATAGGGTGAGCTCGCAACGACAAACCGGCTGTCATCGCGAGTCGCGCAGCGGCGTAGCGATCCATGGTGTTCATTAGCCTACCACTCGTAAAAAATGCTGCCGCGCCAGCGCACGCATTTCATCCTCGGTGCGCTCCACATTGGAGGCCAGCAGCCACAATTCAAAACGCTGATGCAGGCGCATGCCGGCATGCACCGGAAAACCGGCCTCGTTGACCAGAGCGCGCAGCGTGCTGAGCGTGTAGCCGCTCTTGTGCTCCATGAAGCTGTGTCCCTGCGCCCTGCCCTGCGCCACCAGCCCCTGGTGGCTGAAGATGATGTCGTAGGGCCGGATACCGGCGTAGGCGACGTCAAACAAGCGGTCCTGCGCCACCATCTCGGCTGCGGCCTGCAGGTCGGGGCACACCAGCAACAGCCAGCCATCGGGCTTGAGCACACGGCGCCATTCCTGCAAAGCCGGCACCGCTTGATCGAGGTACAGGTGCTCAATGCAGTGCGAAGAAAACACGGCATCGACCGAAGCGCTCTGCACCCCCCAGAGGTCATGCGCGGGCGCCACCACATCGGGCTGCACCGCCGGGTCCGCATCGAGGCGAATCTCCTTCCAGTCCGGGCGGCCGCTGAGACCGGGAGGGTCCAGGCCGCTGCCTTTGGGACCGCTACCGATGTTGAGCCAGGTGTGGGTCATGGTGTTGTGTGTGAGATGGATTGCCACGTTGCGCTCGCAATGACAGAAAGGAGCTTCCTCGCAATGACTGGAGGGGTGCCTCGCAATGGCGAGAGGAACCTCACAATGACCGGTTGGGGTGTCATGATCGGAATTGACCGAAATATGCTTCAAGGAGCATAATTTCAATTTTTTCAGGTCAAATATGCCACCAGAAACATATTGCGCAATGGAAACATTGCCTGAAGTAGGTGCCCGGTTTCGGGCGTTGCGAAAGCAGGCAGGCAAAACGCAATCCGAGTTGGCGGGTGCAGTGGGCATGCGACAGGAGATGCTCTCGCGCTTCGAGTCCGGGCGTGGCTCGGACTTCTCGTTGGCAAAACTGCTGCGCTTGCTGCACGCACTGGACGCCGAGATGAACTTCGTCAGCGCCGCACAGCGCCCCACGCTGTCCACCCTGCTGAACGAGCGCCGCCAGAACGCCAATGTGGGTCCGGAATCACGATGAAGCTCAACGTCTTTGTCCACGGCCAGCGTGTCGCCGTGCTGGAAAGCACCGACGGTTTTGAACACGCTCTCACCTACTTGCCTAGCGCCCACGCCCATGAATTCGTCTCGCTGACCATGCCGGTGCAGACCACCAGCTGGGTGTGGCCGACGCTGCATCCCTTCTTTCAGGTGAGCCTGCCCGAGGGCTTTTTGCTGTCGGTGCTCAAGGAGCAGCTGGGCCCCCATCTGGGCGCGAGCGGGCTGGACCTGTTGTCGGTGGTCGGGCACAACCTCATTGGCCGCGTCCAAGTCAGCGCCGCGCAACAAGTGCAGGCCTCTACCGCCATAGACGATCTGGCGCCATTGCTGCACGGCGAGGCCTCTGCACAAGTGTTCCTGGACCTCATGGCCAGCCACGCCGCCTCTGGCGTTTCGGGCGTCGTTCCCAAATTCCTGAGCGCCGAAACTGCCGCCCTGTTTCGCAAAGGCACGGTGGCCACTGAACGCCAGATCATCAAGGGCAGCTCGGCCCATCAGCCTTTCGTCGCTCTCAACGAGCACCTGTGCATGAAAGCGGCTGCAGCGACTGGGGTCAAAGTCGCGAAAACCCTCGTGTCCGATGACGGCCAGGTACTGGTGGTCGAACGCTTTGACATCGACCCGGTCACAGGCCACCGAAAAGGCTTCGAGGACTTTTGCAGCCTGCTCGGTCTCACCCCTGATGACAAATACGAATCCACCTGGGAGCGTGTGGCGCGGCTGACCCGCGAACATGTGCCCAAAGACCGGCTGCTGGCGGCCAACGAACAGCTGGCCATCACCTTGCTGCTGACCTATGCGCTGGGCAACGCCGACTGTCACACCAAAAACCTGGCCTTCATCTACGACGACTTCAACAGCGTCGAAGTCGCGCCCATTTATGACATGCTGACCATCTTGGCCTACGACCGCTATGCCAACAACCCACCCGGCATGTACGTGGACGGACGCAAAAGCTGGACGCCAGGCAAAGCCCTGTGGCGCTATCTGCAGGTGAATCTGGGCATCGACCCACCCCGGCAACGGCAACTGGCTGACCGCGTGTGCACCGCGGTGGCGGGCACTGTGCCCGAATTGCTGCATCACATCCGCCACACACCGGGTTTTGAACCGGTGGGCCTGCGGATGCTTTGGGAATGGAACGAAGGCATGAAGCGGCTCACTGAGCGCCGCACATTTGCACTGCCTGACTGGGTGGACGAGGCGCAAGCCAGCGGCCTGCCTCGACCGGTACCCGCCCAGAAATACGCACCGGCACGCATTGGCGAATCGCCCCTGCTCGCGCCCAAGGGCAACCGCCGCCCTACGCTGCCGCCGTCCTGACTCGGCATACGGCCAAGCATTCGCACCTTGTCGCAGGACAGGGCGCATTTGTGGATTGCCACGGGCCTGTGGCCCTCGCAATGACGGGAAGGGCTCCTCGCAATGACCGGGTCTTGTCATTGCGATGAGCGAAGCGACGAAGCAATCCATCACGACGCGGACACTGTCACCTGGTTATCCACCAGCAACTGCACCTGGGCGCTGTTGTGGTTGTAGACCTTGTAGGTGTGGCCGCCGCTGGCGTAGGTGGTACCGGTATCGAGCAGATCGCTCAGCACCACGACATCGCCCGCATCGCCCGTCACCATCAACTGTTTGCGCGTGTCCACAGCAGAGGTGTTCACGTCAAACACATTGCTGGAACCCATGTCCAGTACATCGAACAGGTTCAGCTTGAGCGTGTTGGCGCCGCTGCCGGTGATGTCGATCTCTTCCACATCGCGGATCACATCGGCCTTGATGGCGGTCAGGTCCATGGTGATGCTGCTGCCGTCGAGCACGATCTTGTCCAGACCTGTGCCGCCGTCGATGCGGGCGATGCTTTGCGAGGTGCCTGCGTCGTCGAGCTTGGCCACATTATCCGCACCGAGCTTGAAGGTGTCGTTGCCGGTACCGCCGAACATCGCATCTGCACCGCCGCCGCCCACCAGGGTGTCGTCGCCGGCGCCGCCAATGAACTGCTCGTTGGCCGCAGTGCCGTTGAGCGTGTTGCTGCCCGACGTGCCCATGAAATCGATTTGCGACGGATCGGTGCCACCGGACAAGCCGCCAAACACCACATAGGTCTTGCCGCCACTCGTGCCAGTGCCAAACTGGCCATATGCCGAGATCACGAGATCGCTGAAACCGTCGCCATTGACGTCACCACCACCGGCCACACCATAGCCTGCATAGCCGCTTGCGGACTCACCCAAGATGCGGAAGCCATCGCTGGCGGTCATGGTCGAGGTTGAAATCGACTGCCCCGATGTGCGGCCATACACCACATACCCGCGGCCCGCATCCAGGGTGCCATACACATCCCCCTTGTCATAACCCACCAGGAAGTCCGCGAGGCCATCTCCGTTGAAATCGCCAATCGAGGCGAGACGCAGTTGCTGGCCATAGTAGTTGGTCGCGTAAGTGGCCGCGCTGTTGTCTGAATCATTGAAACTGAAGGCAAAACCACGGCTTGGATCGACAGCGCTGGCAGACACGGTCAGGTTGGTGCTGTTGCCCCCATAAATGACAAAGGCCGTGCGGTTGGCAGCTGTCACGCCGACATCAGCCAGACCATCGCCATTGACGTCGCCCAGAATTTCAACGTCCATGCCCATCACAAAGTTTTGCCCCGTGGGGCCAGTGATGACAAAGCCGCTTGTACCCAGACTGCTGGATGCAGCCAGATTGACACCGGTGCTGCTGCCATAGACCACAAAAGCACGTCCGTCGTTGGAGCCAAAAATAGCATCGCCAATGACGACATCGTCATAGCCATCGCCGTTGATGTCACCACCGCCGCCAATGCGACCCCAGAAACCAATCCCGCTGGCCAGGCCCGACATGGCAAAACCACCCGTGCCGCCCTCTACTGCCGTGGCCAGGATGTTGCTGTTGTCGGTCTTGCCGTACACCACATAGGCCTTGCCCGCGTTGGAGGCAAAGAAGCCCAGGTCGTTGATGCCGTCACCGTTGACGTCGCCCAGCATGTCCACCGAATTGGCAAAGTTGTCGCGTGTTGCGCTGGTTGGGCCTGCCGGACCATAGATGGTGAAGCCCTGCGAGCCCAGCGCACTGGTGTAGACCGCATCGCCCGAGCTCTTGCCATAGATCAGGTAGCCTCTGCCGGCGTAATAGGTGCCACTGCCATTGTTCCAGGTGGCCCCCACCAACAGGTCGGCCAAGCCGTCACCGTTCATATCGCCCACTGACGAAACGTCCCAGCCAACAAACTCCCCAGTCGACTTGCCGTATATGGCAAAGCCACCACTGCCCTGCGCTACAGCCGTCAAATTGATGGCTGCGTTATCGGTCTTGCCAAACACCACATAAGCCTGACCCGAACGACTGGTACCACCAGGCGCAGTGCTTTCGGGGGCACCGATGAGGAGATCATCCAGGCCGTCTCCGTTGACATCGCCCAGCATCGCGACGTGGTAGCCGGACTCCAGACTTGTCTGTCCCAAGATTGCATAGCCAGCAACCGAATTGCCCACCAGTCCCAGCGGCAACTCAAACGCATAGTTCACTGCCACCTCGGCCACATTGCTTTCGTTACCGTTGGCGGCAGAACGCAGCTTGGCCGTGACAGCCACCGTGCCATAAGGCTGCGACTGCACCTCTGTCGCCGTCAGGCTCACGTCCACGTATTTGCTGGTGATGTGCGCAGGGGTCAACTCAATGATCTTGCTGAACGCGCCCCAGCCAACCACCAAAGTATCGCCCGCCACAGGGGGCTGCGCGGAGCCCGTGCCGATGGGCAGCTGCACGCGCACCACAGTGCCGTTGGCCACTTCGGACGTCGTCAGTTGGCCGTCGGCAGTGCCGCTGGTCGGGAAAGACGTGCCCGAAGCGGATGTCAACAGTTGGTAGCGCGCCTCCGGAATGCCCGTGGTGTCGCTGGTGCTGTTGGTGGTCGACCAGGCTGTGGCATCGATGATCGGCGCCGTGGGTCGGACAAAGTCCACCGTCACCTGCGCAGAGGCACCAGACACCACCAAGCTGCCACTGGTCGGCGCGCTCAGCAGGTCAGCCCTGACCGCGATCGACTCGCTCGTGCCGTCGGCCGTGGCTGCCAGCAAGGTGGCGGTGGACACCGCCACATCCACATAACCCTTGCTGATGTCAGTGGCCGTGATGGCTTGCACCACAGTCTGACCATCCCAGTCCAAGCTCAAGGCATTGCCATCCACAGCGCCGGTGTAGGCGATGTAGACACGCACCACCGTTTTGCCATCGCTTTGGGCTTCGATCAGGTTGAGCTTGCCAACGATTTCGCCAAAGCCGACGTCCACGGCGGGCTGCAGATGCAAATCAAGGTCACCATGGACCAGCACCTGCGCTGTGGCACTGACGTGCTGCACCACGTTGTAAACAACACCGGCCTTGGCCACCTGACCGCTGACGTACCAGGCGCCCTTGAGGGTGACCGCATCGCCAGTGTTGCCCTCGATCAGCAACTGCTCATCGGTGTTGACCGCACCCCAGCCGGCGGGCTCTTTGCCCGACACTGCGGCGTAATTGTTGGCCGTGTTGTAAACGTTGAAGTTGCTCATCTGCACCACGTTGTGCAGGTTGAGCGTGACGCTGTTGTTGCCCGAACCGGTAACGTCCAGCCACTCCACGTTGTGGATCACCTCGGAGCGGATGGCCGTCAGGTCCAGCGACATGCCGCTGCCGCTCAGCACGATCTTGTCCAGCCCCGTGCCGCCGTCGATGCGGGCCACGTTCTGGCTGTCGTTGCCGGTGTTGCGCGCCAAAGCGGACACGTTGCTGGCGTTGAGCACCAAGGAGTCATTGCCCGCGCCGCCGTACATCACGTCGGCACCGCCACCCCCTGTCAGGGTGTCGTTGCCGGCACCGGCAATGAACTGCTCGTTGGCCGTTGTGCCAGACAACGCGTTGGCATTGGCGTCGCCCAAAAAGTCGATCGCCGCCGTCTTGGTCACACGGTCAATGCCGCCAAAGATCACATAGCTCTTACCTGCAAAGGTCTGGCTACCATAGTCGGTGCCATAAGCGCCCATCACCAGGTCGGCAAAGCCGTCGCCATTGACGTCGCCCGCCGCCGAGATGGCAAAGCCACTGTAGTCGCCAGCACTTTCGCCAATGATGCGGAAGCCATCGCTAAAGTCCATATTATCGGTGCTGATCGACACACCGCCGGTGCGGCCATATACCAGATAGCTGCGGCCTGCATCGGCGCGGCCATACGGGTCGCCCGTGGGCACGCCAATCAGCAAGTCGGTCAAACCGTCGCCGTTGAAGTCGCCGGCAGAAGACACCAGCACGTTCTTAGCCATGAGCGAACCCACTGTATCGGCCGCATCGTTGGTGAGGATGGTAAAGCCTGCCGCACCCGTGGCATCCACGCTGCTGGCGCCCAGTGCCACCGTCGTGTTGCTGGCCTTGCCATACACCACATACACGCGGCGCGCCTCGTCCGAGACCACCACATCGGCCAGGCCGTCGCCGTTGAAGTCGTCAACGATGGTGACGTGGTCGCCCAGCTTGCTGCCGGTGGCCGTCGCCCCCTGGATGATGAATCCGCGGGTGCCCACGGCGGTGCCGACAAAGCTGCCCGGGTTGTTGGTGCTGCCAAACACCACAAAGGCGCGGTTGTTGGCGTTGTTGAGGTTGCCGTCGCCAATCACCACATCAGCCAGGCCGTCGCCGTTGACATCGCCACCGGCGCCTACGTTGGCATCCCAGTAGTTCGAGCCGCCACTCAGCCCCGTGATGGCATAACCACCGTCGCCATTGGCCACAGCCGTGATGTTGATGGTGGCATTGTCCTGACGGCCATACACCACATAAGCCTTGCCCTGGCCAGGCTGGGCAATGATGAAGTCACCAATACCGTCACCGTTCATGTCGCCCGCTGCCGCCAAAGACTGGCCGAGCTGTCCCTGTGCCGAGGCACTCACACCCGAAATGCGGAAACCCGTCGTCTGCCCACCTGTAATGGTGCTCAGCTGCACCGCTGCCGTGCCGGTCTTGCCGTACACCACAAACACATCGCCCGGGCCGGAAGTCGTCGAGTTAAAATCGGGCACGCTCACCAGCAAGTCGGCCAGACCATCGCCGTTGATGTCGCCCGCGCCATACACGTCGTAACCGGTGTAAGAATCGCTCTTGCTCAAGCTGCTGATGACAAAGCCGCCCGAGCCGGCCAACACAGCCGTCAAATCGATCGCCGTGGTGTCGGTCTTGCCAAAAACCACATAGGCACGACCTTTGTTGTTGTCCTCCCGACGGGCGCCGATGATTAAATCCTCAAGCCCATCGCCGTTGACGTCGCCGGCACTGGCCACCGAGAACCCGGTTTCTCCGGCACTCGTGCTGCCATTAATCACAAAGCCCTGCGAGGCACCCGAGATCTGAGCCAGCGGTAATTCGTATGCCCAGTTCACCGTAGTCACGGGCGAAGTGGCGGACAAGTTACCTACAGCATTACGAATTTGCGCCGTAACAGAAACATTGCCAAAGTCCTGCGTGTTGATCACGCTATATGGCACCGTGACATCAACATACTTGGCCGTGATGTTGGCCGAAGTGATGGCAGTAGGCACCAGATACGACTCGCTACCCCAATTGATAATGATGCGATCGCCTGCCACTGGCGGAACAGTGCCCGTGGTCGGGAGCTGCACACGAATCACCGTGCCATTGTTGATAACCTCTGACACATACAGCGCGTTATCTACCGTACCCGTGGTGATATGCGTGGTGGTGTCTTTTTCATATTTGGCTTCGCTGATGCCCGAGAGATCGCTCAGCGCACCAGCCCCCGTAGCCGCCCAGGCTGTGTTGTTGATGGTGGGCGCCGTGGGCGCGATGAAGTTGACGTCCACACTGGCTGGGTTGGACGCAATGAGCGATGCGCCGCTGCGCATCAGCTCGGCGGTCATGCTGACGGTTTCGCTGGTGCCGGCGGGTGTTTCTGCCAACAGCGAGGCAGTGGGCACAGTGACAGTGATGTAGCCGTCGGACGGGATGGCAGTGATGGTCACATCCACGTCTTGTCCGCCGTAGTTCAGGCGCAGCACATCTCCCACCCGCGCACCGGTGCCATCGATGAGCACACGGATGGTGGTGCCGCCATCGGAGTCGCGGTCAGCCACGCTGATCAGGCCATCGGCGGACTCGGTCCCTGTGAACTGCACAACGGGCTGTGTGAGCACCGTGTCGGCCACCAGAACCTGGGCAGCCGCCTGGCTGCTCTGGTAGACGCGGTAGACCTTGCCGGTCGCCGTTTCCGTCACGCGTCCGACCACGCTGAACTGCCCGTCTGCAAACAGCAGATAGTCGTCACCGTCACTGTCCACCTTGATCTGGTTTTGGTGGTTGGTGGCGCTCCAGTCAGGCGGCACCTGGCCCGCCACAGCCACGTAGCCGTTGGCGGTGTTGAAGTTGTTGAGCTGTCCGAGCTGCAGCACTTCGCTGAGCGAAACCTTCAAGGTGTTGGCGCCGTCGGCGCCGAGGTCGAAGACTTCGACGCTTTGGATGGCCACGTCTGCGATGGTGGTCAGGTCCAGCGTGACACCACTGCCTACAATTTGGACGGTATCGATGCCGTAGCCGCCGTCAATGCGGGCGATGTCTTGCGGCGTGTTGACGTTGCGGGCCAGTTTGAGGATGTTGTCGGCGTTGACCACAAAGGTGTCGTTGCCGCGGCCACCGTACATGACATCGGCACCGCCGTTGCCAATGAGCACGTCGTTGCCATCGCCCGCCACGATTTGGTTGCTGACGCTGGTGCCAGTGAGCACGTCGTCACTGGTGCCTCCCACCGAGCTGATCAGGTCGCCATTGCTGCCCTGGAACACCATGTAACGGGTGTAGTCGTCACGGCCGCCAAACACCACATAGCTGGTGCCCGCGCTGATGACACCATGCGGGTCGGCCGCGCGCGAGGAGACCAGCAGGTCGTCAAAACCATCGCCGTTGATGTCGCCGGCTGGCGAGACGAAGGTGCCGGAGGCGTCGCCACTGCAGGCGCCGTTGATGCGGAAGCCCTCGCTGGGTGCCAGCGCCCGTTGCAGCGAGAAAAAGCCGCCGCCTGCCGAGGCGTAGTTCTTGGAGCCCGTGGGGCCACCGTAGATGACGTAGGTTTCGCCACGCACAATGCCGTCGACCGAGGTGCCCGTGCCCGCAGTCATGCTCACCAGCACGTCGGCATAGCCGTCGCCGTTGATGTCACCGGCCACAGCCGCGCTGCTGATGACGCCGTCGCCACTGCCGCCATTGAAGTTGGGGCGAATGTGGAAACCTGCGGTCTGCACGCCGCTGTCCATCGTCGTCACGTTGAAACTGACAGGCGTCTTGCTGCCATAGATGACGTAAGCGTCGTTCCACCACCAGCCGCCATTGGCGTTGGTGTAGGTGTTGCTGTGCAGGTAACCGGCCTGGTTGTTGAACACGATCACGTCGGCCAGGCCATCGCCGTTGACGTCGCCCATGCCCTCGCCCACCATGGTCAGTGGCATGCCACTGATGGTGATGCTGCCTTTGCCACCGCCGAGCAGCATCTGCCCGTTGGAGAACAGCATGTCGTTGATGCCGTCCCCGTTAAAGTCGCCCACGCCCTGGACTTGGCCTGCGATCGTCGTACCGTCAGAAGCGGCCAGCGAGGTCAGCGCCAGGGTGTCGGTGTTGTCCCAGGTGCTGCGGCCGTACAAAACGAACGCGGGTGTCGGGATGTTGTTGTTGGCGGTGGGAGCAAATGCCAGAGGCGTTGTGTTTTGGTCGCGCCCGTTGCGCTGTGTGTTGAAGGTGTCGAGCCAGTAAGGTTCGACCTCTGCAATGGTGATATCGTCCAGGCCATCTCCGTTGATGTCGCCCACCAGGCGGATGCTTTCAGCCTGCACCTTGCCGCGGTCAATGGTGAAGCCGTCGGAGGTGACGCCTGCCGCATCGATGGCGCTAAGGTTAATCACGCTGCTGCCGTCTTTACGACCAAATATGACATAGGTTTTGCCCGCCAAGCTATCGGGGCTGGAAACCACCATGTCGGCCAGGCCGTCGCCGTTGATGTCGCCACCGCCGGTGACTTCGACACCCACGTCCAGGTAAGGCACCGTCCAGGTGGGTTGGTTCGTGTAGGTGAAGGTGTTCCAGCGGGTGCCTGGAGCGACGACCATGAAGCCCTCAGCGTTGGTGGGTGCCGTGAAGTTGCTCAGGTCGACTTCACCCACACCGGGCTTCCCATAGACCACATAAGCGGCTTGCGTGCCATTGGCCAGTTGGCCCATAACGCCGATGTCGTCGTAGCCGTCACCGTTGACGTCACCCACAGTCACCAGCTTCTGGCCGGTGAACTCACTGGCAGAGCGCCCGTCGATCTGGAAACCGTCGGCATTGCGAGCCAAATCGAACAATGGCTGGTCGTAAACGACTTTAACATCAATAGGAATCGTCGTTGACGTGTTGCCACTACGCGCACTGGTGATGGTGGCGTTAACCGATATGGTGCCGTAACCGGCTTCAGCAATCGTGGTATCAGGTACGATGACATCAACGTACTTGTTGTTGATGTCAGTGGCGGTAAGCGCAGTGCCAACGACCCAGCTCTGGTTGCCCCAGTTGATGGTGAGCGTGTCACCTGCCACCGGGCGAGCATCGACCGGGGATGCGGTCATAGGCAGCTGGATGCGCACCACGGTGCCCGGCGAATTGCCGCCATTCCAGAACTCTGAGTAGTACAGCGCGTTGTCTTGCCCGTAACTCGACAAGGTCGTACTGTTGGTCTGGAAGGCCGCGAGGTTTTTGTCGTAAAGCGCTTCCTGGATGCCGGTCAGAGCACTTGTGGTTGAACCTGTCGTGCCATGAATAGCTGGCGCCGCAGGCACGATGAAATCTACCGTGGCCTGTACGGCTGCGCCGGTGGAAACGGTACTGCCGCTCGGTCCGCTAAGCAGCGTGGGGGTGACATTGAGCGTTTCACGGGTATTGGCTGCGGTGGCGGCCTGCAGGGTGGCCTTGGGCACCAGAACGTCGATGTAGCCGGCCGCGATGTTGGCGGCAGTCAGCAGCGGTGATTCGGTGGCGGTTTGGGTGTCCCACTGGACGCTGACCACTTGGCCAGCCTGGGCACCGGTGCCTACCAGATTGACGCGGACAGTAGTGCCATCGCTAGCCTCGCCCACGTTGAGCAAGGCGCCGCCGGAGCTGGTGCTCCCCCAGACTTCGTTGGTCCAGCTTTGGCCCGTGGGCTCGGTGACGATGGACGGCGGCGCGACGATGACCAGTTCGCCCGCGCTGATGTCGCTGCGGGTGATGCCACCAGCGGTGCTGCTAACGTCGACGTTGTAAGTTAGCGGCACGGTGGTGGGCGCTGTGAGCACACCCGCTGGCACGGCCAAACTCCATGCGCCGGTGGTGGTGTTGTAAGTCAGGCCCGCCGGGCTGCTGGTGCCGCCGACGGTCAGGGTGTAGGTACCACCCGTGAGCGCCGTTGTACCCTCTTTGAGGGTCACTTCAAGTTGATCACCCGCGACGAGTGGGCTGTATTGGGTCAGCGTAGCGACATCGGTGATGGCACCGTTGTCTTTCCAGAAGATGCTGAGCGTGCCGATCGCATCCTCGTCAACGGTAAAGGGTGCGCTGGCATAACCAGCATCGGCTTGGATCAGCGCCACCAGTTCTGTCACGGTTGGCGTGGCGTCAAGTGCATCGGTGGTAATGACCGTGCTGCCCACCTTGAAGGTCACGGCGCGGTTGGCCACCAACGCGGGGTTGGTGATGAGTTGCACTTCAGAGGAGGCGCCGTCCGCACCGGCGGTGCTTTCGGTTGCTGCGAACACCACTTTCTTTTCAGCTAAACCCGTGATGGTGGGCGTGGTGCTGCCGGTGGTCTGGCTGACCACGGTGGGCACGTCGGGCGGTGCGATGTTGACCGTGAGGCCGTTGTTCACGTCGGTGCCGGTGTTGCCGGCCAGGTCGGTGACGCTGGCCGTCAGGGTATAGGTGCTGCCGTGGTTGAGCAGTTTGGCATCGGCATCGGTAGCGGTGACCGACCAGGTGCCGCCGCTGGCGGTGGTGGTGTAGGTCGCGCCGTTGAGGGTGACGGTGACGGTGAGGCCATCGGCGGCGTCGGTGGTGCCGCTGATGACAGGCGGTGTCGTGACGCTGGTGTTAAAGGTGAAGCCGTTGGTGGCATTGGCGTCCAGAGTAAAGCCGCGCTCGGTCAGGTCAAAGGTGCCGTTGTCCGATGCGCCCACGCTGTCGCCCGCCACGCTGGTGATGGTGACCACGGGGGCGGTGGTGTCGACGGCCAGGGTGTCGGTGTCGGAGTTGACCACGCCCGTTGGGGTGGTGACGCTGGCGGTGACGGTGTAGCTGCCATCGGTCAGTGCGCCAGAGGTGCCGAAGGTGCCGCTGGTGGGCACGGCCGTGGCGGTGTCGATGCTGAAGTTGCCACTGCTGTCGGGCAGCACGGTGTAAGTGGCACCGCCCACGGTGACGGTGACTGGCGTGTTGGCCAGGTCGCCCACACCGGCCACCTGGCCGGTGATGACCGGGGTGGTGTCGTTGGTGTAGGTGGTGCCGTTGGGGCTGGTCTGCGCCACGGTCAGGCTGGTGGTGCCAATGCGGCGTCCGTTGGTGGTGGCGTCGCTGGTGGCGTTGCCCG
>JACCDU010189950.1_pt1 | contig 14126 bp, 9 predicted proteins | sample 7446081 | NCBI WGS metagenome assembly JACCDU01 (sample SAMN15323447, study PRJNA562643) | freshwater metagenome | isolation source: river surface water | place: USA:Blue River Watershed | collected 2017-08-17 | reverse complement strand
CGCGTGACCTTCGATCGGCGCGAGGCGCCCGAGGCCGAAGGAACGCTGGCGTTCACGTTGCTGCAGGGACGTATCCTGGGCGAGTATGCGCCGACCGAACGGCCCGAGGCGCCGATCGCCGAATGGGACGTCGCCCCGGGCGCCACACGCCGACTCCGCGTGCCTCTGGCAGGCCTGCTCATCGAGCCGGGCGACTACCTGGTGGAGCTCCGCCCGACCAAGGGCTGGGCGAAGGTCGCCAAGGTGTCCGTCCGCGACGTCGTCGACGGGACGCTGCAGACATTCGCCGACGAGGGGCTGCTGCAACGCTTGCGGGCCGACGCCGCCTCGCGCGCGACCCAGGGCACGCTCGAGATCGAGCTCACGACCGAGAGCGACGACGACGCGGGCGAGGTCTGGCTGCGCAAGCGCTGAGCGAACCCCCTTAGCGAGCCGGGATTTACCTCATGAAAGTGCTGAGGTAAACCTGACGTATCCGTGAAGGCAATACGCTGGAGGCATTCCTCCGCGTGCTTAACTTGGGAGGTACGCTCATGCCTACCCCCCGAGCCCACCATAGGCGGCGACGTGCCGGCTTCTCCCTCGTGCTGGCGCTGGTGGTCGCGGCCCTCTTGATGCTGGCGATCCTGACGGCCACCGCCTTCCTCAAGGTGGAGTCGGCTTTGGCGACGACCAAGCAGACCGAGAGCCGAGCCCGACTCAACGCCTTGGCCGCCGTCCGGCTGGCGGGCGCGGCGTTGCAGGAGAGCCTCGGTCCCGACACCCGCGTCTCCGCTCCCGCGACGATTTACGACGACCCGGCTGCCTCGTCGGCGACCTTCCCTGGCAGCGACCCGTTCGAATACCCGATCCTCGGGGTATGGCGAAGCTGGGAAGGCGGCGACCACGACACGCGGCCAGGCAGCCGCTACGCTGGGCGACCTCACCGGCCCGACTACGCCGCCAAACTTTCGGCCTTCGACCCGACGTCCGCGCCCTCCGCTCGTTTCCTGGGCTGGCTGTTGTCCGACCAGATGGGGTACGGAGGGGCCGGCTCCGTCGGACCAGCCGCCACGGGGACGAAGCCCGCCGAACCGCCGCTGGTCGTCGCGACCAGGAGCACCGTGCCGCTGGTCGGCCCGGCGACGGACGCCCAAGCGGTCCGTCAGGTGCACGTCAGCCCGATTTCCTTCGTCGACGGCCAGCCAGCCGCTCGGACCACCGACGGATCCCGGGGCACTTTCGGTTGGTGGGTGGGTGGCGAGAACCAGAAGGTGCGCCTGCGGGGCGCGACCGCCGACGCGGCGCCGGTGGGCGTCCTGGAAAAGGCGCAGCACCTCGGAAGCTTCGGCTCACCTGACCTCGAGGCGATCGGCTATGTCGACACGGCGGCGGCCTTCACGGCATCGTCCCAGGAGCAAGCGGTCTCGGCCCCGTCCCTGCAACTCCTGCCTTCGCCGACGGACACCTCGCGATTGACCTTGGCGCTCAGGCAAGCGACCCCGCGTCCCCTGGCCAAGGCGGGCTTCCATGACGTCAGCGTCCACGCGGAAGGCCTGCTCACGAACACCGCCACCGGCGGTCTCCGCAAGGATCTCTCGCTCTTCACGGAGACCTGGGATTGGGCGAATGCGCTCGATCCCGCCCGGCAGGGCAAGATGCCTCTCTTCCGCCTCAAGCCGGCGAAACTACCGCGCGGCGGTGGTGACCCGGACCATGACCTCGCCTTCCGCCGGCCGCTGCCGGACGCGCTGATGCCGGCCGGGATCGGCAACCGCCGCCGCCACACTTTGATGTACTGGTGGGCTGATTACGGTTCCTTGGGCGGGGCCCAGGCCGGCCTCGCCGCGGATGGCGGCACGAACTTCGGAGGTTACATGAGCCTGTCCTCCTTCCCGCCCATCCGCAGCTGGGCCTACCTCGTCGACTATTGCCTGCATTACCGCAAGTACGTGGCGAATCCGGATCCGACGCTCGGTGGGGTGACCACGATGCTGCCGCCGCAGCCCGTGAACGTGCCCGGCGGGGGTGATCTCTATAGTTATTATGAGCGCGTCCATCGCCACCCGCTGATCGCCCGCATCCAATACGTCTTCGCTTCCGCCGCGGTAGGCGACGCGGCCGCCTTCCTCGCGCAACCCGTCGTCACGCTCTGGAACCCCTTCAATGCCCGCCTCACCGTCCCGGGCTTCCGGGTTTACTGCAAATGGCAGACCCTTCCGATCCGCATCGGGTGCGAAGATGGTGCCGGCTACGCCATCGAACAGCCGGTCGGCGGCTACTTCCCGGGCGGGGTCGAACTCCGGATCGGCGGCGATGCGCCGATCACGCTGGACCCCGGCCAGACCCGCGTCTTCGCCCTCAACGAAGGCACGCCCATCCCCGTGCCGGCGGGCAGCGGCGGCGCCTACGACCTCACCCCGGGCTATGTGGCCAGCGGTCGCTCGGGCTGGCGCATGACCTTGCCCGGGAAGCCGACGGCCGCCGGCCTCCTCCGTTACACGTTGATCAAGAACATCGATGACGTCCTGGCGGCCCGCGACGGCATCTATTACGATTACTACCCGGCTCATTATAAGTACTCACCCGTCCGGCTGAGCTTCGTCGGCGCGACGACCGCGCAGTTCCGGCGACTCTACGGCGAGGACGCCCCCTATCCTTTCCAGCAGACCTTGGCGGACGCCGCCGCGTCGCCCCGCGCGTTCGGCACCTTCGCGTTCGGCCTGCGACTTTCCAACGACGGCGTGACGCAGCACGACGGCCGCACCGGCGTGAAGACCCTCTCGAAAGGTTTTCTCCAAGCCTCGCCGTTCACGACTTACACTGAACTCGGGCAGAAGTCCGCCGGCGTACTCACCGCTTTTCCCTATGCCTCGGCGAATGTGACCGACTTACGCACGCTCCCGGTCGCCGCCCAATTAAGCAAGGAGGGCAACGGGGATGCCTTCTACTCCGCCGCCAACAGCGGCGTGCAGTATGCGGGTGCGCTCAACCCGGTGAACGCGCCCTACGACCTTTATTTCCTGCCGATGAGCGGCTTCGTGGATTCCAACGGTCCGCAGTCCGACCCGACGACCGACCACGGGGGCTTCATCCTGACCGGCCTCGACCCGACGGCCGGTCTGTCGCGGGCCGTCGTCGCGGAGCTCCCCGTGAAGCCGTTGCAATCCCTCCCGGGTCTGCAGGGTTGCGACATCCGCGCGACCAATCCCGCGCCGCCGTTTCACTATGGGCTGATCGGCAACGCCGACGCCTCCCCGGTCCTGCCGCCCGACGACCCCGTCGGCCGCTGGATCGACCAGACGGGGACGCTCCGCAGCCGCGACGAGCTCCACCAGGGTTTCCTGCAATACGACGACAGTTATTGCCTGAACCATGTGCTGTTCGACGATTGGTTCGTCTCCTCCCTGGCTCCGCGGCCCGACGATTGGGCCGCGTTACGCCCGGGCGCCGGCGCGGAGCACACCTGGAATCCCGCGGTGATGAGCAGTCTGCAACGGCGCTGGGCCGCCTTCGCGGCGGGGGAAGCGACCCTGCCGAACAGCTGCTACTGGCCGAACGCCACCGCCGCGACGCTCGATTTGGAAGCGGTCGGGACCGCGGGATTCGCGGGCGGCCCCGCGCAACCCGCCGCCTACCAGCGCGTCGCCGCCGCGCTGCGCGTCCCGGGCCAGTTCAACGTCAACAGCACCTCGGTCGTCGCCTGGCGGGCCGTGCTCGGCAACCTGCGCGCGGGCGCAGTCCCGTTCCTCCGACCGGGCGGCACCACCGTCAACACCAGCCCGGTCGCCAATCCCCTGGCGCGCATGGCGGTGACGCACGAGGGGCCGGCCACCGCCGGCGGCGCCTCCGCGGCCGTCCTCGGCTTCGCCGCTTTGAACGATGCGCAGCTCGAACAGCTGGCCGTCGAAATCGTCCGGCAGGTGAAGCTTCGCGGACCGTTCCTCTCGCTCGCCGAGTTCGTCAACCGACGGCTGGGACCGGCCCAACCCGCAAACCCGCTGGACCCTTCGCTGCACGGCGCGCTGGGCGCCGCCCTGAAGGCGCTCGAGCAGGCGGGGGCAAGGCTCCATCCGGCGGAGGCTGCGAAAAGGATCGGGAAGACGACGAGCAAGGTCGGCGACCTGGGCGGACTGGAGCAGACCCTGCCGCTAGGCGACTGGACCGGCACGGCGGCCGGACCGAAGGGCGACTACCTCCATCCCAAGGCCGCGGAAGGCTCCTCGACGTTCGGGCTGCCCGGTTGGCCGCGCCAAGCCGACCTGCTTGGCCGGCTCGCGCCGATCATCAGCGTCCGCGACGAGACTTTTGTCGTCCGGGCCATGGGAAGCACGCCGCACATCAACGGCGGGACCGCCAAGGCCTGGTGCGAAGCCGTCTACCAACGCACCCCCGACTATGTCGATGGACGCGTCCCGGCGCACGAGGCGCCGCTCGGGGACGAGGCCCTGACCGGGTCGTACCGCGTGAACGTCCTGCTCGGCCGCCGCTTCCGCCTCGTGTCGTTCCGCTGGCTCGAAGCCAAGGAGCTGTGACCGGAGCTGGCCGGCGTCCGGGCACCCGACCTATTTCCTGAGCCCAACGAAGAGGAAACACGCGGCGACCAGCGCGAGATGGACTCCGAGCAGGATGAACCGCGCTCGCCGGCGTTGGTGTGCCCGCGTCGGCAAAGAAAGCGCGATCCCGTAGAGGAGGAAGTGACCTAACATCAGGTCCAGGGTCAGGGTTTCCGGACAAAAAAGCAGGTCAGGAAGGCAGGGTAGAGACAGAACAAGGCGAGGCGCGCGCCCGACCCATCGCTACCCGCGGCTCCCGCGAACAGCAACAGCGCGGGAAAGCACGTCACGAGAGAGAGGCAGGCCCCCAGACCGCCGGCGACCAACGGGCGGCGCCGCGCACGGGCGTCTCGCCGGGCTCGCGGGCGCCCATCGGCATCACTTCCCCTCCGGCTTCTCGAGCTTCGCGATGAGCCGGCCGAGGGCCGCCTTGGTCGCGGCGTTCGCGACGGCCTGCTCGGCCTGACGCAAAGCCGGGAGATCCGCGGGCGAGGCGAGCTTGAGCAGGGCCTTCTGCGACTCCAGGCGCATGGGCTCCTCGAGGATGGCGACGCAGAGCGCGGCGGCGACGGCGCGGTTGTTGCGGGTGACCGCGGCCTTGATCAGGGCGAAGCGTCCGGGAAGCTCGGCCTTGGCGTCGCGGATCCCGGCGTTGAAAGCCTCGGTCACGCCCGGTCCGGAGACCTTGGCGAGCGCGTTGACCACTTCCTCGGCGATCGCCTCATCCTTGGCCAGACCGGCCAGCACGGGCACGGCCTTGGCGCCGCCGATCTCGGCCAACGCCAGCGCGGCGTCGACGCGGACCGGCGAGCCCGCCTGGCTCGCGAGCGCCGCGACCGCGGTCGTGGCGCCGGCGGCCTTCGCTTCCGCCAAGGCGGCGAGCAGGAGACGGGCGTCGGCGGGGCTCGCCTGGGCGAGCAAGGTGGCGACCTCCTTCGTCAGGGGGCCGGCGGGTTCGTCGACCAGGCGCTCGCGGACGTCGTCGATCGCAGCCCGACGTTCCTCGGCCGACTTACCGGTGGCCCGCAGGGTCGCGAGGGAGCGGCCATCCTGTGAACGGAACTCCTTGAGCGCGGCGGCGTAGCGGGCGTGGTCGAGCGGAGCCTCCGCGGCGAACGCGGCGGTGGCGAAGAAGCAGGCAGGCAGCAGGCTCCTCACTTGGGGAACTCGGTCTTGCGGAGGGCCCAGAGGACGCCGCCTTGCAGGTGCTTCATGAAATCCGGCTCGGCGAAGGATTCCTTGGTGTGACCGCCGGCCGTGTAGAACATGCGGCCCTTGGCGACGTCCTTGCACCAGGCGATCGGGTGCTTCTCGCCGTTCTTGCCGCCCTTGTAGGTGGATTCGTCGAGCAGGACGAGGACGACATTATCCTCCTGCAGGTTGCGGAAGTTGTACCACTCGTCGCGACGCTTCCATTCCGCGGGGAGGTGGGCGGTCGAGAGGTGGTCCTTGACGATGGGGCGGAGCGTGGCCGGCTGGATCGCCGGGTGACCCGCGAAGTAACCGCCGATCATCTTGCCGTACCACGGCCACTTGTACTCGGTGTCGGACGCGGCATGCACGCCGACGAAGGCGCCGCCGCCTTCAAGCCAGGCCTGGAACGCCGCGCGGCGGGCCTCCGCGACCTTGCCGGCCGCGGCTTTCTCGTCCGCCGTCGCCTGCTTGCCCAGCGCCGGGGCCATGATGTCACCGGTGGTGCTCATGAACGCGACCGCGCGGTACTTGGCGAGGTTCTCCGGCGTGAACACGGCGGAGTCCTCGGAGAAGTCGACCTCCAGGCCGGCGGCCTTGAACTGGGACTCGAGCAGCTTGTTGCCCAGCGGGATGGAATCACCGTGACGGAAGCCGGCGGTCTTCGAGAAGACCAGGGCGCGGTTCGGTTCGGCCGCCACGGCGACGACCGCGGCGAGGAGGAGGGGGAGGAGGGAGCGCATGGAGGGTGGAAAGGGCTGGGGCTAGGGTCAGGGCTTGGGCAGGGGTAGACCATTCTTAAGGGGCAACCGTGTACGGGGGCAAGTGGACAAGGGATTCGAAGACGGATGGAAACCTTCTTTCCACGGGGCAACGGATACCTTATCCCTGACTCGCCCCAGCCCTACCCCCGGCCCCAGCCCTTTCTCATACCCATGCGCCCTCCCCGCCTCGACCGCCGTTCGTTCCTCCGCAACTCCTCCCTTGCCGGTCTGGCGCTGGGCTTCCCGACGATCATCCCCGCCTCGGCCCTCGGCAAGGACGACACCGTCGCCCCCTCCAACCGCCTCCAGCTTGTCGGGGTCGGCCTGAAGTCCCAAGGCGCCGGTGACATGCGCAACCTGATGTCGAAGAAGGGCGTGCAGGTCATCGCGGTGTGCGACGTCGATAAGCGGGTGCTGAAATCCGCGTCCGAAGCCGTCGTGAAGAAGGGCATGGCCGCCCCCCGCCAGTACCAGGATTTCCGCGAACTGCTCGCCAAGGAGAAACCCGACGCCGCGGTGATGGGCCTGCCCGACCACTGGCACGGCGTGATCAGCTGCGCCTTCCTCCGCGCGGGCATCGACGTGTACGGCGAGAAGCCCCTCGCGAAGACCTTCATGGAAGGCCAGGCCATCGTGGACGCCGTGAAGGCCAACGGCCGCGTCTGGCAGACGGGCATGTGGCAGCGCTCCACCGGCAACTTCCGCAAGGCCGTCGAGATCATCCGCAACGGCGAGCTCGGCAAGCTCCTGCACGTCGAGGCCGGCACGACCGCCAACGGCCACAAGATCCCCGACGCCCCCAAGCCGGGCGAGAAGGCGCCCGCGGAGGTGGACTACGACCTCTGGGTCGGCCCGTCCGCCTGGATGGAGTACGACCCGCGCGTCTTCCATTTCAACTGGCGCTGGCACACCAACTTCGGCGGCGGCATGGTCCTCGACTGGGTCTGCCACCACGGCGACATCGCCGCCTGGGCGATCGGCAAGGACGCCGAGTACGCGGTCGCGGTCGAGGGTAAGGGCGAGCTGCGCGAGTCCCCGTGGGACACGCACCGCACCTACGACTACACGCTGACCTACGCCGACGGCGTGAAGCTCAACGTGAACAGCAAGTTCGAGGGCGTGAAGTTCGTCGGCGAGAAGGGCTCGCTCTTCGTCCGCCGCGGCGGGCAGGAGTGCAGCATCAAGGGTCTCTGGGAGAAGGACCTCGGGCCGGATGCCTGGCGCTGCCCGGGCACGACCGACCACTTCCAGGAATTCGTCGATTGCTGCCAGTCCCGCCGCAAGCCGCTCGCGCACGCGCTCGCCGCGCACCACGCGACCGCCATCGGTCACTTCGGCAACGCCGCCCTTTTCACCGGCCGCAAGCTGAAGTTCGATCCGGCCGCCCGCCAGTTCGTCGGGGACGACGCCGCCAACGCGCTGCTCACCCGCGAGCTGCGCAAGCCGTGGTCGCTGACGACGGTCTGAGCGGCGGATGAAGCCGCGCACCCTCCAAGTCCTGGCCACGGCCGCCCTCCTGGCGTCCCTCGGCTGGTCCTTGGTCGGGCGCAAGCCGGTGGTCCCGCCGACCGCCGCCAAAGTCCCGGCGGAACCCGCCAAGCCCGCCGCCAAGGTTCGCTCGACGGCGAAGTTGAAACTGGCCGGCTGGAACGGGCCCGCCGACAAAGGTCCGCGCGCGGTGCTCCTGGCGATGGAGGCCGGGCAGAAGATCGACCTGACCAAGGCCGAACTGGACGCCTACCTCGCGCGCCATGGCCGGGATGCCTTGAGCCTGCTGGTCGCGTCGCGGCTCGCCGGCGACCTCGCGTTGCTGCGCGAAGCGGTCCAGGCCGACCCGGGCGAGGCGCTGGTCCGGCTCGAGCTCGCCTTGCGCAGCGACGACCCGGCGGAGAAGAAAGCGGCGATCGAGGCGTTCCGTGCGTTGCAGCCCGACAACCCGCTGGGCAACTACCTCGGGGCGCAGGCGGCTTTCGCCGCGGGCGATTACGCCAAGGCCGCGCAGGATCTGCTCCGCTCGATGGACCAAGGCGTCCTGCGGAACCACTCGCTGCGCCTGCTCGAGGCCACCGGGGAGGCCTTCGTCGAGGCCGGCTATGAGCCGACCGCCGCGCTGATCGCGGGCCTCGGGAAATCGGTCGGCGTCAGCCTGGAGCAAAGCCGGCTAAGCATGGCGCTCAAGGCCGGCCTGCAGACCATGCAGGATGAGTTCGTGAAAGCGGCCGACTTCGACGCCGTCGAACCGACCCTGCTTGTCGGGCTCGACCTCGGGCAACGCTTGCAGGACCCGCAGGCGATGATCGTCGAGCAGCTGACCGGGATCTCCGTGGAGGCCAGCTTCCTGCGGCAACTGGATCCGGTGACGCTGGTCGGCGGCCTGAGCGCGGGCGAGCGCCTGACCCAGCTCGAGGCGCGTTCCGCCGAGTTCATGGAACTGACCCAATCGATGGTGGGGTTCGCCCGGCAGGCCAGCGACGAGGATCTCTCCCGATATTTTGAGATCTTCCGACGCGATGGGGAACTGGCGGCGGCGCGCTGGGCCAAGGAACGCGTCGGCAAATGAGCCTGTCGCGCCGCCGTTTCCTCGGGCTCTCGGCCGCGTTCGCCACGGCGCCCGGCGCGTGGGCGCAAACCGCCGAGGTCACCATGACCGGCGAGCGCGTCCCCGCGCTGGCCGCGTTCGATGAGCTCATGGACCGCTTCGTCCGCGAACAAAGCGTGCCGGGGGCCGGCCTGGCCATCGCCCATCGCGGCCAACTGCGCTACGCGCGCGGGTTCGGCCTGGCCGATCGCGACACCGGCGCACCGGTGCGACCCACGACGCGCTTCCGCATCGCAAGCGTCTCGAAGCCGTTCACGGCGGTCGCCATCCTGAAACTGGTCGAACAAGGGAAACTCGGGGTCGACGACCCGGTACTGCCGCTGCTCGGACACCCTGCGAAAGACCCGCGCTGGGCCCGCATCACGGTCCGCCACTGCCTGCAGCATCGTGGCGGCTGGGATCGGGCGATCTCCGGCGACCCGATCTCGCAGACCGGGAAGATTTTCCAGACCACGGGAATTCCGCCGCCCCACCACCCGTCGCTGATCGTGCGTTATATGCTGCGCCAGCCCTTGGATTTCGATCCCGGCGCGCGGATGGCCTACTCGAACCTGGGCTATCTGGTGCTGGGTCGGATCATCGAGAAGATCTCCGGCGTCGACTACGAGGATCATGTGCGCGCGTCCGTGCTCAAGCCACTCGGACTTAACTCGATGAAACTCGGCAAGGCGACCTGGGCCGACCGCGAACCCGACGAGGCTCGCTACCACACGCGGGACAGCCGGAAAGGGCGCTCGCTCTACGACCCTTTCGGCGAGCCCGTCCCGATTCCTTATGGCACGGAAAACTTCGAGGGGTTTGAGGCGCATGGCGGCTGGATCGCCACCGCGACGGACCTAGTGCGTTTTGCCGATGCTTTCCACGACCCGGCCAAGTGCCCGTTATTGAAGCCGGAGACCTTCGCGGTGATGCAGACCCGCCCCGAAGGTGCGGCCGGCCACGAGGAGGATGGCAAATCCAAGGCGGCTTTCTATGGCTGCGGCTGGATGGTCCGCCCCGTCAAGGACGGCCAAGTCAATCTCTGGCATGGCGGGCTCATCGCCGGCACTGAGTCGTTGCTCGTCCGACACTGGGATGGCTGGAGCTGGGCGGTCTTGTTCAACTCCAACGGCGCGATCAAGCACGGGACTCTTGCGGCGACCATCGATCCGCTGCTGCACCGCGCCCTCGGCAGGTAAACCTTAGCCGTATACCGACCTCGCCTTTTTAGCGGGCGGACGCTATCGCGTCCGCCCGCCCGAAAAAATTTTTGGTCCTCGCCACCTGCTCTGAGGACTCCTCCCGGCAAACCGGGCGGGGTCACTTACGGCGGAAAGGGTAAAGGAACTGCGCCCAGTAACCCCGCGGGACCGGATGCCCTTCGATGCCATAGCCGGACGGCCATTGGTCCTTGGGCAGGTGATACGTGCCGAAGAGCCGGTCGAAAAGCGGGAAGTGGATCGCGAAATTGACGTCGATGGCCTCCTTCTCGATGCCGTGGTGCCAATGGTGGAAGCGAGGCGTCACCAGCAACTGGTCGACGACGGGCAGGCGCCAGCTGAGGTTCGCGTGGATGAAGGTCGAATACAGGTAGACCAGCAGGATGTAGACGTTCACCGCGGTCGGGGCGAACCCCAGGGCGAACATCGGGATGACCGTCAGCGTGCGCAGGATGAGGATCTCGAGGAAGTGCATGCGCGCCCCGGCCATCCAGTCCATCCGCTGCGCCGAGTGGTGCACGGCGTGGAAGTTCCAGAGCCAGGGTACGCGATGGAAGGCGCGGTGCACCCAGTACTGGACGAGGTCGGTCAGGAACATGATCGCGACCAACTGGACGACGAAGGGGAGGCCGGCGACCCACTGCTGCAAGGCGGCCAAGGCCGCGGCCGCGGCCAGCCACTTCGCCGGGGCGAAACTGACGAACGCGAGGACCTGCACCAGGAAGCTGCTGACCAGGTAGTAGAACAGATCCTCGCGCCATTCGTCGCGGAAGAGGGGCTGTTCGCCGCGGAGCGGGCTGAGCCGCTCGAGCGGGATGAAGATGACACCGGTGAAGAGGACGTTGAGGGCGAACCAGTCGAGGCCGAGGAAGAGGGGCGTCGGGTCGGGCGTGAGCGCGGACGACTCGGCGCCCCCGAGCAAAGTCGCCGTCAAGGCGGCGGCGGCGCCCAGGATGCCCAACAGCTTGGAGGGACGCAGCGCGAGGCTGAGCGCGGAGGCGGTGAACCCCAGCAGAAGGAGGAGCAGGATCGCCAGCTTGAACCACGGGTTGCCGTGGAGGGCCGTGAGCTCGGGCATCGCGAACTGACCGGGCGCGCGTAGCGAGATCACCAAGGCCAGACCGATCAGGCCGAGGGCGAGCCCGGCCACGCCGCTGATCCAGCCGGTGCCGAACGCGCGCAGCGGCGCCGGTGCTTCCAATTCATCGCGGAGTTTCTGGCGGGCGTCTTGGAGGCTCATCGTGGGGCGGGGAGCCTCATGGATAGCATCCCGACCAAAAGGGGCAAGCCAACGACCGACCGGAAATCCTATCGACAAAAAGGGCGCCCGCCGGGCGCCCTGTTCCTTCTCGTGTCAACTGGCCAGCCGATCAACCGGTCAACTTGTCGCCTAGTAACGGTAGCTGTCGGGCTTGAACGGGCCGGCCTGCTTGACCCCGATGTAAGCGGCCTGCGCCGGCGTCAGCTTGGTCAGCTTCGCGCCGAGCTTGCCGAGGTGGAGGCGGGCGACCTCCTCGTCGAGGTGCTTCGGGAGCAGGGCCACGCCCGGCTTGGCGGTGGCGCGGGTCTCCCAGAGGTGCAACTGGGCGAGGACCTGGTTGGTGAAGGAGGTCGACATCACGTAGCTCGGGTGGCCGGTGGCGCAACCGAGGTTCACCAGGCGGCCTTCGGCCAGCATGTAAAGCTGGCGGCCGTCCTTGAACGTGTAGCGGTCGACCTGCGGCTTGATGGTGTCCTTCTTCGCGCCCTTGAACGCGTTGAGGCGGGTGACCTGGATCTCGTTGTCGAAGTGTCCGATGTTACAGACGATCGCCTGGTCCTTCATCTTGGTCAGGTGCTCGAGCGTGATGATGTCCTTGTTGCCGGTCGCGGTGACGTAGATGTCGGTGGTGCCGAGCGTATCCTCGACGGTCACGACGCGGAAGCCTTCCATCGCCGCCTGCAACGCGCAGATCGGGTCGATCTCGGCGACCTGGACGGTGGCGCCGAGGCCGCGGAGGGACTGGGCCGACCCCTTGCCCACGTCGCCGTAACCGATGACCAGGGCGACCTTGCCGGCGACCATGACGTCGGTCGCGCGCTTGATGCCGTCCACGAGGGACTCGCGGCAGCCGTAGAGGTTGTCGAACTTCGACTTGGTGGCGGTGTCGTTGACGTTGACGGTCGGGACGAGCAGGGAGCCTTCCTCGAGCATGCGGTAGAGGCGCTTGACCCCGGTGGTGGTCTCCTCGGAGACGCCCTTCCAGGACTTCACGACCTTGTGCCAGTGGCCGGGGCGCTGCTTGGCGACCTTCTTGAGCAGGTTCTTGATGATCTGCTCCTCCTCGGACTCGGACTTGGTGTCGACCCACTTGGAGCCGTTCTCGAGCTCATAGCCCTTGTGGATGAGGAGGGTGGCGTCGCCGCCGTCGTCGACGATCAGCTCGGGGCCGTCGCCGTTGGGCCAGGTGAGGGCGCGCATGGTGCATTCCCAGTACTCGACGAGGTTCTCGCCCTTCCAGGCGAAGACGGGGATGCCGGCCTTCGCGATGGCGGCGGCGGCGTGGTCCTGCGTGGAGAAGATGTTGCAGGAGGCCCAGCGCACGTCGGCGCCGAGCTCGACGAGCGTCTCGATGAGCACGGCCGTCTGGATGGTCATGTGCAGCGAGCCGGCGATGCGGACGCCCTTGAGGGGCTTCTTCTTGCCGTGCTTGGCGCGCAGGGCCATCAGGCCCGGCATCTCATGCTCGGCGACCTGGAGCTCCTTGCGGCCCCAATCGGCGAGGCCGAGGTCGGCCACTTGGAAATCGGTGAATTTTTTGGACATAAGTAGGATAAGGGGTTGGCGGTTAGCGGTTGGCGGTTGGTGGATAGGAGTCGGCGGTCGGGGCGGTCAGCGGACGTTGGCCTTGATCGCCCGGACGAAGGCCGGGAGCTTCGACGTGGTCTCCCACGGCAGGCCCTTCTTGCCGAAGTGGCCGTAGTGGGTGCTGGCGCGGTAGATCGGCCGGCGCAGGTCGAGCTGGCGGATGATCTCGGCGGGGTTGAACAGGAAGGTCTTCTTCACCGCGGCGAGGATGACCTCGTCGGCCACGGCGCCCGTGCCGAAGGTGTCGAGGTGGATGCTGGTCGGCTCGGGATGGCCGATCGCGTAGGCGACCTGCAGCTCGCAGCGTTCGGCGGCGCCGGACGCGACGATGTGCTTGGCGACCCAGCGGGCCATGTAGGCCGCGGAGCGGTCGACCTTGGTCGGGTCCTTGCCGGAGAAGGCGCCGCCGCCGTGGCGACCCATGCCGCCGTAGGAGTCGACGATGATCTTACGGCCGGTCAGGCCGCAGTCGCCCTGCGGGCCGCCGACGACGAAGCGACCGGTCGGGTTGATAAGGTACTCGGTCCGCTTGCCGATGAGCGCCTTTGGGAGGACCTTGCGGATGACCTGCTCGACGCAGAACTTCTCGATCTGGCGATGGGAGACGTCGGCCGTGTGCTGGGTCGAGATGACCACGTTCTCGATGGCGACGGGCACGCCGTCTTCGTAGCGCACGGCGACCTGCGACTTGCAGTCGGGACGGATCCACTCCGTGCCCTTGGCGCCGGACTTGCGGATGCGGGCGAGCTCGCGGTTGAGACGGTGGGCGAACATGACCGGGGCCGGCATGAGCTCGGGGGTCTCGGTGGTCGCGAAGCCGAACATGATGCCCTGGTCGCCCGCGCCCATCTTGGCGTGCTTCTTGCCCTCGGCCTTGCGCTCGTCGACGCCCTGGGCGATGTCCGGGGACTGCTTGGTGAGCAGGTTGGTGATGAAGACCTTGTCGGCGTGGAAGACGTCGTCGTCGTTCACGTAGCCGATGTCGCGGAT
>JACCDU010334953.1_pt1 | contig 14134 bp, 13 predicted proteins | sample 7446081 | NCBI WGS metagenome assembly JACCDU01 (sample SAMN15323447, study PRJNA562643) | freshwater metagenome | isolation source: river surface water | place: USA:Blue River Watershed | collected 2017-08-17 | reverse complement strand
GCTGTCGCAGCCAGCTTTGGGCAAGTTGATGGGCATCGACGGTCAGTCGGTTGCCCGTTGGGAAAAAACCAGCAAGGTGCCGCGCTGGGCGGACAAGCTCGTGCGCCTGCTGTATACGGCCCAAGCACAAGGCAATGAGCCGATTGCCAAAGCAGTCGAGCGGATCAAGACCGTCGAGCGCCTGGTGAAGCAAAAAATCGTGGTCAAGGAATCTCGTGGCCAGTGGCGTCCCAGTTTGCAAGACGAAGACGTGGTGACCCACTGAATCGAGGTTCAGCCGAAGACAGTCCTCAGCGCGGCAGTTAGATGCTCGCTTTTTCATGCAAGCCTGCAGTGATGAAGGCTGATGTGGCCAATTTCGCCGTGTGGCTGATCAGTTTTGCCTAGCCAATCCTGGCAATGCGCGATGCAGCCTCGTCGATGTGCTGGCCAAGCGCTTGCACGCAGGGCACAAAGTTTTCCGAGAAGCCATCATGGTCACTGACTTTGGCCAAAAACTCTTGTGCCAACACGAGGGCCTCGCGCCAGGTCTGGCCATCGATCGAGGCGCTAAGCGCTGCTGGCGCCAGCGCGTCGGTGATGACGCCAGAGCTTGCTGGGGCAAAGCCCATCGGCAGCATGTCGTAGGCGGGAGCAAGTTGGTAGGGGCGGCCGTGGCTGCTCATGAAAGACAGGTTGCCTGCATGCATGTCGGTATTGCCGATCAGCGTTCCAAATGCCCAAAGCCGCGAGGCACCAGCGATGGCCTGCACCTGGGCGTGGCCATCTGAGGCGAGGTGGCTCACCAGCGTTGGCCAAATGGCTTGGGCTTTACCGACGAACTGCGCATCGAGCGCGCGCAAAGAAAAAAGCCCAATCCGGCCCCATGGACCGATTCGATCAAAGCGAGGTACCTCTAGAAATCGTTGGCTGCCGAAATCAAAAATCTCGGACTCGATGCCTAGCACCGACAGTGCCAGGTGTTCGGCCAGCAAAAGATCACGCCAGCGTTGGCTCACCGGGTTGTCGCTTGCCCCAGAAAACTTCACCAAAACATGGCCTCGCTCGGAGTAAGCACAGAACTTGGGCTGCTCGCCACCCGCAGACGATCCTGGAGAGTGTCCGTTGGCAGCAGCTTGCGCGAGCAATGGGTAGTCCTTGGCCCTGTCCACGGGGGATGGAGCTGGCATGCCCACAAACCGATCCCTGGCAAGCTCGCCGATCAGCAGATTGCCCACGGCGTCATGGCCGTGCGAGAGCAAAGCCCTGATCACATCGTTGTCACTCCAGTGCTCGGGGTTGGCAGGCAAGCCAAGAGTGCCTGCGTGCGCTGTGGCGAAGGCTCTGCCCAGGTAGCCCTGCGGGCGCATGTCAAAGAGCCACCAAGGCAGGCCGTCGCTGTGGATCGTCAAGCCATCTGCCTGCACCATGACAAAGCCATCTGGGCGAATGGGGAGGAGCGAGCCCAGTGTGCGGATCTGCCCTTCATCGCTGACCCTGTAAACCGGCACCGAGGCGAAGCCGCGCTGTCCATCGAGAAGCGCATATTGAATAGATGGCCCGGAGCCGATTCTGACCACCTGATCGCCCAGCGCGGCCAGTGCACGAGAAACCGTGGGCTGGCTCAGGCCCGTTTTTTGGGCGATTTGGCGAGAGGAGATGGGCCCCAGGCTGAGCAGCAATGCGATGGCGTCTGTGTGGCGAGACATGGTTTTGAATATATCACTGAATAAATGTATGAATAGATAAATGCAACAATTTGAGGGCTTACTCTGGGCTAGGTATTGGTCGGCATTTAAATATAAAAACAATAATCGATATGAGGCTTTGCGCAAAAGCATTTTTTCCAAAACGAACTGCCTTGGGCGGGGGGCGCTATTGGTTTCACATCTACCCTCGTGCGATTGGGGTGCGGTGCGCAGCGCCGCGCAGCAATTGCATGAGGCCAACGCATTTGGGTGAGCGCAGTTCCGTCAATGGACCGCCTGAACGATGGCTATCAGCGGCCGGGGACGGGCGAAATGCTGCAGGCAGGGTGTGGGATGTCAGAGAAGTCCTGCTAAGCCCGCATATCGGGCTGTACCGGTCATTCGTGAGGAACTCCACTCACCTCAAGGGCCGAACGCCTCGGCTGCGCCACTTACACTACGGTTATGAATTCTGTTCCCGTACGCAAAGCCGTCTTCCCCATCGCAGGTCTTGGCACCCGCTTCCTGCCCGCCACCAAAGCCAGCGCCAAGGAAATGCTGCCGGTGGTGGACAAGCCCTTGATCCAGTACGCGGTCGAAGAGGCTTACGCCGCCGGCATCCGCCAGATGATCTTCGTCACCGGCCGCACCAAGCGCAGTGTGGAGGACCATTTCGACACCGCTTACGAGCTCGAGACCGAGCTGGAGCTGGCGGGTAAGCAGCATCTGCTGAGCGTGGCGCGCTCGATCGTGCCCGAAGACATGCTGTGCACCTATGTGCGCCAGCCGCGCGCGCTGGGCCTGGGCCATGCGGTGCTGTGCGCCAAGGAGTTGGTGGCGGGCGAGCCTTTTGCGGTGCTGTTGGCCGACGATTTGATGGTGGGGCCCAAGCCCATCATGGCTCAGATGGTCGAGCAGTTCGCGCACTGGCGCAGCAGCATCCTCGCTGTGCAAGACGTGCCGCGCGAGCAGACGAATCGCTATGGCATCGTCAGTGGCCAGTCGGTGGCAGACGCTGTGGTCGATGTGAGTGGCATCGTGGAAAAACCCGCACCCGAGCAGGCACCGAGCACGCTGGCGGTGGCTGGGCGCTACATCCTCACGCCGGGCATCTTCCATGAGCTCGAGCAGATTCCGCGCGGCGTCGGCGGTGAAATCCAACTCACCGATGGCATTGCGCAGCTTCTGCGCCGAGAGAAGGTGTTTGCCTACCGCTACGCGGGTACCCGCTACGACTGCGGCAGCAAGCTGGGTTTTTTGCAGGCCACGGTGGACCTGGGCGTGCAGCATGCCGAGGTGGGCGCCGAGTTTGCGCAGTGGCTGGCCAGCCGCAGCTGAATTTTTGAAACGGAACCCCATGCGAATGACTTTGTGGCCCCTGCTGGGGCTCTTGCTGGGCGCGGTGGCGCAGGCGCAGACCGTGGCCAGCGTGCCCTACACGCCGAGTTGGCCGGTGCGCCACCACCTGCAGCTGTTGGCCGACCACGCGGGCCTGGCTCTGCCGCTCTCACACTGGCCCTTGCCAGCAGCCGCGGTGCAAGAGGCTTTGGCCGCCTTGCCGCCGCGACTGAGCGCCGAGGGGCTGGAGCTGGAGGCTTCGCGCCAGTCGGTGCAGCGCGAGCTCGACGCGCGCGGCGGCCAGGGTGCGCTGCGCATGCAGTGGCGTGGCGAGGCCGAAGGCCTCACGGGTTTTGACGAAAGCCACACGCCGGGCAGCAGCGTGCAGATCGTGTCCGCAGAAAAGCGCATGGCCTCGGGCGAGCTCACGCTGGCCGGGCGCCTGGGCCTGCGGCTGGAGCAGGCGCCCAACTCGCTGCAGCAGCGCTTCAGCGACTCTGGCAGCGAGGCGCGCACCCCGCTGCGCCTGGAGGGCTCGGCCGCGGTGCTGGGCTGGCAGGGCTGGAACCTGCAGGCGTTTTCCAACCGGCATTGGTGGGGGCCGGGCTGGCAAAGCAGCCTGGTCAATGGCAGTAACAACCCCGCCTGGAACGGTCTGGGCCTGCAGCGCGGCAGCGCCAAGCCTTCCGAGAGCCCCTGGCTGCGCTGGATGGGGCCGTGGAACTTCGATGTCTTTGTGGCCCAGGCGCAAGACCCGCTGGTGGTGATTGATTCACAACGCCCCCAGCCTCAGGGTTTCCTGTTCTCGGGCATGCGCCTGACCTTGCGCCCGCAGCCCTGGCTGGAGCTGGGCCTGAGCCGGGGCATGCAGGTGGGCGGCGCGGGTCGGCCCGATGGCCTGAAAAATTTCGCCAAGGCGTTTTTCGGCCAGCGCACCAACCAAAACCCGGGCGATCCGCCCGACAGCAGCGGCCAGATCGCGGGCTTTGACCTGCGCCTGCGCTGTCCGCTGGCTTGGGGCCCTTGCGCGGCCTACCCCCAGCGGAGGGGCGAAGACTCGGCCGGCGGCGCCTTCCCTTTGCCCTACAAGTTCATGAGCCTGTGGGGCGTGGAGCAAAGCTATGGCGCCGGGCGCTACCGGGTGTTTGCCGAATATGCCAACACCAACGCCTACAGCCTGCCCTGGGACAGCAAGCCCCAGTTCCCGGGCTACATCAACGGCGTGTACAGCCAGGGCTACACCAACGGCGCGCGCTGGGTGGGCAGTGCCCAGGGCGCAGGCAGCCAAATCACCACGCTGGGCTGGATGGACGCGCAGGGCCAGCGCCAGCTCAAGCTGCACCTGGGCAAGGTGGGCACCAGCGTGGGCGCCTACGACCCGCGCGTGGACGCGCCCCACGGCCGCCTGCGCGGCCTGAGCGCGAGCCAAAGCCTGGCCTGGCAAGGTCTGACCTGGGTGCCCGAGCTGTCCTGGATGCACCTGTCCGAGGGCCAGGAGCAGCGTGCCAACAAGCTCAGCAGTGTGCGCATCGGCGTGACGGTGTTGGCGCCGCTCTGAGCCATGGCCTGCGGTTCAAGCCAATTTGATGGTTTGAATTTGTAGAATTCATGCATTTCCTGAAGCGTGTCCGGCCTTCGCCCGAGCGCTCAGCCAATGGAGGTGCATGGTGAGATGGCATGGGAGTGGCGTGGTGGTGGCTTGGGCCCTGTGTGGCATGGCATGGGCGCAGGCGCAGCAGCCCGTGCAGGCTTTACCTGAAGCGCCGGCCCCCGCGCACCGCTGGGCGCTGACTGCCGGGCTCTCGCACACCGAGGCCGGCAGCGCCAGCGCCCACGAACACAACCTCGCGCTGCGCCACTTCGCGGGCTGGGGCTCGATCGCGCTGGAGCGCATCGGCCTGCGCCGTGCGGGCGATTCGGACCAGGCCTGGGCCCTCGATGCCTACCCCCGCCTGTGGTCGGGCGCCTATGCCAATGTGCGCTACCAGCGCGCAAACCAGGCCGACTTCCTGCCCTTGACCTCCTGGCGTGCCGAGCTCTACCAGAACGTGGGAGAGGGCTGGGAGCTCGCGGCCAGCCGCGACCACCTGGGCTTTGGCGCGCCGGTGCGCATCGACGGCCTGTCGGTGGGCAAATACTGGGGCAACTTCTTCGCACGCTGGCGCCACCAGAAGGTGCGCAGCGACACCTCCACCGGCCAGGGCGACCGCTTTTTCGTCCGCTACTACTACGAGGGCGACGCCGACCACTACCTCGAGGCCAACGTCTCGCGTGGGCGCAGCGACGACTTCGGCAGCGCGCTACTGCAAACGGCGCGCACCGATTCGCGTGGCCTGGCCTGGTACCACTTTGTCACGCGCGAGTGGGGCTTCAGGCTCAGCGCCAGCCAGTCCGGCAACGGTGGCGCGGGCACGGCGGCACGTGATGTCGGCGCCAGCCTGACGCGGCGGTGGTGAGCATGCAGGCCGACCGTCCAGCGTCCCTTTTGGTCATTGAAGACGACGCCTTCATGGCCGCCTTGCTGACCTTTCTTTTCGAGCGTGAGCGGATGCATGTGCGTTGCCTGGCCGATGGCCGCGCCGCGCTCGAGCAGCTGGCGCACGCGCCCGAGGTCGATGCGGTGGTGCTCGACCTGATGCTGCCCCAGGCGAGCGGCATGGAGGTGCTGGCGCGCTTGCGCGAGCAGCGGCTCTGGGCCAAGGTGCCAGTGCTGGTGCTCAGCGCGCTCGACGGAGGCGCCGATGAGGCGCAGGCGCTGCGCGCCGGCGCCAACGATTACCTGAGCAAGCCCTTCGACCCGCAGGTGCTCAGCGCGCGCCTGGCACGCCTGCTGCCGCGCGTCAGCGCGGGGGGCGACCGTGTTTGAGCTTGATCTGCCGTTGGCCGCCGCCTGGGCGCTGGCCTGGGGCACCTTGCTGCTGGTGGCGCTGATGGTGCTGGCGCTGTTGCTGCTGCGCTGGCTGCGCTGGCGTGAGCAGCCTCGCCAGGCCGCCTTCGAGGCGCGCTGGCGCCCTTGGCTCATGGCCTGTGCGCTGGGCGATGCGCCGCAGGCACCGCCGCCCTTGGCCGAACGCGAGCGCTGGCCCTGGATGCGGCTTTGGCTACAGCTGCAAATGTCGCTGCAGGGGCCGAGCCGCCAGCGCCTGGCCGCGCTGGGCCGCAACCTCGGGGTGGGCGAACTCGCGCTGGCGCGCACGCGCAGCCCACACCCCTCGGAGCGCTGGATGGGCCTGCTCGCGCTCGGTTTCCTGCAAGACGCGGTGCACACGCCCCTGCTGCTGCGGGCGCTGTCGCAAGGCGGCCACACCGAGCGGGTGTACGCGGCCCGCGCCCTGCTCGAAATCGACCCGGCCCTGCACGCGGCCCCGGTGGCGCAAGCCTTGCTGGCCTGCCCGGACCTGGAGATGTCGCTCGTCTCGGTCATGCTCAAGCCTTTTCGGCGCGCGCTGCAAACGGCACTGCCCAGCCCCCACCCGCAGGCCGAGGCCACGGCCAGCCTGGCCTGGCTGCGTCTGGCGCGCGCGCTGGGGCTGCAGCTGCCCCAGCCCGTGCTGGCACCCTTCCTCGCGCCGGAACAAGACCTCGAAGTGCTGATGGCCGCGCTGCGCCTGGTGCAAGGCGAGCAGGGCACGGCGGCGGTCGCGGCGCTGGCGCAGCATGCGCACTGGCCAGTGCGGGCGCAAGCGGCGCGCGCGCTGGCCGAAATCGGCACGCGTGCCGAGCTGCCCCTGCTGGTGCGCCTGACCGCCGATGCGCAGTGGTGGGTGCGCTACCGCGCCGCGCAGGCCGTGCTGCGCCTACCGGGCGTGGACCCGGCGCTGGCCTTGCAGCAGGTGCAGGCCCATGGCGATCGCTACGCGCTTGACATGCTGCAGGCCGTGCTCGCCGAAAACGGGAGGCCAGCATGACCGCGCAGACCCTCACCGGATTCATGGTGGCCTACTTCCTGGCCATCCATGGCATTTACCTGATGCTGGGCCTGCTGGCCGCGCGCGGGCTGGTGCGCAACCAGCGCCACCGCGAGCTGGAGGCGCTGCCGCTGTCGTACTCGCTGCTCACGCCGCCCATCAGCGTGCTGGTGCCGGCCTACAACGAGGCGCTCACCATCGAGGCCACGGTGGATTCGCTGCTGCAGCTGAACTACGCCGAGTTCGAGGTGATTGTGGTCAATGACGGCTCCAAGGACACGACGCTGCAAGTGCTGCGTGAGCGCTTTGCACTGGTTCCTTACCCCGAGGCCTACCGCGTGCAGATCCCGACGCAGGAGGTGCTGGGCATTTACCGCTCGACGCGCCACCCGAGGCTGCGTGTGATCGACAAACGCAACGGCGGCAAGGCCGATTCGCTCAATGCTGGCATCAACCTCTCGCGTTACCCGCTGTTTTGCGGCGTCGACGCCGACTCGGTGCTGCAGCGCGACAGCCTGCAAAAAGTGGTCAAGCCCTTTTTGCGCTCGCCCGAGATGGTGGCCACGGGCGGCACCATCCGCGCGGCCAACGGCTGCGATGTGCGCGGCGGCGATGTGCACCGCGTGGACCTGCCGCGCAACCCCTGGGCGCTGCTGCAGGTGATGGAGTATTTGCGGGCCTTTTTATTCGGTCGGCTGGGCTGGTCGAGCGTGAATGCGATGCTGATCATCTCGGGCGCGTTCGGCCTGTTTCGCAAGCAGACGGTGATCGAGGTCGGCGGCTACAAGACGCACACCATCGGCGAGGACATGGAGCTGGTGGTGCGCATCCACCACCAGATGCGCGAGCGTGGCCAACCCTACCGCATCGAGTTCGTGCCCGATCCGGTGTGCTGGACCGAGGTGCCCGAAGACCGCCAGACTCTGCGCAACCAGCGCATCCGCTGGCAGCGCGGCCTGTCCGAGAGCCTGAGCGCCCATTGGGGTCTGCTGTTCTCGCGCCGTGGCGGCTGGCCCGGCTGGGTGGCCCTTCCTTACATGGTGCTGTTCGAGTGGCTGGGGCCCGTGGTCGAGTTGCTGGGTTACGGCTGGACCGCCTGTGCCTGGTGGGCCGGCTGGATCTCGTGGCCCGTGTTCTGCGTTTTCCTGCTGGCTTCGCTGGGCCTGGGCGTGGTGCTCAGTGTGGCGGGTGTGCTGCTGGAGCAGCTGTCGTTCCAGATGTACCCCAAGGTCGGCCAGATGTTCAAGCTGCTGCTCGTGGCCGTGGCCGAAAACCTGGGCTATCGCCAGCTCAATGCCTGGTGGCGCATCGTTGGCCTGTACCGCTGGGCTACGCAAAAAGAGGGCGGCTGGGGCACCATGAAGCGCAAGGGCAGCTGGCAGGCCTCGCCCTGAGGCTCAGAGCGCGCTGGTCAGCGTCGACACCCGGTTACGGCCCGCCTTTTTGGCCTCGTACATGGCCTGGTCCGCGCGCTGCTGCAGCTCGTGCAGCGAGTGCAAGCCCGGGCTGCGCGAAGCCACGCCAATGCTGGCCGTGATGCTCAGCACATGCTCGCCGATCGTGGGACGGCATTGCTCGACGGCCTGGCGCAGGTGCTCGGCGACTTGCAGCGCGCCGGGCAATGCGGTGTCGGGCAGCAGCACCGAAAACTCCTCGCCGCCGATGCGCCTGAGCAGGTCCGAACGGCGCAGGTGTTCGCCCAGGGTGCGGGCCACCACGCGCAGCACCTCGTCGCCCGCCGCATGGCCGTGCGTGTCGTTGATGGCCTTGAAGTGGTCGAGGTCGACGAACAGCACCGAAAACGGCTGCTGGCTGCGTGCGCTCTGCGCGATCTGCTGCTCGCAGGCGGCGTAGTAGGCGCGGGCGTTGAGCACCTGGGTCAGCGGGTCGTGGCTGGCCATGTCCTGCAGGCGCTCGTTGTAGTCGCGCATGCGGTGAAAGTACGACAGCGTGCGGCCCACATAGGTGTGGAAAAAGATGCCCAGGTAAAGCAGGCACAAGAGCGCCGTGGCCATGGCGTTGGGCGAGTAGGGGCGCTCCAGGTGCGCGTTGCCCAGCGCCAGGCCCAGCATGGTGCCCAGGGTGATGAGCCAGCCGGTGCGCCGCCCGAGCAAGATGAACACGCCCGGCACATTGGTGAAGAACCACAGCAGGCGCAGCTCGTCGACCGAGACGTACAGCAGCGAGGAGGTGGACTCCCACAGGCTCAGCAACTCGTAGAGCCATGCCACCGGCAAGAAGCGCTCGGGGTGCTCGCGCAGCCACCACCACAGCACGGTCGAGCCCAGGGTAAACACCACCATCGATATCAGGTGGTGGGGGTGGATCATGTTGACCGCGCTCAGCGTGCCCAGGATGAACAGGCCAGTGACTGCGGCGGCCGAGGCCATCAGCACCATCAGCAGCTTGTAGCGAAACTCCCGGTCTTCTTCGCGCTCGGCAAAGCGCACGCGGCCGAACAGCCCGCGCATCAGGACTTTGTAGGCGGTTTGCCAGGGCAGGGCGAGTGGCGAGGACACAGAGACTCCTTGGATCAGGGGCAGAGAGGCGAAGCCCTTATCATATTTATGAGATTGATGGTTTTCGTGATTTGAATCCAAAAATGGCAGACACCCCCGAAAGCGCCAGCGCGACCCGGCTGACCGACATGGACCTGCGCATCGGCCAGACCGTGCAGCTCGTCACGCGCGGCCAGCACCCCAGCAAGTACTTCACGCGCCTGATTGGCTATGTGGACCAGGAGTTCATCATGCTGCGTGTGCCTGTGGAAAACGGCTGGGCGGTGCCGCTGGAGGCCGGCCAGATGCTGGACGTTCGGGTGTTTTGCGGGGTCTCGCTCTACGAGTTCGAATGCCGCCTCGAAACGGTGCTGCTGCACCCGCGCAACTACATGCTGCTGAGCTGCCCCACGCAGATCCAGCAGACCCGCCTGCGCGCGCATGAGCGCGCCAAATGCGCCTTGCCGGTCGAGGTGCTGCAAGCGCCGCGGGGCGGGGTCCCCCGGGGTTTTCAGTTTCAGGACATCAGCGGTGGCGGTGCAGCCCTGGTGGGGCCGCAGGCGTTGGGCGAGCCGGGGCAGCGCATCGCGCTGGCGTTTGAATTCCATCTGGCGGTCACCGATGCGCAGGAGCGCCTGGAGATCGAGGCCGAAATCCAGTCGGTGCAGGCTTTGCGCGGGCAGGCGGGTCAGGCCGCGGCACACCACCACGGCATCCGTTTCGCCAAGACCGAACCACGGGTGTTGCTGCTGGTCAACGAGTTGCTCAAACCCGGCAGCCGGTGAGCCCGGGCACGCTCAAGGCGTGAAACCAGTGGGGCTCGCCAGCAGTTTGGGCAGGGCCGCGGGACGGCCCAGCAGATAGCCCTGGGCGCCGCGGCAGCCCAGCTGCATGAGCTGGTGCAGCTGTTCGCGCGTTTCCACGCCCTCGACCACCAGGCCGCGCGAGAAGCTGTCGGCCAGCTGCGCCATGGCACGCACGATGGCCTGCACCATGGGCTCGGCCAGGGCCTGCACAAAGCTGCGGTCGAGCTTGATCTTGTCGAAGGGCAGGGTGTGCAGCCGCGACAGGCTCGACTGCCCGGTGCCAAAGTCGTCGATCGCCACCGTCAGGCCCAGCGCGCGCAGCGCCTGCAGGTGCTGGCGCACCGTGCGCACATCGTGGTGGAACACCGACTCGGTCACCTCCAGCTCCAGGTGGCGGGCCCAGGCCGGGTCGGCGCCTTGCAGCACCGCCTGCAGGCGGTCTGAAAAATCGGGCTGTGCCAGCTCGACGCCCGAGACGTTGACCGCCACGCGTGCGGCCGGCCAGCGCGCCAGCAGCTGCGGCAGATCGGCCAGCACGCCTTGCAGCATGGCCTGGCCCAGGCGCACGATGAGGCCGCGGGCCTCGGCCACCGCGATGAACTCGTCGGGCGCGACCGGGCCCAACGCCTCGTCGTGCCAGCGGCACAGCGCTTCGAACGAGACCACCTGCCCACTGGGCAAGTCGATTTGCGGTTGGTAGACCACCTGCAAGCCCCCCTGCAAGCCCGCCTGCGCGAGCGCGAGCGCGAGCCGCTGCGCGACCCGCGATTGGCGGGTTTCGGCACGGGTGGGGTCGAATTCGGTGGGGATGCTCATGGGGGGACTGGACGCAGAGCATACCAAGCCCGTGTGACCGGTCTGGGCGCAGCGCCCTCAGGGTGCAGCGGGCGCGGCGGGTGGGCCGGCCGCGGCCAGGCAGGCCAGCGCCTGCTCGGCCGCGACCCGCCCCTCGTCGGTGGGGATGACCCAGACCTCGACGCGGCTGTCGGCAGTGTGGATGGACTGGGCCTGCGCGCCGTCGGCCGCTTCGTTGCGCGCGGGGTCCGCGGCCACGCCGAGCCAGCCCAGTTGCGCGCAAACCGCTTGGCGCAGCGCGGCGTCGTGCTCGCCGATGCCGCCGCTGAAGGCGATGGCGTCCAGCCCTTGCAAGCAAGCCACCATGGCCCCAGCTTCGCGCACCACGCGGTGGGTGAACAGGTCGATGGCAAAGCGCGCGGCTTCGCTGTCTGCGGCCCGCAGGCGGCGCATGTCGGCGCTCAGGCCCGAAACGCCGAGCAGGCCGCTTTGCTTGTAAAGCAGCTGCTCCAGGCGCGCGTGGTCCCAGCCTTGTTCGAGCAGGTACAGCAGCACGCCGGGGTCGAGCGCGCCGCTGCGCGTGCCCATCATCAGGCCGTCGAGTGCGGAAAAGCCCATGGTGGTGGCCAGGCTGCGGCCTTGGTGCGCGGCGCACAGGCTCGCGCCATTGCCCAGGTGCGCCATGAGCACGCGGCCATTCGCCTGGGGGCTCAGGGCCTGCAGTCGGCCCATGATGAACTGGTAAGACAGGCCATGAAAACCATAGCGCCGCACGCCCCGTTCGCGCAACGCGGCGGGCAGCGCAAACGCGCTGTGCAGCGGCGGCACGCTCGCGTGGAAAGCGGTGTCGAAGCAGGCGATTTGGGGCAGCGCGGGGAAGGCGCGTGCAAAGGCTTCGATGCCCGCCAGGTTGTGCGGCTGGTGCAGCGGCGCCAGGCTGTTGTGGCGGCGCAGCCGCGCCAGCACCTCGGGCGTGACGCGCACCGGCGCCACAAAGTCTTGGCCGCCGTGCACCACGCGGTGCGCCACCGCGCGCAGCGCGGGCAGCTGCAGATCGCAGGCCAGCAGCGTTTGCAGCCGCTGCAGCGCGGCGCTGAAGGGCGACTGGCCTGTGGCATCGAGCGCGGCCTCGTGGGCCTGGCCCTGGTGGTGGTAGCGCAGCCGGGGCTGACCGCCGGGCTCCAGGCCTTCCGCCTGGCCCACCAGCAGCGCTGGCCCGACCGCCTCGCCCACGAGCGGGTAGACCGCGAACTTGAGCGAGGATGAACCGGCGTTGACGCTGAGGATGGCCATGGGGTGCAGCGTGTGTTCAGCGCCCGAGCTGCGAGCGGCGGATCGGGTCCTGGCGCCAGCGGTGGGCGGCGATCAGCGCGAGCACAGCGGAGGCGACGCGGGTGTCGACGCTGTCGGCTCGGCTGGTGAGGGCGATGGGCACGCGCGCGCCCAGCACCAGGCCCGAGGCGCTGGCGCCGGCCAGGTATTCGAGCTGCTTGGCCAGCATATTGCCGGCCTCGATGTTGGGCGCGAGCAGGATGTCGGCGTCGCCGGCCACGGGCGAGTCGATGTGCTTGAGGCGGGCGGCGTGGCGGGAGACCGCGTTGTCAAAGGCCAGCGGCCCGTCGACCAGGGCGCCCTGGATCTGGCCGCGCTCGGCCATTTTGGACAGCGCCGCCGCGTCGACGGTGGCGGGCATGTCGGGGTTGACGGTTTCCACCGCGGCCAGCACCGCCACCTTGGGCTGGGCCGTGCCCATGGCGATGGCGAAGTCCACCGCGTTTTGCACGATGTCCACTTTCTCTTGCAGCGTGGGCGCGATGTTGAGCGCGGCGTCGGTCACCCACAGCGGCTTGGGATAGGTCGGCACCTCGAAGCGAAAGACGTGCGACATGCGCCGCTCGGTGCGCAGGCCGGGTCGGCTGAGCACCGCGTGCAGCAGCTCGTCGGTGTGCAGACAGCCCTTCATGAGGATTTCGGCCTGGCCCCTGAGCGCCATCTCGGCCGCGGTGTCGGCCGCCGCGTGGCTGTGGTCGGCCTCGACGATCTCCAGGCCTTGCAACGTCACGCCGGCTTCTTTGGCGGCGGCCTCGATCTTGCGGCGCGGGCCCACCAGCACCGGCTCGATCAGGCCGTGCGCGGCGGCCTGCAGGGCGCCGCCGAGCGAGGTCGCGTCGCAGGGGTGCACCACGGCGCAGCGCACGCGCTCGAGCGTTTGGGCTTGCTGCAGCAGCGCGTGCAGCCGATCCTGGGATGAAAACAGCGGCGGGTTGGAGGCGTCGTTCATGGGGCGTGGGGGGCGAGCGGATCGTGCCCCATTGTCGCGCCTGCCGGGCCCGGCCTCACTGGGCGGCTTGCAGGCCGTTCATGAAGTGGTCCGACATGCGCTGCGCGGCCCGCTCGGGCTGGCGTTGCAGCAGGGCCTCGACGATGGCCCGGTGCTCGGACAGCGATTGCTCGAGGCGGCCGGTTTTGAACAGCGAGTGGTGGCGGTTGAGCTTCATGACCTTGCGCAGGTCGGCCACCATCTGGCTGCGCCATTTGTTGTCGGACAGGTCCAGCAACTGGCGGTGGAAGGCCTCGTTGATCTCGAAAAAGCGGTCGCGGTCGTTCACCGCCGCTTCCAGCGCAGCCTGCTGGGTTTGCAGCGCGGCCAACTGGGCGTCGCTGGCTTGCTGCGCGACCACGCGGGCAGCGTCGGATTCGAGCAGGGCCAAGAGGTGGTAGACGTCGCGCAGGTCTTTTTCAGACACCTCGGTCACATAGGCGCCGCGTCGCACCTTCATGGTCACCAAGCCTTCGGCGGCCAGCACCTTGAGCGCCTCGCGCAGTGGGGTGCGGCTGATGCCCAGTTCCTCGGCGATGCGCAGCTCGTCGATCCAGCTGCCGGGCTCGAGCTCGCGCGCGAAGATGCGCTGGCGCAGCAGTTCGGCCACTTCTTCGTACAGGGCGCGGGGGGCGAGGGAGAGGGCGGACATGGGCGACAGGCGGGGGCTCAAAGGCCTTGTAAGCGGGTTAGAATGTTTTGCGTCGAGAATTATGAATCACAAAACGGCGTGCTCGGCCGTCAGCTGTGTGGGGGTTCTCCCGCACACAATGGGCAGCCCGGTTCCTGTTCTTGAGAAAGT
>JACCDU010632269.1_pt1 | contig 14135 bp, 7 predicted proteins | sample 7446081 | NCBI WGS metagenome assembly JACCDU01 (sample SAMN15323447, study PRJNA562643) | freshwater metagenome | isolation source: river surface water | place: USA:Blue River Watershed | collected 2017-08-17 | reverse complement strand
TATGATGAGGTAAGATTTGATAATAAGCCTTCCATAGTATTTGTTTCTTTGACAAAGGAAATAAGATTAGACCAATTTTCTGGCTCAAAGAAGGATTCTGTTATTTTAACAATTAAATTTCAAGATGGCGATGGAGACTTGGGTTTGAACGAAACAGAAAAAACAAAGGCGGAAGCAACCAATGATTTTAATTATATCATTAGGCTCTTTCGTAAAAAAAATGGTGTTTTCAAGGAGTTTATTCCTGATATTCCTTATTCGGGCTATTTTCCTCGACTCAAAGAAGATGCCAGTAAAAGACCCATTGAGGGAACGTTGGCATATACAATGCAATTTCCTCACCCATTTACGCCTGTTAAGGATTCATTAAAATTTGAAGTGACTATCAAAGATAGGGCAGGAAATGTCAGCAATGCTATTGAGTCGAGTACCATTGTTTTGAATGAATTTTAAAAAAGCCTCCCACTAAGGAAGGCTCGAACTTCTTTATTTTAGATAGGCTCCAATACCATTGATTTTTGGATAAATAGCTTTCCCTCGTTCAAGATAAACGCCCTCGGCAGGGTCATTGGAAATGAGTAAAGAGCCATCCATATCTACATAATCCAACAATGGAGCTAATTGAGCAATTGCCGAAATGCCGATGCTGGTCTCTGTCATACAGCCACACATGACCTTCAATCCTAAGCTTTTCGCCTCCTGAATCATGCGGAGGGCAGGCGTGATTCCACCGCACTTTGCTAATTTAATATTTACTCCATCAAATCTCTGAAAACATTTGCTTACGTCTTCTTCTACAATGCAGCTTTCATCGGCAATCATCGGCAATATCGAATGTTGTCGAATTTCTACCATGGCATCGTATGCGTCCTTGTCTAGTGGTTGCTCGATAAACTCCACTCCCAAATTGGCAAATGCTTTGGCATTATCGATGGTTTCCTGTACATTCCAAGCACAATTGGCATCGACTCTAAAAATGGCATTGGTATGTTTTCGGAGTTCTTTTACAATCGCCACATCTTGATTAGTGCCTAGTTTTATTTTATAAATCGGAAAATCAAATTCTTTCATTTTCTCCACCATTTTCTCTATGGTATCAATCCCAATGGTATAATTAGAGAGAGGGGTTTGTTTGGTATTTAATTGCCAAATCTCGTGGAGGGGTTTGCCTTGTTTTTTACCCCATAAGTCCCAAAAAGCCATATCCAATGCACAATGTGCAAAAGAATCGTCTTTGAGATAAGGATACATAAAACTCCAAAAACCTTCAGGATTGTCTAAGGGGTAATTTTCGATGATGTCTGCCAAACTACTTAGCTTATCTCGCATACTTTCTGCCGTAACTCCGTAGTAAGGAATAGGGGTTGCCTCGCCAAACCCACTGACTCCATTAGCATGAAGTTCGACAATAAAAGCGTCAATGTCATCTCTTGAACCATGGGCGATGGTAAAGGTATGCCGCATTTGCAAGGTGAGAATATGGAATTGTATTTTCATTTTGAATATTGATGAAGCGTGAGATAATAATCCTTAAGAATGAAGATTGACAAGTTCATTTCCTCGAAGAACTGGTACGACATCATACAAATTCTGTTGTAAACAATAACTGATGTCTTTGTTGATTCCTAGTTTTTGTAATCTTCTGATGTGAGAAGAATTCGCTAAATAGCCAAGCATGTCATCTTTGGCTTGTTGGTACATTCGCATGGCAATCATGGCACTGTCTTCTGCCACAAAGTATTCATCATGCAAGGCATGAACCAAGGCTCCCGCAAAAAGAGAATCTTCTAAATTGACTTTTCCTTTCCAGCCTGCACAAAGGATTAAGACATCATAAGGCTGTGTTTTGAGATAGTTGGCAATAGCCTCTAAATTCAAAAATGCTCCTACCAAGACTTTTACTGCCGAACTCTTTGCTTTAGAAATAGAATAGGTTCCGTTGGTAGTAGTCATGGCAATTTTCTCACCGATTAGCTTCTCACTCATATAGCTGAAAGGAGAATTGTCCAAATCAAACCCTTCTACTTTTTGGGCATTTCGTTCGGCTGCTGCTATAAATCCTTTTTCTTGCAATTGCTTGCATTCTTCTACTGTTTCGACAGGAATGATGCTTTGTACCCCATAAGCAAACCCAGTGACCATACAAGAGGTTGCTCTGAAAATATCAGTAACAATAACAATGCTATTGTCGATAGAATGTAAATGTAATAATTCTGGTGTGAGGCAAACGTCTATGTTTTTCATTAGAATAAATGTGTCGTTCGAATGGTTTTTGGATGATGTATTTTAATGTGGCAAAGATGCCAAAAAATGCTGATAAATTTTATATAAAATTAAAAAATGCCAAAATGTTTCCGAATTTTTATCTTTTTTTTGGTATTTATTTTTTTAGGAATATTTAATAAATTTATCAAATCTAAAAATAGTACTACATTTTTAATCTTTTTTTGATAAAAATATGGGAATTGTGAAAATACTATCGTAATTTTGCGAACGAAAAATAAAGGGCAAAGACTATTATTTTTCAAATTTATACTCAAAACTCATCAAAAAATTATATGGCATCAGTTAGACCAGATGAAGTTTCGGCAATTTTGCGTGAGCAATTAGCAGGTTCAAGAACCGAAGCCGAACTCGAAGAAGTTGGTACCGTGTTACAAATCGGTGACGGTGTGGCACGTATATACGGTTTATCAAAAGTTCAAGCCGGTGAATTGCTGGCGTTTGAAAATGGCTTGAAAGCCCTTGCACTTAATCTTGAAGAAGACAATGTAGGTGCGGTGTTGTTGGGCGAATCAACAGGTATTAAAGAGGGTGCGACTGTTAAACGTACCGGTGAAATTGCCTCTGTGAAAGTAGGAGAGGGAATTGTCGGTCGTGTCGTCAATACTTTGGCAGAACCTATAGATGGAAATGGCCCAATTCAAGGAGAAACTTTTGAAATGCCTTTGGAACGCAAAGCTCCAGGGGTAATTTATCGTCAGCCTGTAACTGAACCTTTGCAAACGGGTATCAAATCAATCGATGCCATGATTCCGATTGGTCGTGGACAACGTGAGTTGGTAATTGGTGACCGTCAAACGGGTAAAACAGCTGTTTGTATAGATACCATTATCAACCAAAAGGAATTTTATGATAAAGGTGAACCAGTTTATTGTATTTATGTAGCCTGCGGACAAAAAGCATCTACTGTAAAAGCGGTTGAACAAACGCTTCGTAGATATGGTGCAATGGATTATACTGTCATCGTTAGTGCTTCTGCTTCTGACCCTTCTCCAATGCAATTCTTTGCTCCTTTTACGGGGGCTGCTATCGGAGAATATTTCCGTGATACGGGTCGCCCAGCTTTGGTTATCTATGATGATTTGTCAAAGCAAGCAGTTGCTTATCGTGAAGTATCTTTGTTGCTTCGTCGTCCGCCAGGTCGTGAGGCTTATCCTGGAGACGTTTTCTACTTACATAGTCGCTTATTGGAGCGCGCAGCAAAAATCACTTCTGATGATTCTATCGCTCAAAATATGAATGATTTACCTGCTTCATTGAAAGGAAAAGTGAAGGGCGGTGGCTCTTTGACGGCTCTTCCAATCATCGAAACACAAGCGGGTGATGTTTCTGCTTATATTCCAACAAACGTAATTTCTATTACCGACGGACAAATTTTCTTGGAATCAAACTTGTTTAATGCTGGTATTCGTCCTGCTATTAACGTGGGTATCTCAGTTTCACGTGTAGGTGGTAATGCTCAAATCAAATCGATGAAAAAAGTAGCGGGTACTTTGAAGCTTGATCAAGCTCAATTCCGTGAATTGGAAGCTTTTGCTAAGTTTGGCTCTGATTTGGATGCTTCTACTCGTTTGACAATTGACCGTGGTCGTAAAAATCAAGAAATATTGAAGCAAGCTCAGTTCTCGCCTGTTCCAGTCGGTGAACAAGTGGCTGTTATTTATGCTTCTATCAATGGGGTAATGGATAAGGTTCCGGTAAACAGAGTGAAAGAATTTGAAAGTGAGTTTATCTTGTTGTTAAAATCTCAAAATGCGGAGGTTATCGCTAATTTGGCTGCCGGAAAATTGGATGACACAACAACAGATGTTATCAAGAAAGTTGGTAAAGAATTAGCTGAAAAATATGCTTAATAATTCGGATAAGCTATGAGCAAGTCTCATAGCTTGCCTTTTTATCTTTCTAGTTGAATTTAGCTGTTTTTTTGAAGTAAAACGAGTAATTTCTATAATTTACTCAGAACTCTAAATGAATTATGCCTTCATTAAAAGAAGTAAGAAATAGGATTGTTTCGGTTAATTCTACTACTCAGATTACCAAAGCAATGAAAATGGTATCGGCAGCAAAGCTTCGTCGTGCTCAAGATGCTATTATACAAATGCGTCCGTATGCTACTAAGCTTAATGAGCTTATCTCGACGGTTTCTGCCAATACTGAGGTAGGGGCTTCTAGTCCTTATACAAAAGTCCGACCGATTGAAAATGTACTCATCATTGTTGTTACTTCTGATAGAGGGCTTTGTGGTGCTTTTAATTCTAATATCGTAAAGACCGTTGTCTCGCATATTCAAGATAAATATGCTGCTCAGGATGCTAAAGGAAATGTGAAAATCATGGCTCTTGGTAAAAAAGGTGGTGAAGTCCTCCAAAAAAGAGGGATTCATACCAATACGGAGTATATGGATATTTTTCAACGATTGAATTTTGCGAATGTAAGAAAAGCGGCGGAGTCTGTGATGCAGGCTTTTGTCGATGCAAAATATGATGTCGTTGAAATCATTTATAATGAATTTAAGAATGTGGCTACGCAGGTGATTCGCATTGAACAAATGTTGCCACTTGTCGATAAACAAGTGGAGGTCTCTGCAAAATCGAATAAAATCGACTATATATTCGAGCCATCTGAAGAAGAAATTGTTCTCGAATTAATGCCAAAAGCAATTAAAATGCAATTGTTTAAAGCTGTGCTCGAATCCAATGCTTCTGAACATGGAGCTCGTATGACTGCGATGGATAAGGCGACCGATAATGCTAATGAATTGTTGAAGTCTCTGAAAATTGAGTATAATAGAAGCAGACAAGCGGCTATTACCAAAGAAATCTTAGAAATCGTAGGTGGTGCTGAGGCTTTGAATGCCAAGTAATTGGCTCATTTTCTAATCATTCATAAAAAAAGGCAGGCTCAAAGCCTGCCTTTTTTTATGAATTTATTTTTTAAGAATAATTGTTCAACATAACAGGCATCACGAGCATTAGTGTATCTTCGTTTTCGGTTTTTTCCACAGGTATAATTAAACCAGCACGACTAGGGTGAGACATCTCCAATGAGATTGTTTTTGTGCTTAAGTTATTCAACATTTCTATCAAAAATTTAGCATTAAAGCCAATCTCCATTTCGTTTCCGTTATATTCGCAAACCAATTTCTCTACTGCTTCATTAGAATATTCCAAATCTTCCGCAGAGATGATTAGTTCATTATTCGATATCTTCAAACGAATTTGATGGGTGGTTTTGTTTGAATAAATCGAAATACGCTTCAAACTACTCAGTAATTCTGTACGTTCTATTCTTAATTTGTTTGGATTGTTTTGAGGAATGACGTTCTCGTAATCAGGAAATCTTTCGTCAATTAATCGACAAATTAATTTGATATTTCCAAAACTAAAAAACGCATTAGAATTACTAAACTCTGCCTTAACCGGAACTAATTCGCTCGGAATAGAGGATTTTAGAAGGTTCAATGCTTTTCTTGGCAATATCATTGAAAAAGTAGCAGAAGATTGAATGTCTTCTCTACGATAACGAATAAGCCTATGCCCGTCGGTTGCTACAAAAGTTGCCGCATTTTCATCTACCTGAATAAATACACCTGTCATCGAAGGTCTCAAATCATCTGTGCTTGTGGCAAAAATGGTATTGGCAATCGCAATGGCTAAGGTGTCTGAGTCCATGTCAATGCTAAAATTTTTGTTGACTTGCGGAACTCTTGGAAAGTCCATAGGGTTTTCTCCAGCTAATTTGTATCTTCCGTTTGAACTAACCAATTCAACACCAAAGGTCTCAGGGTCAATATTTAATTGAATGGGTTGGTCTGGCAATCCTCGTAAAGTATCTAATAATAAACGGGCAGGTATAGAAAAACTTCCTTGTTCACTCGAAAGAACTTCAAATTCTGTAATCATGATGGTGTGCATGTCCGATGCAGTGACTGTCAAGGTGTTGGAGTCTAACACAAACAAAAAGTTCTCTAAAATTGGAACTGTCGCATTACTGGCAATCACGCCATTAATTGTAGAAAGATTTTTAAGTAAAGACGATGACGAAACTGTTAATTTCATGTAGGTATTTGTTAGCTATTAAAAAAATCTAGTCGGTAATATTGTTCTGCTTGAGATAGAATAAATTTAACAAAATTATTGATAATTTTAAACTAATCAAAATATAATAGGCTATCGCTTATCTCGATAAAGGGATAAACAATAGCCTTCGCCTGAAATATTGGGTTTTTAAAGAATGTTAAGCCTACTTTGTAAAAACGTTTTTGCTAATAATGCTAATTTAATCGTATCAGGAACTCGAATCCTTTCAGTTTGAATACGTTTAATTGGCATTTGCTGAATGCGTCTGAATAGATTAAGATAATAAATATATGCTAAATATACGCCTTTTTTAGCACTTTCAGGTAATCTCATGATTCCTCGATAGGCATTGTCAAAATCTCGTTGAATATCCGCTTCGATAATTTTCTTGGTATTGGAATCAAAATTACTAAAATCTACTCCCGGAAAATATACTCTGCCTCGATCGCTGAAATCGCTTTTTAAATCTCTTAAAAAGTTTACTTTCTGAAAAGCAGCTCCTAAGCTTCTTGCATCTGATTTTAATAAATGGTATAATTGCTCATCTCCTTCACAAAAAACTCGCAAACACATCAATCCAACTACTTCTGCCGACCCATAAATGTATTCATCATAACTATCTGCATCATAAACAGTATTGTGCAAGTCCATTTCCATACTTTTTAAAAAGGCATCAATCAGCTCGTGCTCAATTTTATATTTTCTGACAACAGACTGAAAAGAGTGAATAATTGGGTTTAAACAAATTTCCTCTTCAATAGCTCGATAGGTGTCTTCTTTGAATCGTTGAAGTAATTCTGCTTTGTTGAATTTGTGAAATGTGTCCACAATTTCATCGGCATATCTTACAAATCCATAAATAGCAAAAATAGGCTCATGCAATTTTTTGTGAAGTGTTTTGATGCCCAGTGTAAAGGATGTACTGTAAAGCTCTGTGACAAGCTTGCTACAACCAAAGGTGGTTTTTTCGTACAAATCCAACATAGTTATAAAAATTTAAGGTTAATATATGATAAATATCATTGTTTGACAATGTAGTGTTTATTATGAGATTTAACTAGAAAAACCAAAAAAAAGAATAAGTGTTTTCAAAATGAGGTTATTTATTTTTATTATCTTTCATAATCTGTTCAGCAACAACCAATCCCGATATTAGGGATGGGGGAACTCCTGGTCCTGGAACTGTTAATTGGCCAGTATAATAGAGGTTTTTAACCTTCTTACTTTTTAAACTAGGTTTCAAAAAAGCTGTTTGCATGAGTGTATTTGCTAATCCGTACGCATTACCTTTGAAAGAATTATAAGTTGATTTAAAGTCTTCCACAGCAAAGCTCCTTTTATAGATAACGTGTTCTCTAATGCTATGTCCCACGTATTTCTCAAGTCTATCCATTATAATATGGTAGTATTTTTCTCGAATACTTTCATTGTCCTCTAAATCTGGAGCGATGGGGCTAAGAATAAAGATATTTTCGCAATTTTCTGGAGCAACACTACTATCTGTTTTGGATGGAACACAAACGTAAAACAATGGCTTGGATGGCCATTGTGGATTTTCATAAATTTCGTGGGCATGTAACTGAAAATCTTCATCAAAAAATAAGTTATGATGGATAAGTTTATCTATTTTTCTGTTGATTCCTATATAAAATAATAAAGAAGAAGGTGCCATTACTCTACTATCCCAATATTTGTCGTCGTAGTTACGGTGCTTATCTGATAGCAAACGACTTTCAATGTGTTGATAATCTGCCCCTCCTACTACAAAATCTGCTTGGTAAGTACCTTCGCTTGTAATTACCTCTTTGGCTTGTCCATTGTTTACTTCTATTTTAGTAACAGACTCGTTGAAACGGAAGGTAACTCCTTTTTCTAAGGCTAGCTTGTGCATTCCCTTTACTACCTCAAACATTCCTCCCATGGGGTACCATGTACCAAGAGCAATTTCTGCATAATTCATCAAACTGTAAAGGGCAGGTGTGTTTTGTGGAGTCGCTCCTAAAAATAAAATAGGAAACTCCATCATCTGAAGAATTTGTTCATTTTTGAAAAACTTTCGAATATGCTTTCCGAATGAAGCAAATAAATCTAAACTAATGGCTTTGATTAAAAGTCTAAAGTCGAAAAACTCCTTGATAGACAAGCTTGGCTTCCAGACAAATTCTCCAATCCCTACATCATATTTATATTTAGATTCTTGGAGAAAGTCTTTGAGCTTCAGAGAGCTTCCAGGCTCAATGGATTCAAACAAATCTTCAAGCTTAGTAAGATTTGCTGGCAAGGCAACTGTTTCTTTATTTTTGAATATTACTTGATATGATGGATCCAGTCTTTGTAATATATAGTAATCGGATGCTGCTTTTCCGAATTCTTGAAAATATCTTTCAAAAATGTCGGGCATCCAATACCAACTTGGCCCCATATCAAACAAGAATCCTTGTTCTTGGAAAATTTGGGCTCTGCCTCCTGGCATGGAGTTCTTTTCAATAACGCAAACATCAAACCCTGAATCTGCTAATTTTGTGGCAACGGCAAGCCCGGAAAAACCTGATCCAATGACAATAACTTTTTTCATAATATTTTGGCAACCCCAAATCTTGGGAGAATTAGAAAGAAACTGATTAAAAGTAAATGTGCTGTATTTCGTCAGGGCTGATAAAATACTATATATATAATGTATAAATATGATGTATAATATAAGATGCCGAAAGTTTGATAAAGATTGCTACTCCCTATCAAAATATAAACGAATAAAGAAATGTTTTGTTTGTCGGATTTAATAAAATCTACCATACAAATTATTTAAAATATGACGATAATAAGAAAGAGTATAATTATTGTGTGTATTTTTTGTATGTATATAATTGATTATCAGGCGATTATGGTATTTATTTATTGGGGAAGGAGTAATTATAATTTGGATACTGAGAAAAAGTGTTGTACTTTTGCAAACCCAAACGGGAAATGGCTTAACGTTATATAGCAAGAGCATAATAAACAGGGCAATAGTTTGGAAAAATAAGTGCAAAAAAATTTGGATATTAAGAAGAAGATTCAGACCTTTGCACTCCGATTCAGAAAGAAGAGTTGGAAGAGAGTAAAGAAAAAATAAATGCAAAAAAGTTTGGAAGTTAGAAAACAAATTCAGACCTTTGCACTCCGATTCGAAAAGAAGAGTTGGAGAAGAGTAAAAGAAAAAATAAATGCAAAAAAGTTTGGAAGTTAAAAAACAAATTCAGACCTTTGCACTCCGATTCGGAAAGAAGAATTGGAAAAGAGTAGAAGAAAAAAAGTTCAAAAATAATTTGGATATTAAAAAATAAAGTTTGAACTTTGCACTCCGAATCGACGAGTAGATTTGGAAAAGAGTAAAGAGGGAGGATTTATCTTTTAGGATTATATAGAGATAGATTTACAAGTTCCAGTCCTACATAATGTAGGGATAAAAATGGGATAAAGTTCATTGACTTAATGGGATAGCAAATGCAAGATTTAAAATTTTAAGGAGATCAGGCAAACTTACAAATTATTTACAATGGAGAGTTTGATCCTGGCTCAGGATGAACGCTAGCGGCGGGCTTAATACATGCAAGTCAAGGGGTAGCAATACACCGGCGTACGGGTGCGTAACGCGTATGCAACCTGCCCTTGTCAGGGGGATAACTCGGGGAAACTCGAGCTAATACCGCATAATATAGTAGAGTGGCATCACTTATCTATTAAAGATTTATCGGACAAGGATGGGCATGCGTAGGATTAGATAGTTGGCGAGGTAACGGCTCACCAAGTCTTCGATCCTTAGGGGCTCTGAGAGGAGAATCCCCCACACTGGCACTGAGATACGGGCCAGACTCCTACGGGAGGCAGCAGTAGGGAATATTGGGCAATGGGCGGAAGCCTGACCCAGCCACGCCGCGTGCAGGAAGACGGCCCTCTGGGTTGTAAACTGCTTTTGATTGGGAAGAAAGGATTTCATGCGTGGGATTTTGACGGTACCAATCGAATAAGCCACGGCTAACTACGTGCCAGCAGCCGCGGTAATACGTAGGTGGCGAGCGTTATCCGGATTTATTGGGTTTAAAGGGTGCGTAGGCGGCTGATTAAGTCAGCGGTGAAAGGTAGCAGCTTAACTGTTTTACATGCCGTTGATACTGGTGAGCTTGAGTTGACAGAAGGCAGATAGAATTTCTGGTGTAGCGGTGAAATGCTTAGATACCAGAAGGAATACCGATTGCGAAGGCAGTCTGCTGCAGTCACACTGACGCTGATGCACGAAGGTGCGGGGATCAAACAGGATTAGATACCCTGGTAGTCCGCACAGTAAACGATGATTACTAGATGTTGGCGAGAGCCAGTGTCCAAGGGAAACCGATAAGTAATCCACCTGGGGAGTACGCCGGCAACGGTGAAACTCAAAGGAATTGACGGGGGTCCGCACAAGCGGTGGAGCATGTGGTTTAATTCGATGATACGCGAGGAACCTTACCTGGACTAGAATGTGAGGGAATGATTTAGAAATAGATCAGTCAGCAATGACCCGAAACAAGGTGCTGCATGGCTGTCGTCAGTTCGTGCCGTGAGGTGTTGGGTTAAGTCCCGCAACGAACGCAACCCCTGTTGTCTGTTGCCATCGAGTAAAGTCGGGGACTCAGGCAAGACTGCCTACGCAAGTAGAGAGGAAGGAGGGGACGACGTCAAGTCATCATGGCCCTTACGTCCAGGGCAACACACGTGCTACAATGGGCGATACAGAGTGTTGCGAGCTAGTAATAGTAAGCCAATCACAAAAAGTCGTTCACAGTTCGGATTGGGGTCTGCAACTCGACCCTATGAAGCTGGAATCGCTAGTAATCGAATATCAGCTATGATTCGGTGAATACGTTCCCGGACCTTGTACACACCGCCCGTCAAGCCATGGAAGTTGGGTAGACCTGAAGCGGAAGGTAAAAGCATTCGTTAGGGTAGAATCAGTAACTGGGGCTAAGTCGTAACAAGGTAGCCGTACCGGAAGGTGTGGCTGGAACACCTCCTTTTTAGAGATTAAGAATCTAAACAGAAGACGACTGACACTTAAGATTGAGCATTTGTTATTCCAAATTAAGTTAATACTGACATTAAAGAGAATGAGTCGGACATTTACGTGAGACGTAATGGTTCTGATACGAGGGCTTGTAGCTCAGGTGGTTAGAGCGTTACACTGATAATGTAAAGGTCCGTGGTTCGAGTCCACGCAGGCCCACGAGCAATAAAAAGTAAGGGGTATTAGCTCAGCTGGCTAGAGCACCTGCTTTGCAAGCAGGGGGTCAACGGTTCGAATCCGTTATTCTCCACAAGATTAGGTTATCGAAGAAGAACAGATAGCTTTTATATTTTAGAGGGTATTTATACCACAATTTAATTATTTTAACGATAAGTTTATGATTTAGCATAGTCTGATAGATGATAAGCGGTTAAAATGATTAGGAAGAGTTCATTGACATGTTGGCAGAGAGATAAAAGAATAATAGAGAGAGTTAATAAAGGGCGTACGGAGGATGCCTAGGGTCTCAGAGGCGAAGAAGGACGTGATAAGCTGCGATAAGCAACGGGGATAAGCACATATTAGATAATCCGTTGATTTCCGAATGGGGCAACCCGATAGATTGAAGATCTATCACTACACATAGTGTAGAGCTAACCCGGTGAACTGAAACATCTAAGTAACCGGAGGAAAATAAAACAACAGTGATTCCGCAAGTAGTGGCGAGCGAACGCGGAGTAGCCCAAACCTATTTTGTTACGGCAAAGTAGGGGTTATAGGACTGCATTTAGAATTATTGTATAAGTTGAATGGCGTGGGAAAGCCAACCGTAGCGTGTGATAGTCACGTAAACGTAAATATGATATGACGAGCAGTATCCTGAGTAGGTGGGGACCAGTGGAATCCCCTCTGAATTCGGCAGTACCATCTGCCAAGGCTAAATACTCCTGAGACACCGATAGTGAACGAGTACTGTGAAGGAAAGGTGAAAAGCACGGGGAATACCCGAGTGAAAAAGAACCTGAAACCGTACGCTTACAAGCGGTCGGAGCTGGCAAGTCCAGTGACGGCGTGCCTTTTGCATAATGACCCTACGAGTTACCTTCCCCGGCAAGATTAAGGCATTCAGTGCTGTAGTCGAAGCGAAAGCGAGTCTGAATAGGGCGAATAGTCGGTGGAGGTAGACGCGAAACCTTGTGATCTACCCATGGTCAGGTTGAAGTGTTGGTAACACAACATGGAGGACCGAACCAGTTAACGTTGAAAAGTTTTTGGATGAACTGTGGGTAGGGGTGAAAGGCTAATCAAACTGGGAAATAGCTCGTACTCTCCGAAATGTATTTAGGTACAGCGTCGATGTTGAGTTATGTTGAGGTAGAGCTACTAATAGGATGCGGGGGAGTCAAATCCTACCAAATTCTGATAAACTCCGAATGCGGCATAATATACACGGCAGTGAGGGCTTGGGTGCTAAGGTCCAAGTCCAAGAGGGAAAGAACCCGGAACAACAGCTAAGGTCTCTAAATTTACACTAAGTTGAACTAAGGAAGTCTGACTGCAGTGACAGCCAGGATGTTTGCTTGGAAGCAGCAATCATTTAAAGAGTGCGTAACAGCTCACTGGTCGAGCGGGGCGGGCATCGATAATAAACGGGCATCAAGTGTAGTACCGAAGCTTTGTCAAGAGAAATCTTGGGTAGGAGAGCATTCTATATGCGGTGAATGGTTTCTGCGAGGAGATCTGGAGCGTATAGAAAAGCAAATGTAGGGATAAGTAGCGATAATGTATGTGAGAACCATACACACCGAAAGACTAAGGATTCCTCAGCTACGTCAATCAACTGAGGGTTAGTCGGGACCTAAGGATCATGCGAAAGCAGAAGCCGATGGCAAATAGGTTAATATTCCTATACTGGTGATAGTGCGATGCGGGGACGGAGTGAGGAGGATTATACGTTCTGACGGAATAGAGCGTTGAGAGGAGACTTAGGTTGAATCGAATAATTTGAATTGCTTCCAAGAAAAGCCGCTAAGCTTCAGCTATTAACCACCCGTACCGTAAACCGACACAGGTAGTCGAGGCGAGAAGCCTAAGGTGCTCGAGTGAGTCACAGCTAAGGAACTCGGCAAATTAACCCTGTAACTTCGGGAGAAGGGGAGCCTACAGCGATGTAGGCCGCAGAGAAATGGCCCAGGCGACTGTTTAACAAAAACACATGGCTTTGCGAAGTTTAATGACGACGTATAAGGCCTGACACCTGCCCGGTGCTGGAAGGTTAAGAGGGGATGTCATCTCAAGAGAAGCATTGAATCGAAGCCCCAGTAAACGGCGGCCGTAACTATAACGGTCCTAAGGTAGCGAAATTCCTTGTCGGGTAAGTTCCGACCTGCACGAATGGTGTAACGATCTGGGCACTGTCTCAGCTGTGAGCTCGGCGAAATTGTAGTAGCGGTGAAGATGCCGCTTACCCGCCACGGGACGGAAAGACCCCGTGAACCTTTACTATAGCTTAACGTTGAATTCGGCTAACTGATGTGTAGGATAGGTGGGAGGCTGTGAACCGGTGTCGCTAGGCATCGGGGAGCCAACGTTGAAATACCACCCTTTAATTATCTGGTTCCTAACTTTCGGATGAGAGGACATCGCTTGGTGGGTAGTTTGACTGGGGTGGTCGCCTCCAAAAGAGTATCGGAGGCTTCCAAAGGTACACTCAGCACGCTTGGTAACCGTGCGTAGAGTGCAATAGCATAAGT
>JACCDU011016191.1_pt1 | contig 14157 bp, 16 predicted proteins | sample 7446081 | NCBI WGS metagenome assembly JACCDU01 (sample SAMN15323447, study PRJNA562643) | freshwater metagenome | isolation source: river surface water | place: USA:Blue River Watershed | collected 2017-08-17 | reverse complement strand
GGGCTGGCGCCTGGACTACCACCTGGCGACGCCTGCCATTGCCGAAACGGCACGCACCGAGTCGATCTACAAGGGCGAGAAATTCTCGGACCACGCGCCGATCACGATCGAGTACGACTTCGCGCTTTGAGCGCGGCCCTTATTCGGCGTGCGGGAACAGGCGGCACCGGTCACCGCTGGCCTGACGCTCCACGGTGATGCAGGCAATGGGGGGCAGGCGGTCCTGCAACTGGCGGTGGATGTAGGCGCAGAGGTTTTCCAGCGTGGCGGGGCCGATGCCGGGGACCTCATCAAGGAAGTGGTGGTCGAGCATCTGGCGCACGCGTTCCACTTCTTGCCGCAAGATGCCCAAGTCCAGCATCATGCCGCTGTCGGCATCCGGCATGCCTGCAATCGTGACTTCGGCGTGGTAGGTGTGGCCATGGATGCGTCGGCTGCCCTCGGCTTCGATCTGGCGCCGCCGGGGGTGTGCCGCGTCGAAGTAAAAGCGCTGGCTGAGTTCGTATTTCATCGGATGCCGATCCATTTGTGGGTTTGCACGCTCAGCTTCCAGCGCGGGTGCGCCTGGCAATAAGCCACGGCGGCCTGGGTGTTGTGCCGCACGTTGGGGCCATCCATGGGCTGCAGACAGAAATGCGCGAAATCCAGGGCTTCGAACTGCGCGGGATCCAGGCCCGCCTGTGGGTAGACCAGCTTCAGTTCCTGGCCGCGCGAGACCACGGTCTTGCTGCCGGACTTCGGGCTCACGCACAGCCAGTCGATGCCCGTGGGGGGCGGCACGGTGCCGTTGGTCTCGACCGCGATTTCAAAATCCAGCGCATGCAGGGCGGCCGTCAGAGGAGCGTCGACCTGCAGCAAGGGCTCCCCGCCCGTGAGCACGACGAAACGGTGGGCTTGTCCCTCGGGCCAGTGCCGGGCAATGGCCTGGGCCAGCGCGTCGGCCGAATCAAACTTGCCGCCGTCCGTGCCGTCGGTCCCCACAAAGTCGGTGTCGCAGAACGTGCAGACGGCCTGGCTGCGGTCTTCCTCGCGGCCGCTCCACAGGTTGCAGCCGGCAAAACGGCAGAAAACAGCCGCCCTCCCGGCCTGTGCACCTTCGCCCTGGAGGGTGTAGAAGATTTCTTTCACGCTGTAGGTCATGCCGCGATTTTCGCATTGCCGGCATGCGGGGGGATTGCCGGGGCTGGCGGATCAGCGCCTGCCATGCGGCTCAATGCTTGGCGATCGCCACATCTTTCTTGGGTTCTTCCTTCTGATCGGCCTGGCGACGCACGCTGATGCGGTTTTGCAGCAGGACAAGCCGCTCCATGTAGGCGATGTCCTTTTCTTCGAGGTGGAAAGCCGATTCGGCCCAGTCTTCGGTGATGTCGAGCAGCTCGGTCTTGGTGATCGGCAGGACCCGGCGGCGCGCACGCAGCATCGCATGGATCCCGTTGAGCTTGGGCTTTAAGCTGTCGATGAAGGTGCGCGTGGCGATGTAGGCGTTGCCGGGCTCGAACAGGCGGTCCACCAGGCCGCGTTCGTGGTGCCACTCGGCGGGGTGTGGCGCGCCGGTGCTGATCAAATCCTCCGCCAGACGCATGTGCGCTTTGCGCGCCACCAGGGAATACGCGCCCATGCCCGGGTAGAGGTTGAAGGCGATCTCGGGAAAGCCCATGCTCGCGCCTTGTTGCGCGAGCACGTATTCGTGCGCGAGCGCGGCTTCAAAGCCGCCGCCGAGCGCGCTGCCTTCGACCATGGCCAGCGTGATCGCGCCCACCCCGAAGCCGTTCATCGCCTCGTACACCGCGTCAACGCAGGCGCGGGCATAGGCGAGCAGCGATGCGCGGTCGCCAGCGCGGATGTGCTGGGCGAAATAGGACAGGTCACCCCCCACGTTGTAGATGCCCGGCACAGTCGAGCCGGTGACCCAGAAATCGATGGGAAAACCGGAGGCCTTGGCCGCGCGCGTCAGCCGGGCAATGTCGTTGAGCAGTTCCGGGTTGAAGCAGGGTCTTGGATGGGCATGCAGCATCATCCACATCACATTCCTGTCGGCTTCGTACCATGCCGACATCTGCGACAGCGTGCCTGCTTCAATGAATCGCCTCGTCTTGGGATGGTTTTGTAGGGGCATGCAAAGCTCTCGCGTTGAATTGCGGTGATCCTGTCCTGTCAGCCCACCAGGCGCAATGCCTTGTGCGGCGAGATGTTCATGAACGTCTCCAGATCTGCCAGATTCAACGGCTTCGAGTACAGATAACCCTGGGCGTAATCGACGCCGATCTCGCGCAGGAAGTCGGCCTGTTCCTTGGTCTCGACGCATTCGGCGACGATTTTCAGGTTCAGCTCGTGGGCGACTGCGGCCATCGAACGCACCAGCGCCTGGGATTTCACGTCGGTATGGATCGACTGGATGAAACTGCCGTCGAGCTTGAGGACATCGAGCGGCAAGCGTGCCAGTTGTGACAGCGAAGAATAGCCGGTGCCGAAATCGTCCATGTGCACCTGTGCGCCGAGCTCACGGAACATGCGGATGAGTTTCTGCGCCAGGAGCTCATCGTCGATCAGGCAGCTCTCCGTCAGTTCCAGATCGATCAACGAGGGGGTCAGGCCATTGCTGAGGATGGCCTGGGTGAAGTCGTCGAGCAAGGACGGCACGCGCAGCTGGCGTGCCGAGACATTGATCGCGATGCGCAAGTGGATGCCTTGCTTTTTCCAGATGCCGGCCTGACGCGCGGCCGTGTCGATGATCCAGCGCCCGAGTTGCACGATCATCCCCGACTCCTCGGCATAGGAGATGAACTCGTTGGGTGGCACCAGACCGCGTGTGGGGTGGTTCCAGCGGACCAGGGCTTCGACGCTTTCTATCTTGCCGGTCAGCAGCGAGACCTTGGGCTGGTAATACATCTCGAACTGCTGCTCCTCCAGTGCTGCGCGCATGTTGGAATCGAGCCAGATGTATTCGCTGATCTTGCTGTTCATCGACTCGTCGAAAACGCGGTAGGTACGGCGACCCGCGTCCTTGGCCACGTACATCGCCGTGTCGGCATTGCGGATGAGGTCGACCAGCGTGTTGCCGTGCGCCGGGTACATGGCGATGCCGATCGAGCAGCCGGAATAGACCTCGGCGCGCGTGAGTCTGACGGGCTGCTGCATGCGCTGGAGGATGCGGTGCGCGGTGTTTTCGACCGCATGCACCGAGGGGCTGGCCACGACGAAAAGGAATTCGTCGCCACCGAGTCGCGCGACACAATCGTTCGGCCCCAGGCACTCGCGCAGCGCGAAGGCAACCTCCCGTATCAGCTCATCGCCTGTGACGTGGCCATAGTGGTCGTTGATTTTCTTGAAGTTGTCGAGGTCGAGGAAGATCAGACCGAAAGAGCCAGGGTTGTCGCCTTGCATCATCCGGCTGATGTGTTCCTCGATTGCATGGCGGTTGGGCAGGCCGGTCAACAGATCCTTGTTCGCCAGCTCCACCAGGCGCGCTTTGGCTTCGCGCTCGTCGGTCACGTCGATGCCGGAGCAGACAAGGAAGCGCTCCATCGCACCCACACCCGATTGCATGATCTTGTTGCGCCAATGGATGGTGCGAACGCCATTGCGCGTATTGATCGGACGCACCGTTTCAAAGGTCGTGCCCTTGTCGAAGAAGCTGCCGACGCCGGAGCGTGAATCCTCACGCTCTTTTTCATTGACGAACATGTCGAATGCGTTCTTGCCGATGACATCCTCTTCGCGCATGCCGGTGACTTCTTCGCACAGGCGGTTGAAGCGCTTGATGCGGCCCGCTTCGTCCAGGATCACCACCAGCGAATTGACTTCCGAGACGACTTGTTCGGCAAAGGTCAGGCTGGAGCCCAGGTCTTTTGCGACGCTGTCGGTGTCGCTGTAGTGCGCTGCTGTGCCGGACCACATCCAGGCATCAACCTTGCGGCCAATGAGGTGCAGCCGCAAGGGCTCACCGAAAATCGCGATCGCCAGCACCATGCTCGAGGTCACGCCGGTCATCTGCCGGATTTCGCCTGCCTGCATGGGGTTGAGCTCGACGGAGATGGTCGCCGCCGGTGCTTCGCCGGTCAAGGCCAGCGCGTTGCTGTCGCGGGTGAGTGTCCACAGCGGACTGGCGGTGCCGAAATGCGTGAACAGCTGAGGATGGTCGAGGTCTTCTTGCGAATTTTTCATGATGCTCTCGCTGGATGAAGTTGCGGACAGAGGGGCATGCAAGTCCATGCATGTCCGGAATCGCTCAGCCAGTCAGCTGCGCACCGCGTGCTGCCAGGTTGATGGGCGGGGCTGTTGGAGTGCCGTCGAAGTCCAGCCACTGGTGCTTCTCGTAGTCGTAGAGTTTGCAGGCGCGCATCGTGGCAATGGCGCCGGACACGGTCATGGGTTCCACGAGGCCCTGCTCACCCAGCAGTTGGTCGAGATGCAATTGCGCATCCAGCAGGTGGTACACGGGGACGCCGGCGTGGGCATGGTGGGCCGAATGCGCAAACACGTTGTGGATGAATTTGTGCAAGGGGGCCGGCAGCGTCATGTGCATGGCGCACAGCGTTGGCGAATGGATGCCTTCACGCGGGGGATTGCCCCTGAACCAGGGAAGGCGGCGGTTCGTGTGCATCAGGTAGAGCGAGGCACCGGTCACGATCGCGAACACGCTGAGCGGCAGGAAAAATCCGAGTCCGAGCGCTTCGCCCAGCGAGACGGGCGCCCACGCCGGCGCACTCGCGAGCATGGCCACCAAGGCCGCCTGGTAGGCCAGCACGGACGCGCAATGCAGCCATGCCGAGACGCGCTGATTTGGCGGCACGGCAGACGTCGGGAACAGGCGCGTGGCCAGCAGCCAGGTGAACATGAAATTGACGCCAAAGCCGATCACGTTGGGGGCGCGCACGAAGCGTTCGAACCATTGCGCCGGCTTCGACAACCGGTCGAACTCGGCCTTGGAGTAGGGCTTGTAGAAATCATGCTGCTCGCCATTCGTTTTCGGATGGTGGAGCAAGTGGTGGTCCAGCACCCACAGGCGGTGGTTCTGCCAGGCCGGAATGGCAAAGCACTGCGCCAGCCACCAGTTGAGGCGCTTGTTGGCCACCAGCGTCTGGTGCCCCGCATCGTGACCAAGGGTGTAGAACGCCGTGAGCTTGAAGCCCGCCACCAGGCTGGCCAGCACTTTGACGGCCATCCACGGTGCAAACAGAACCAGCGCCATGGCGCCCCAGTACATGGCGTATTCCTGCAGTGACAGGGCCAAGCCTTTGGCATTGCTCGGCCGGGCATAGGGCGCGAGCGCGTTCACGAGTGCGGCTTTGCCGGGCAACTCCCGCTGGCTGCTCGCAGGCCCTGCATCTTTGGGCATTGCAGCGCGGGGGGACGGGGTGATTTGCGGGGAAACGTATGGCATTTTTAGCATGGTGTTTTGTCCTCGTAGTTCCGTATGCAATTCAACCAATAATGGTTTTGAGTGGGAATTGGCGATTTAAGTGTAATTGGAAATTCTCGGAAACAAATCAATTAAATATCCGTATTTCAATTTCTTGTGTGTGAAATCTACAACACTTCGGATTAAGTCCTCACGAAAAACAATCTAATATTTGAAATAAAATTCAAATATGGTATCGATGTTGGCATTGATTTCCTGAATGAAATTTCATTCATTTTGAAGGCTGTTTGGCGCGGGAAATGATGCGACAGAGATTCATTGTTGATCGCCTAAAAATATCCGGGTATTTTGTATTTTTGTCCTATCCTTTTGATAATTCTGCTCCATCTTTTTAAATAAAAAGACCGTGATTTCATATACGCTTGCCATAGGCAGTATGTGCCGAGAATGCCGGCAGAAAATCTGCCGGGACGGAAACGGGGCCGCCCCGGTGGCTTGGACGGCCGGCAGCCGCCAGTCCAGGCAATGGTTTGTGCGGGGCTGGTTCGGGCTGCCTGAGTGCCCCAAGGGCCGCCATGGCCATTGCGGCAACCTTCAAGAAGAAACTTGGCTGCATAGAAAGGACGGGTTTTCTCGTCCCCGGTCAGCATTGTGCGGCGGGTATTGAATGGACCGACCTGTATCAGGCGACCTGACGACTGGATGTGGATGGGGTTGCCGGAGAGGGCACGTTTCAAACGATGGCCTCCAGTTCTGAACATGGCTGTCAAAACCCACCCACCCCTGGTGATGGATGACAAAATCTCAAAATGCGGCGTGACTGAAATCAACGAGGCATGGCTGAAAATTTCTAGAAAAGAGTCTCATTTCCCGAGGCGGAAGTACGTGATTAACTAACCTGGATGATCAAAGTTCCATATGTTCGGGTTTTGGACTTCGCCCGGTCTGCTGGACAACCGCTGCGGGACCGATGCCGCCAGGATGGCCATGGCGGCGTGATCGTTTGTAAAAGGCGTCGATGTCATGGAGGATATTGGGGTGAATTATTTTGCGGGTCATGCCGACCCGTTTGAAAATCCGCTGTTTTTTCGGAGCGCACGGTGAAGGTTTTTCTCGGCATGGCTATGGTTCAGGAGACAATGGTGGTCAAGGAAGAGGCAAACTTCTTCATTTTGGGCGTGGTGGCCTGTAACCTTCACAAACTCTATTGAGACCATGGCGCAGACCGAGTCAACTGCACAGCCGCACCAGATCGATCCAGACTCATTGGCGGCTTTGCCGCGCACCTCAGGTGTCTACATCTTCAAAGGCGAGGGCACCTTGCCCATCTACATCGGCAAGAGCGTGGACATCCGCAGCCGGGTGCTCGCGCACCTGCGGGCCGAAGACGAGGCGGAAATGATCGCCCAGTCACGTCGGGTGGAATTCATTGAGACAGCAGGGGAGATCGGGGCGTTGCTGCTGGAGGCTCGGTTGATCAAGCAGCAAAACCCTCTCTTCAACATCCGCCTGCGCCGCTTGCGCAAGCTGTGCTCCATCCGACTTTCAGAAACGCCGGACGGGCGCGCACTCGAGGTGGTCTCCGGCAGGACTGCCGCAGCAGGGCAGACCGACGGCTTGTATGGGCTGTTCAGCTCGGTCCATGCCGCCCAGAACAAGCTCCGGGAACTGGCCGACCAACACCGTCTGTGCCTGGGCTTGCTGGGGCTGGAGAAAATCAGCAAGCGAGGCTGCTTTGGCTTGCAAGTCAGGACTTGCCTGGGCGCCTGCGTTGGCAAGGAAAACCGGCAGGCGCACGACCAGCGGCTGTTCACGGCTTTGGTGGACCTGAAGGTGCATGCCTGGCCATTTCCGGGGGCGGTGGATGTGGTCGAGCAAAGCGGTGATTGGGTACAGCGACACCGGATTCAGGATTGGCGCTACCTGGGGAGCTGGTGTTCCAGGACCCGCCAACTCGGCATGCACGAGCCGCAAGGCTTTGATTTGGACACTTACAAGATTCTGGTGAAGCCGATCATGATGGCCACGGCCAGGGTGGAGTTGGTATGAACTTACAGCTGGCCCTGCTCGATTGCCATCACTTGTGTGTGCCCTGCGAGCGGGGCTTCCGACGAGACCTGGCCAGAGTGCCGATGGCGGTGTTCTCCAATAACGATGGCTGCCGGGTCTTGTCCGCCCAGAAGGCCAAAGCCCTCGGCATCGCTGACTTCGTTTGAGAGGGTGAACGCATTGAAATTGTTCGAAAGCTACTGGCAGCGGTTGGCCGCAATTCGGCCTGAACAGGCTTTGTTGGTGTTTCAAAGCACCTTGGCCGCCTTGGCCATCACCCCTTTTGGCTTCTGGCGCCTGAACCGTGGCGACTGGGGTCAGGGCGTGTTCGACCTGGTGCTGGTGGTGGTGTTGCTGGGGCTGGCTTTCCTGGGCTTGCGGGGCCAGCGGCTGCGATTCATCGGTTTTGCTGTCGCCAGCCTGTACATCCTGGCCAGTCTGTTGGTGGCGTACCAATTTGGGCCTCTTGGGCACTATTGGTTTTTCCCGGCCATCGTTGCTGGTTTTTTTGTGGTGCGGGCAAGCGAGGCGCTGTGGCTGGCGAGTCTGGGTTTGTTGGGCCATGTGTTGCTGGCGGCGCGCCATGGGGTCGGTGCAGAGGTGGCGACCTTTGCGGCCACCAGCCTGCTGGTGGGCATTTTCATCAACGTGTTTGCCACGCGCCTGCGTCAGGACAACCACCGCCTTTACCGTGACAGCACCCTTGACAGCCTGACCGGCGCCGGCAACCGGCGGCTGTTCGATGATGTCTTGGCCGAATTGCCAGAAGATGTCGGTTCACATGGCATGTCCCTGATCATGCTGGACATTGACCATTTCAAGACGGTGAACGACCGCTATGGCCACGCCATTGGAGACCTCTGCCTCAACCGCCTGGCACACCTGTTGATGACCGATTTGCAAGCCTCTCAGCGCTTGTTTCGCTACGGGGGCGAAGAGTTCGCGGTGTTGATCTCGGGGGGATGGGACGATGCGCGAGCGTTGGCAGAGCGGTTGCGATCGGATGTGGAGCATACGCAATTGATCCGGGAGACCAAGATCACGGTTTCGCTGGGGATGGCGACCCGGCGACCACACGAAGATGTGCATGCCTGGATGCGCCGCGCCGACGAAGCGCTGTATGTGGCCAAACAACAGGGACGCAATCGCTGCTGCGTGGCCGACTGAACGGTTCAGCCAGCTTGTGACGGCCAGCGCCACTGGTGTTGGCGGTACCACGCCGGCAATCACATTCATGTTCAGGTTTTGCACCAGAGAGACGATGGATTTGACGATGGCGGCCGATTGCGCATTGGTTTGCAGTTCGTCGATGAAGGATTTTTCAATCCGAAAAATCGCTTATAAATCAAGCACATTCAACTCTTGGATGTTGGCGCTTTTGAATGAGATTTGTGCGAGTTTCAAACGATGACCGCAAGTTCTAAACATTGTTATGAAGCTCCACGACCAGAAACCATGCTCAAGTACCTCACCATCCCCGTCACCGCATTCCAGCAAAACTGTTCCCTGATCTGGGACGACCAGACGATGCAGGCCGCCGTCATAGATCCGGGGGGCGATCTGGATGTGCTGCTGGACGCCGTGCGCCAGCTGGGGCTCAAGCTGGAGCAGGTGTGGGTGACGCACGGCCATCTGGACCATTGCAGTGGCGCCGCCGATCTGGCCGAGCAATTGGGCCTGCCCATTGTCGGGCCGCACCGGGGTGACCAGTTCTGGATCGACGGCCTGCCGATGGCGGCCATGAATTACGGCTTTCCGCCGGCGCGCGCTTTCACGCCCACCCGCTGGCTGGAGGACGGTGACACCGTCACCCTGGGGGCGCACACGCTCAACGTGCGCCACTGCCCAGGCCACACGCCGGGCCATGTGGTGTTCCATGCGCCGGACATCCAGCGCGCGTTCGTGGGCGACGTGCTGTTTGCCGGCAGCATCGGGCGCACCGACTTTCCGCAGGGCAACCACGAAGACCTGATCCGCAGCATCCGTGAGCGCCTGTGGCCCATGGGCAACGACACGGTGTTCATTCCCGGGCACGGCCCCGAAAGCACGTTTGGCCGGGAGCGCCGCAGCAACCCCTACGTGCGCGACCTCTGATCAGCCGCGCCCGCGTGCCTCTTCGTAGAGGTGCCTGACCTTGGGCAGGTTGGCTTCCAGTTCCTCGATGCGGTTGCTGCCGCTGGGGTGGGTCGACAAGAAGGCGGGGCCGCCGTTGCCGTTCGCGGCGAGCATCTTCTTCCAGAGCTCCACGCTGGCCTCGGGTCGGAAGCCGCCACGGGCGGCGATTTCCAGACCCACCAGGTCGGCGTCGGTCTCGTCGTCTCGGCTGAATTTGAGCGTCAGCAACTGGCCGCCCATGTCTGCCGCCAGGCTGCCCAGCTGGCCCAGCCCGAGCAGGGCCGAGCCGATCGACAGCACGGTGCTGGTGGCCTGGGTCTTGGCCAGGCGCTCGCGCGCATGTTCGCGCAGCGCATGGGCCATTTCGTGGCCCATGATCATGGCGATCTGGTCATCGTCGAGCTGCAGCTGGTCGATGATCCCGGTGTAGAACACGATCTTGCCGCCCGGCATGCACCAGGCGTTGAGCTGCTTGCTGCCGATCAGGTTGACCTGCCACTTCCATTCCTGGGCGCGGGGGTTCCATTTCGCGGTGTGCGGGATCAGCCGCTTGGCCACCGCGTGCAGGCGCATCAGCTGGGGGTGACCTGAGGGGGCCAGGGCCCCCTTGGCCTTGGCGTCGGCCAGGATCTGGCCGTATTGCTGGCGGGCAGAATTTTCCAGGGTCTCGGCGGGCACCAGCTTGCGCATTTCAGAAGAGCCGCCCACATCGACCTGGGCCAGCACCGGGGTGGCCGCAGCAGCGCCTGCCGCCAGCAAAAAGCCGCGCCGGGGATGCCACCGGTGGTCATCGGATGAAACGGGGGTCTTGAGGTCGCAGAGCCAGCACATGGCGCGGATGATAAGCCCAAAGGATTCACCTTTGCAGCCCTCCATAATCGCCCCATGTCCGACACCGCTGCCCCGCCCTCCTCCCCTCGCAAGACCTGGCGCGAAGCGCTGGCGCTGGCTGTGCAGCCGGCCAGCCTGCGCATGCTGCTGCTCGGGTTTTCGGCAGGGTTGCCCTTGTTGCTGGTGCTGGGCACGCTGAGTTTTCGCCTGCGCGAAGCGGGCGTGGACCGCAGCACCATTGGCTACCTGAGCTGGGTCGGTCTGGCCTACGGTTTCAAATGGGTCTGGGCCCCGCTGGTGGACCGCATGCCGCTGCCCTGGTTGACGGCGCGGCTGGGGCGTCGGCGCAGCTGGCTGTTGCTGGCGCAGGCCGTGGTCGCGCTGGGGCTGGCGGGCATGGCCGTCAACGATCCGGCGCAGATGCTGGCGCCACTGGTGTGGTGCGCTCTGGCCGTGGCTTTCGGGTCGGCGACCCAGGACATCGCCCTGGATGCCTACCGCATCGAGTCGGCCGACGCCGATGCGCAGGCCACGCTGGCGGCCAGCTACCAGACCGGTTACCGGCTGGCCATGATCTGGGCCGGCGCCGGCGTGCTGTGGATTGCCGCGCGGGCACAGGGGGCCGATGCGGCCGGCTACGCGCATGCCGCCTGGCGGACGGCCTATCTGGTCATGGCGGCCAGCGTCTTGCCGGGTGTCCTGACGGTGCTGCTGTCGCCCGAGCCGGTGCCCCGCCCGCAGCCCCCGGCGCGCAGCGTGGGCGAGTGGCTGCAGGGTGCCCTGGTCGCCCCGTTCGCCGACTTCTGGCGACGCTACCGCTGGCAGGCGGTGCTGGTGCTGGCCCTGATCGCGGTGTACCGCATCAGCGATGTGGTCATGGGCATCATGGCCAATCCTTTTTACGTGGACATGGGCTACACCAAGGACGAGGTGGCCGCCGTGACCAAGGTGTATGGCGTGGTCATGACCCTGGTGGGGGCTTTCGTGGGGGGCGTGTTGTCGTCGCGGCTGGGGGTCATGCGCATCCTGATGCTGGGCGCGGTCCTGAGCGCTGCGAGCAACCTGCTGTTCGCCTGGCTCAGCGGGGTCGGTCACGATGTCGGGTCACTCGTCTTCGTGGTGTCGGCCGACAACCTGGCCAGTGGCATCGCCTCGGCCGCCTTCATCGCCTACCTGTCGTCGCTCACCAACATCCGTTACTCGGCCACGCAATACGCCCTGCTCAGCTCCATGATGCTGCTCCTGCCCAAGTTCATCGCGGGTTTTTCGGGCGATTTCGTCAACGGCCACGGTTACGCGGCGTTCTTCCATGCCACGGCCTGGCTGGGGGCCCCTGTGGTGCTGCTGGTGGTGCTGGCCTCGCGGGTGAAAGCCCGTGGCTGAGGGGTTTACCGAACTTTACCGGGCCGACACGGTCCGGCAGATGGAAATGGGGATGATCGGGCCATGACCACCTTGCTGATGATCGAAGACGATGAGCGCCTGGCCGGCATGGTGGCGGATTACCTGGCGGCCTCCGGCTACGAAGTGGCGCACGCCCCCGATGCCCACGCCGGTCTGGAGCGCCTGCAGCAGGCCCTGCCGGAGCTGGTCATCCTGGACCTGATGCTGCCCGACCGCGATGGCCTGCAGGTGTGCCAGCGCATCCGTGCCCTGCCCGGTGCGGCGGGCCAGGTGCCGGTTCTCATGCTCACCGCCAAGGGCGATCCGATGGACCGCATCATTGGCCTGGAGATGGGCGCGGACGACTACCTGCCCAAGCCCTTCGAGCCGCGTGAACTGCTCGCACGCATCCGGGCCATCCTGCGGCGCAAGCAAAACGGCGCGGCGACCGAAGCCGCGCACACCCTGCACTTCGGGTCGCTCGAAATCGACCGCGATGCCCGGCGTGTGGTGGTCCGCGGCGAGCCCCGCGAATTGACCTCCTACCAGTTCGACCTGCTGGTGGCGCTGGCCGAGCGGGCGGGGCGCGTGCTCACGCGCGACCAGATCATGGAAGCCGTGCGCGGGCGTGAACTGGAGGCGTTCGACCGCTCCATCGACGTGCACATGGGCCGCATCCGCGCCGCCATCGAGGCCGACCCCAAAGTGCCGCAGCGCATCCTCACCGTGCGTGGCGTGGGCTATGTGTTTGCCCGCCAGCAGGACTGAGGCATGTCCAAACACCTGTACCTGCGCATCTGGCTGGCCGTGGTGCTGGGCGTGGCCGTGCTCATGACCGTGGTGGGCTGGGCCTGGCATGTGTCGATCGAACACAACGTGGCCAATCCGCCCTTGCGGGAATGGATCGTGCGCAACGCGCAGGGCGATGTGCTGGCCAGCACCACGGCCCGGCCGCAACCGGGCACGCCACTGGAGATTCAGGTGCCGCTGGGCGGGCCAGCGCCGGTGCAGCTGTTCCTGGAGCGCCGACTGGAGCGTCCGGGTGGCAGCATGCTGCACCTGGGGGGGCGTCCGCCGCACCCGCGCGACCTGTCGCCCTGGTGGGCCCGTCCGCCCTATGGCTTCATCTGGATGCTGGCCCTGATGGGCCTGGCCGCCGCGCTGGCGCTGTACCCGGTGGTGCGGCGCCTGACCAAACGCCTGGAAAGCCTGCAGCAGGGCGTGCAGCGCTGGGGTGAGGGGGATTTGTCGGTGCGCGTGCCGGCGACGGGGGACGACGAAGTGGCCGACCTGTCGCGCCGCTTCAACGCCGCTGCCGAGCGCATCCAGCGCCTGATGTCTGCGCAAAAGTCCCTGCTGGCCAATGCCTCGCACGAATTGCGTTCACCGCTGGCCCGCATCCGCATGGGCCTGGAGCTGATGGACACACCAGGCGCGAACGACGCCATGCGCACCCGCACACGCGAGGAGATCCTGCGCAACATGGCCGAGCTGGACCAATTGATCGATGAAATCCTGCTGGCCAGCCGGCTCGACGCGCGCGAGGCCGACATGGGCACCGTCGAGACGGTCGACCTGATCGGGCTGTGCGCCGAAGAATGCGCCCGTGTGGACGCCCGGCTGGACGTGCCCGAAGGCATGGCCAGCCTGGAAGTGCAGGGCGTCGCCAAACTGCTGCGGCGGATGGTGCGCAACCTGCTCGAAAACGCCCGGCGTTATGGCGTGCGCAGCGGTGCGGACGAGGATGTGGTGCTGTCGCTTGGGCACCAGGCGCAGGGGCCGTGGTTGCGGGTCTGCGACCATGGGCCGGGGGTGCCTGCCGAATACCGCGACCGCATCTTCGAACCCTTTTTCCGCTTGCCCGGCGCCAGTGAGCGCGCCGGGGGGGTGGGCCTGGGGCTGGCGCTGGTCAAATCGATCGCGGAACGGCACGGTGCACGGGTGGCCTGCATCGATCAGCCCGGTGCCGGTGCCTGTTTCGAGGTGAGCTTCAAGAAAAACGGCTGACACATCCGTGTCAGCCGTGGTGCAGCAAGCGCAGGACGGTCAGTGGCCGTGGCTGACGACCTCGCCGGCCTTGAGGGCGTACACCGTGCCGCAGTAAGGGCACTTGGCTTCGCCGGTCTTGGCCACATCCAGGTAGACCTTGGGGTGGCTGTTCCAGAGCTTCATGTCGGCCTTGGGGTTGGGGCAGAAAACGCCGCCCTGGGCGTTCAGGTCCTTGGCCAGCAGTTCTACGGTGGCGTTGCTCATGTTCGTGTTCCTCAGACTTTGGTCAGCCAGTGGGCATATTTGGGGTTGCGGCCGTTGACGATGTCAAAGAACGCGTTCTGGATCTTTTCGGTGATCGGGCCTCGGCTGCCGATGCCGATCTGCACGCGGTCGAGTTCGCGGATCGGGGTGACTTCGGCGGCGGT
>JACCDU011408735.1_pt1 | contig 14159 bp, 12 predicted proteins | sample 7446081 | NCBI WGS metagenome assembly JACCDU01 (sample SAMN15323447, study PRJNA562643) | freshwater metagenome | isolation source: river surface water | place: USA:Blue River Watershed | collected 2017-08-17 | reverse complement strand
TGCAAAGCCCCCTGGGGCAACGGCATCGGCCCCAACTACGGCGTGGTGTCGCCGCCGAGTTTGTTCAGGTGAGTCAGGCGTGTGCAGGAATTTTTGCGACTTTGACTGCTTGGCTAAGTGCTTGTCACCTATCGATATTTCACGAATATCGCCGGAAAATTTGCGACTTTGAATGCGACTTCATTCATGCCGACGCCAAGCGCTTGAGGTAGGGGCCCACCATCTGGCGGCTGGTGCGCTGAAGGCCCATCAGCACCGCGTGGTCTGGCCGGGTGCAGCCATGGCGGGTTTTGAGGTCGTGCTGCATCTGCGCCAGCAAATGCGCGGCCATCTCGGCATCGGCCAAGGCCCGGTGCGCACGGCCTGACGACGGCAAGTGGTGCAAAGCCGCCAAGGTGCCCAGCTTGTGGTTGAGCGCTTGTGGGTACAAGCGGCGCGACAGCAGCAAGGTGCATGCAAAAGCGTGCGAGCCGTCTTGCCCGCAGCGGGCCAGCTCGGCCTGCCAAAACTTGCGGTCAAACGCCGCGTTGTGCGCCACCATGGGCCGCCCGCCCACAAAGCGTGCCGCCTCGCGCATGACCTGCTCGGCCGGCGGCGCTGCCTGCACCATCTCGTTGGTGATGCCGGTCAGCTGCGTGATGAAACTGTTCACCCTCACACCCGCATTCATCAGGCTCTGGTAACGGTCCACCACCTGGCCGTTTTCCAGCAACACCACCGCCACCTCGGTGGCGCGGTCGCCCATACCCGGCGAGATGCCCGTGGTTTCAAAGTCGATGACGGCGATGGAGGTCATGCTGTGGGTCCGATAAATCGATCACAGGCTAAGTGAATGGGGGTACTGTGGTTCATTGGGACGCCACTATACCGAGCCGCTGCCACGATACGAGAAGCGATCGGATCAGACTGCCACATGAAAGCAGGCTTTAATAGGACCGCACAATGTTAAAGAATCCTTGAATTTGATCACCCCATGCACCCCGGCCCCATCCTTTTCTGTGGCGACCCCCACGGCCAGTGGCAGCACATCATCGATGCCGCGCTGCACACCCAGGCCCGCGCCGTCATCTTGCTGGGCGACCTGGAGCCTGCGCGCCCGCTGCACATGGAGCTGCAAGCCATTTGGGACCGTGTCTGGTTCATCCACGGCAACCACGACACCGACAGCGAAGACACCTTTGCCAACGTGTGGCACCCCGAACTGGCCGAGCGGCACATCCATGGCCGCGTGGTCACCTTGCCCTGCGGCACACGCATAGCCGGGCTGGGCGGCGTGTTTCGCGGCGCGGTGTGGTACCCCAAAAACACGCGCCCACCTCATTACCGCAACCGCGAAGACCACGCCCGCAAAACCCCGCGCCAAGACCGCTGGCAAGGCGGCGCACACCTCAAGCACTGGTCCAGCATCTACCCCGACGAATTCGACCAACTGTCCACGCAGCAAGCCGACATCCTGATCACCCACGAAGCCCCCGGCTACCACGCCTATGGCTTTGAAGTGCTGGATACACTGGCCCGCAGCATGGGCGTGCACACCACGGTGCACGGCCACCAACACGACTGCATTGATAGCCGCGCACGCTGGGATGCGCAAGGGTTCAAGAGCTTTGGGGTGGGGCTGCGGGGGGTGATGGTGGTGGACTGACACCTGTTGAACAATGAATCAAGCCAGGCAAAGCCCTGGTTACTTCAGTCCAGTTGCTTCAATAAGCTGCGCTTCTCAACTGAACGAGAAGTCAAGATGACCCCTGAACACCCCACACCTCGCAAACGCTTTAAATGTGGCGAGCGACCAGATAGGCCGGGTATGTACTTGGCACTGTTTCATGGACGCGAGGGAAGAAGAGAGCAGATGCACGAATTTGGATTTGCTGGTCCCTTGCTGGGCCCGCTGCGGTATTGCCACACAACCTACCTGTCCGATATCAAAATCATGTTTGAAACCCAAGAGGACGCGCGTCTTTATTGTGGCTGTGACGAGCGAGATGTAATTTTGTCCGTCGTCGATGACATGATTTACTTTGAAAACGCCTACTATGGGGATTGGTCAGTGTTCACAGTGGATGAGGATGAGTGTCAACGACCCAATGACACCTTCAGGAACAAGCCGCGAAGCAACCTCATGTTTGGCCATCGAAGCCATGAGAACGGGTAATCAAAAAAACGGGGAGTTACATGTCAATCACCAATACCTGGACACGCAGCGAAACGCTGGCGGCGTTTCACATTTACCTGCAATTGCCATTTGGGCAGCTGCACCGTAATCAACCCAAAATCGTCCAGCTGTCGCAGTGGCTGGGCCGCACGGCGAACGCGGTGGCTTTGAAGCTGGTCAACTTGGCCAGCCTCGACCCACAAATATTGGCCAGCGGTCGGCGCGGCATGGGCAATGCGTCCAAGTTGGACAAACAAATTTGGGATGAGTTTTTGACGGCCAACGACCTTGTGGTCACCGAAGCGGCTACGGCATACGGCCACTACGCCGAACAAAACGGCTTGCCCACTTATGTGGACGTGCTAGACGATGTGCCTGAAATCGCCGAAGGCAAAACCACAACAGCTGTTGTTCTGGTGCGTGTGAACCAAGCGCGCTTTCGCCGCGCCATTTTGGCCAGCTACAACGCTACCTGTTGCATGAGCGGTTTGCGCGTGCCCAAACTGCTGGTGGCCAGTCACATCGTGCCGTGGAGCATGGACACCAAAAACCGCTTGAATCCCAGCAATGGTCTGTGCCTGTCGGCCCTGCACGACCGCGCCTACGATCAAGGTTTGATGACCGTATTGCCAGACTTCACAATTGGTGTGTCACGCGACCTGCAGCACACTGATATGGACCCATTTACAAAAACCACCTTGGTGCAATGCCAAGGCCAAACCATTCAACTCCCCGAACGGTTTCGACCTGAGCCTGCGTTTTTGCAGGCGCATGCGAAGCGGTTTGGATTTTTGTGAGAAATGGCTTGATTGTTGGCTGAGGGGCGGGTTAGCAGCGTGTCCAGTCATGAGCAGACATTTATAGAGGCTGAGTCGATTTTCCCCCTGCGCCGTAGGGACCCGCCTTACGCAGAGCAAAAAAAAGCCCGCTGCATGGCAGCGGGCTTTCCGACAGAACTTTGCTCACGTCGACACTCGATGTAGACGTGAGCAAAGAGTTGCCGCTCAGGCCTTGAGGGTTCAAGGACTTACGCACCATCTTCCGTCAAAGATTTTCCGAAATTTTGAGCAAAGATTTGCCGAAATCGAGAATCAGAAATCTAAGTATTGCCGGCGCAGTTTTTTGCTTTTTTTGAACTCCTTCATTGTACAAAGACTTCTGGGAAGTGTCCAGAAATCAGGGTCCCAATGCATGGGCCACCTTGGATGCTGAAGTTCTGCAAAGCAGCGAAAGCCGTCCGTCGAACCGAAGAACCTAGTTCATGACGCCCTGAACGAAGCCGCCACTGGCTAACCCGCAATAGGGTGACATCAATGAACACAATTAAGCAGTTGTTCAGATTTCAAGTCGAAAACCAGTTAGAGACGCGACGATGTCGCTCATCTCTGATAAAAAACGCACCACTTGTTGTCAGGGTGCCGTATCAGATTTATTGGTTTTTTCTCTAGCCGCCATTTCTTTCAAGCGCGAAACCATGAATCCTGAAGCCTGCATGAGGTGTTCCCGGGCGAGCTTTTCGGCGGCATCTGGGTCACCCACAGCAATGGCCTCCAGGATCGCCGCATGCTGATCCCAAATATCGCGGGGGCTTTGGTCTTGTACGAGCACCTCGCCCATGGCGCGCTGGGTGTAGGTCAGGTGGGTGTCCATGGCAGGGCCAATCAGCGGGTTGCCAGCCAGGTCGTAGATAAATTCATGAAACCGGATGTCGGCAGCAATCATCTTGGGGACCGAACCACTTGCCACCGCCTTGCGGCCGGCATCTATCAATGCAGAGCCCTGTTTGCGCGCCTGTTCCGCCTGCTTTTCAGCAGCCAGCCGGCAGGCCATGCCTTCAATGGCCGCGCGGATCTGGTAGATGTGCTCGACCCGGTCTGGGTTGAGGGGGGTGACGATCAGGCCTCGACCTGCGGCATCGCGCAACACGCCCTGGTTTCGCAGCAGCAAGAGCGCCTGCTGGACGGGCTGGCGCGAGACGCCCAGTGCCTGGGCGATTTGTTCCTGAATAATCCTCTCGCCCGGCTTGAGCTGGCCCGAGGCGATTGAACTTAGCAGTGCATCACGGACTTGCTCAACCAGGTTAGGCGCTTGGGTAATGGCTTTCATAGGTCAGATAGTCTAGCCTGAGCTTGGCCCCAGAAGAAACCCTTCATGCGGTGGCGACAATCATCTGGTCGCGCAGGATGCGGTGCAGGATTTTGCCGGTGGCGGTGCGCGGCATGTCGCCGTCGGCCACAAAGCGGATCGACTGTGGGCGCTTGTAGCCGGCCATGCGACCACGACACCAGGTGATCAGTTCCGTCTCGCTCAATGACTGGCCATGGTGCAAAACCACTACTGCATGCACGGCCTCGCCCCATTTTTCATGCGGTAACCCAATCACAGCCACGTCCTTGATCTTGTCGTGTTGCCCCAAAATCGATTCCACTTCGGAGGGGTAAATGTTCTCGCCACCGCTGATGATCATGTTGCTCTTGCGATCGACTAGGTGGATGAAACCGTCCGTATCGCGACGCGCCATGTCGCCCACCGAGCACCAGTCGCCATGGAAGGCTTCCGCGGTCTTTTCGGGGTTTTTCCAGTAGCCGTCAAAGACATAGGGTGTATGCGAGAACAGCTCGCCCACCTCGCCATCGGGTACTTCGTGGCCCTGAGCATCCAGCAGCCGGATCGGGCCGGAGCCTGCCCATTCGCGGCCCACCGTCCCTAGTCGCTCGATCTGCTCGTGCGGTCGCAACAGGGTCACCCAGCCGGCTTCGGTGGAGCCATAGAGTTCGTAGAGCTTGCCGTTGCGGAAAAAGTCCATGATGGCGAGCTTGGTTTCCTTGCGTGCCGGGGCAGAGGAGATCATCAGTTTTTCCACCGCGCTGACGTCGTAGCGGGCCTTCACCGATTCGGGTAACCCGAGCATCATGATGTAGTGCGTGGGCACCAGCGAGGTGAAGGTGACATGCTCGGCCGCCAGCGTGGCCAGTAGGGCCTCAGGGTCAAAACTGCGGCGGTCATCGATGACACAGGTGGCACCCAGGTGAACAAAGGTGTGGCTGAAATAAAGCGAGTTGGCGTGGCACATTGGCATGACCAGCAGTGCCGTGTCGTTGGGTGTGAAGCCCATCTCCAGCGCGGTGGCCAGTGCGATCAGGGTGCTGCCCTCGTGGCTGCGGATCGCGCCCTTGGGCCGGCCTGTGGTGCCTGAGGTGTACATGAGTGCGCTCATGTCGCTCGGGTACACCTGCACCGCGTCCAGGTCAGTGGGGGCGCTCTCGATCAACTGCTCGTATCGGGTCCAGCCGGCCGGCACCTCGCTGCCGAAACTGATCCAGGCGCCGGGTTCCAGGCCCAAGCTTTGCCGCAAGGGCTCGACCACCGGCGCCAGTGCATCCTGCACGATGAAGGCGCGCGTTTCACTGTGCTCGGCGATGTAGGCGATCTCGGGTGCGGTCAGGCGGAAGTTCAGGGGTACCGCGACCAGCCCGGCGCGCGCGAGCGCGGCGTAGATCTCCATCCACTCCATGCAGTTGTAGGCCAACAAGGCCACACGGTCGCCTTTTTGTAGGCCGTATGCACGCAGGCCTGCGGCCAGGCGTTCGCTTCTTTCATGCCACTGGGCGAAGGTCATGCTGCGGCGTGAATCGCGCACGGCCAGCTTGCCAGGGCTGAGGCGGGCATGGGTCGCGACGGCGTCGCTCAGGGTGTTCAGGCGGTTCATAAGGTCTCCAAAAGATGCGGCGCCAGGCCGAATACATTGAGATCATAGTATTCTGAATACAGAATTCATTGGGGAAAATACCGATGTAAATGAACTCTGAATTCAGAATACTTGCGTCTGTCAGATGGACAAACCCCACTTCCGGCGCTCAGGCTGCGCCTTCAAAACAGGAGACTTTTCATGATCCAACGCAGACAATTTCTTCAGGCGGGCGCCATGGCTTCCAGCGCACTGTTACCCGGTCTCTCGATGGCCCAGGGCAAGGCGCCCGAGTTCAAGTTCAAGCTGGGCACCGACCTGCCGGTGACCCATTCGGTGAACGTGCGCCTGAAAGAGGCGATTGCCGCGATCCACGGCGAGACCGGCGGCCGCGTGGCCATCGAGCTGTTCCCCAACAATCAGCTGGGCAGCGACTCGGACATGATGTCCCAGCTGCGCTCGGGCGCCCTGGAGCTGGCGACCTTCCCGGGAACCGTGATGTCGACCCTGATCCCGACCACCGCGCTGACGGGTGCCGGCTTCCTGTTCTCGGACTACGACAAGGTCTGGGCGGCCATGGACGGCCCGGTCGGGAACTACATTCGCACAGCGATTGAAAAAACCAACCTGGTGCCATTCAACACCGTATGGGACAACGGTTTCCGCCAGATCACGACCAGCACGCGTCCGATCCGCACGCCTGAAGACCTCAAGAACTTCAAGATCCGCGTGCCCGTGGTGCCGCTGTGGGTCAACATGTTCCGCTCGCTGGGCGCAGCGCCCGTAAGCCTGCCGCTGTCCGAGGCCTATCAGGCCCTGCAGACCAAGGTGGCCGATGGCCAGGAGAACCCGCTGGCCCTGATCGACACCGCCAAGTTCTTCGAAGTGCAGAAGTACTGCTCGCTGACCAACCACTCCTGGGACGGTTTCTGGTTCGTGGCCAACAAGCCGCTGTGGCAGAGCCTGCCCAATGACATCAAGCAGGTCATGTCGCGTCATATCAACGCGGCGGCCCGCCGTCAGCGCGACGACATCGCGCGCGCCAATGTGGACCTGCAAAAGCAGCTGGAAAGCAAGGGCCTAGTGTTCAACACCGTGGATACCACCGCATTCCGCAAGACATTGCAGGCCGGTGGCTTCTACGCCCAGGTCAAGGATCGCTTTGGTCCTGAAGCCTGGTCCCTGCTGCAGCCCTACGTGGGCCAAACGGTTTGAGGTGAACCATGAGTGCCCAGCTTGACAGTCTGGATCAACTGTCTGCCGGTTTCCCGGCAGGCATGGGGTCACGCTCGCACATGGCGGTGATCAACTTCGCCGAAAAGACCATCGGTAAAACGGTGGAGGTGGTGGCCGCGACATTGATTGCCGTGGAGGTCGCTATCCTGCTGGCCGGTGTGATCTCACGCTACTGGCTGCATACGCCGCTGGTATGGAGCGATGAAGTCGCTTCGTTGCTGTTCCTGTGGCTGTCGGTGCTGGGTGCCGTCATCGCGTTTCGCCGTGGCGAACACATGCGCATGACGGCGCTGGTGGCCAAGCTCAGCCCTCAGGGGCGAACGCTGGCCGACACGCTGGCCATCGTTGCATCGCTAGGCTTTCTGGTCATGCAGGTGCCCGCCGCCTTCCGCTACGCCCATGAAGAGGCGGCCATCCTCACGCCAGCGCTGGAAATCTCGGCGGCCTGGCGAGCTTCGGCCTTGCCCGTGGGATTGGCGTTGATGGCGGTGATCACGCTACTTCGCCTGCTGCGGCAAACCTCAGGCCGGCAGGCTCTGGGCGCCTTGCTGGCGGTGGCCGCAGTGTTCGCGGGCATGCTGACCATTACCCCCGTCTTCCAGGGACTGGGCCAGATCAACCTGCTGATTTTCTTTGTCGGTATCACCGGCCTGTGTGTCTTCGCGGGCGTGCCGATCGCAGTCTCGTTTGGCCTGGCGACGATGGGTTTTCTGGCTCTGACAACACGAATGCCTGTGGGCGTGATGATCGGGCGGATGGAGGAGGGCATGTCGCACGTGGTGCTGCTATCGGTGCCGCTGTTTGTGTTCCTCGGTTTGCTGATTGAAATGACCGGTATGGCCCGTGCCATGGTGGCTTTTCTGGCCAGCCTGCTCGGGCATGTGCGTGGTGGCCTGTCGTATGTGCTGTTGGGTGCGATGTACCTGGTGTCGGGCATTTCCGGCTCCAAGGTAGCTGACATGGCCGCTGTGGCTCCGGTGTTGTTTCCGGAAATGCGCAAACGCGGCGCCAAGGATGGCGACCTTGTGGCCCTGCTGTCGGCCAGCGGTGCACAGACCGAGACGATTCCACCGAGCCTGGTGCTGATCACCATCGGATCGGTCACCGGCGTGTCGATCGCGGCCTTGTTCACTGGTGGCATGCTGCCCGGTCTGGTGATGGGCCTGGCCCTATGTGTGGTGATCGGTTGGCGCTACCGCAAGGAGAACCTCGAACACGTTCGCAGGGCCAGCGGCCATGAAGTGGGCAAAGCCCTGCTGGTAGCCCTGCCGGCCATTGCCCTGCCGTTCGTCATCCGCGCTGCGGTGGTCGAAGGGGTGGCCACAGCCACCGAAGTCTCCACCTTGGGCATTGCCTACGCGGTGATGGCGGGTCTGTTGTTCTACCGCCAGTTCGACATGAAACGGCTCATGCCGATGCTGGTGGAGACCGCGGCGCTGACCGGCGCCATCCTCTTCATCATCGGCACCGCCAACGGTATGGCCTGGTCGCTCACGCAGTCGGGCTTCTCGGCGCAACTCACCCAGCTCATGGGCAGTCTCCCGGGTGGTACCGCCATGTTCCTGCTGGTGTCGGTGCTGGCCTTCATTGTGCTGGGCAGCGTGCTCGAAGGCATTCCGGCCATCGTGCTGTTCGGGCCCTTGCTCTTCCCGATTGCCCGTCAGATGGGCGTGCATGAAGTGCACTACGCCATGGTGGTCGTTCTGGCCATGGGCATCGGCCTGTTTGCTCCGCCTTTTGGCGTGGGCTACTACGCCGCCTGTGCGATCGGCCGCGTCGATCCGCGAGAGGGCATGAAGCCGATCCTGGGGTACGTCCTGGCTCTCTTGTTCGGCCTGGCGGTGGTCACCGCCGTGCCCTGGATCTCGACGGGCTTTCTGGATGCCCGATAAACAGTGAAGGAAATTACATGAGTTCACCCACCGTGACCGAACGCAGCACGGCTGCCTGGATCGCGCGCTGCCTCAAAGCGCGCGGCATCGACCGCGTCTTTGCCCTGTGTGGCGGTCATATCATGCCGCTGTGGATGCGGCTGGACGCCGAGGGCATCCGCATCATCGATGTGCGCGACGAACGTGCCGCCGTCTACATGGCCCATGCCCATGCCGAACTGACCGGTCAGGTGGGTGTAGCCCTGGTCACCGCCGGCCCCGGCGTGACCAACGCCATGACCGGGATTGCCAACGCCCATGTGGCGCGCGCCTCGGTGCTGGTGCTCTCGGGCACGCCGCCGCGTGCGCAGGAAAACCGCGGCGCCCTGCAGGACATGGTACACACCGAGTTCGTGCGCCCGCTCACCCGCTATGCGCGCACCGTGCGCGAGCCCGACCTGGTCATGCAGGAGCTCGACGAGGCACTGGCCCGTGCGCAGGGCATTGGTGGTGAGCCTGGCCCGGTCTACCTGGACTTCCCGGTCGACACGCTGCGCGCAGAACCCAGTGCCGCCATGCAGCTGCCCGAGTGGCTGGCGCCGCGCCGCAAGCCGCGCCTGCAGCCCGACCCGGCGGCTGTGGCCGATGCGGTGGAGGTCTTGTGGTCGGCACGCCGTCCACTGGTCATCAGCGGGCGCGGTGCGCGGGGTGCCAGCGCGCCGCTGATCCGCCTGCTCGACACCTTGGGCGCGGTGTACCTGGACACCGGCGAGAGCCGCGGTCTAGTGCCCGAGTCGCACCCCTCGGTGGTGGCGGCCATGCGCGGCACGGTCATGACAGAGGCCGATGTGGTCATCACCCTGGGCCGCAAGCTAGACTTTCAGCTGGCCTATGGTTCGCCGGCAGTGTTTGGCGAGGCACGCTTTGTGCGTATTGCCGACACACCGACCGAGATGCGCGATAACCGCCGTGGTGCCGCCGAGGTGCTGGGCTCGGTCGAAGCCGCACTAGAAGCGATTTTGGCGGCAGCCGGTGACCGTACACCGGCATGCGACCGCCAGTGGGCGCAGCAAGCGCGCGTCGGTCACGAAGCACGTTCGCAAAAGCTGCTGGCCACCATGCGCCAGGCCCCTGCGGGCAGTGACGGTCGCATGCACCCCAACCGCCTGCTGGCGGCCCTGCGCGATGCGCTGCCGGCCGACAGCGTAGTGGTGGCCGATGGCGGCGACTTTTTGAGCTTTGCGCGCGTGGGCTTGCCTGCATCGACGTACCTGGACCCTGGCTCGCTGGGTTGCATCGGAGTCGGCACCCCGTTTGGTGTGGCCGCCAGCTTGGCATTACCCGAGCGCACCGTGGTGGTGGCCACCGGCGACGGCGCTTTTGGCTTCAACGCCATGGAGATCGACACCGCCGCGCGCCACCGGGCCCCGGTGCTGATTGTGGTAGCCAACAACGGCTCCTGGGCCATTGAGGTGCGCGACCAGCAAGAGACCCACGGCAAGGTGGTGGGCACGCACCTGCAGTACGCCGACCACGCCGCCATGGCGCGTGGCTTTGGCCTGCATGCCGAGCGCGTGGAGCGCGTTGAAGACCTGCCCGCCGCCATCGAACGGGCCCTGCAAAACCTACCGGCCCTGCTCGACGTGGTGGTCACACCCGAGGCGGCCTCGTCGGACGCTAAGTCGGGCCTGGCCTGGGTGCCTGACCTGCAGGCCCTAGGTGCCTGGGACGAGGCCGAAGCACGCTGGAGAAACACACAAGGAGGATCGAATTGATCGACTTCGCACTCACCCCCGAACTCAAGGACCTGCAGCAACGAGTGCGCAGTTTCATTGCCGAGCAGATCATCCCGATGGAGTCGGACCCGCGTCAGGGACCTCACGGCCCCGATGAATCGCTGCGGCTGGAACTGATGGTCAAAGCGCGCCAGGCGGGCCTGCTGTCGCCACATGCCGAACCTGAGTACGGAGGGCTGGGGCTGAGCCATGTTGGACGCGCGATCGTCTTTGAAGAAAGCGGCTATTCCACACTGGGCCCAATCGCAATGAACGTGTTCGCGCCTGACGAAGGCAATATGCACCTGCTGCATGCCGTTGCTACACACGCCCAAAAGGAGCGCTGGCTGCGTCCGCTGATCGAAGGCAGCATCCGATCGTGCTTTTGCATGACCGAACCGGCACCCGGTGCGGGTTCCGACCCGTCCTTGCTGGCCACCACCGCGGTGCCCGATGGCGAGGGCTGGCTGATCTCGGGCCGCAAATGGCTCATCACCGGCGCCGATGGCGCCGCTGTTGGCATTGTCATGGCCAACGTACCTGGTGCGGGCGCGACGATGTTCCTCACGCCCATGGATGCGCCCGGCATACACCTGGAGCGCAATATGGACACGCTCGACCGGTGCTTTCCTGGTGGGCATGGTGTGTTGCGATTTGAAAATCTGCGCGTCGGTCCGGCCGATGTGCTGGGCGAAGTGGGACAAGGCTACCGCTATGCGCAGGTGCGCCTGTCGCCCGCGCGGCTGACGCACTGCATGCGCTGGTTGGGTGCCGCACGTCGCGCCCACGATGTGGCGCTGGCTTATGCCCGCACCCGCCAGGCCTTTGGCCGCCCGATCGGGCAGCACGAGGGCGTGGGCTTTGCATTGGCCGATAACGCCATGGACCTGCACCTGGCCCGCCTGTCCACCTGGCACGCTGCCTGGGTGTTGGACCAGGGCGGGCTGGGTCTGCAGGATTCGAGCCGCGCCAAGGTCATCGTTTCCGAAGCGGTCTGGCGCGTGGTGGACCGCTGCGTGCAGACCCTTGGCGGTCAGGGCGTGACCGGCGAGACCATCGTTTCACGCATCTTTGCCGACATCCGGGGCTTCCGAATTTACGACGGTCCGTCCGAAGTGCACCGCTGGAGCTTGGCCAAGCACCTGATTAAAGGCACCGCCACGGAGTGCACGCCATGAGCCGTCTGCCCGATTTCCGCCTGGATGGCCAGCGGGCGCTGGTCACCGGCGCGAGCAGCGGTCTGGGCCTGCACTTTGCACACACCCTGGCTGCAGCAGGGGCCGAGGTGTTGTTAGCCGCACGGCGCAAGGACCGGCTCGATGGCGCGGTGCAGGCGCTGCGCGATGCTGGGCAGTCGGCCAGCGCGGTGGCGCTGGACGTGTGCCATGCCGCCAGCGTGAACAGCTTGGTAGACAACCTGGCCGCGGCCGGCCAATTGCCCGATGTGGTGGTCCACTGCGCGGGTGTGGCGGTGTCCAAGCCCTTGCTGGAACAGACCGCAGCCGACTGGGACCAGGTGCTGGACACCAACCTCAAGGGTGCCTGGCTGCTCGGACAGGCCTGGGCGCGCCACCGTGTGGCGGCAGGCCTGGGCGGGGTCCTTGTCAACATCGCCTCCATCACCGGTGAGCGCGTGGCCGGGGGCGTGACGCCTTATGCCGCCTCCAAAGCCGGGCTGCTGCACCTCACGCGCCAAATGGCAATGGAGCTGGCCAAACACGGCATCCGCGTGAACGCCCTGGCGCCAGGCTACGTGCGCACCGATCTGAATGCGGACTTTCTGGCCAGAAGTGCCGGAGAGCGTCTGCGCAGCCGTATTCCGCAGCAACGCTTTGGCGAACCGACCGACCTCGACGGGCCCTTGCTGCTCCTGTGCAGCGCTGCTGGCGCTTTCATGACTGGCAGCGTGGTGTGCGCTGACGGCGGCCATCTTGTGAGCAGCCTGTGAGTCCACTTGAACAACAGGCTCTGACCGCATGGTGGACGCGCGAGATCGGTCCTTTGTCTGCGCCATTGCAATTCGAAGTTCTGACCGGTGGCCAGTCCAACCCCACCTATCGCGTGCGTTCAGGCGCGCAGCGCTGGGTGTTGCGCAGCCAGCCCACAGGCAAACTGCTCGCATCGGCCCATGCGGTCGACCGCGAATTCCGCGTCATGCAGGCGCTGGCCCACACCGATGTGCCGGTACCCACGATGGTGGCGTTGTGCATGGACCGCAGCGTGATCGGCCGGGCCTTTTACGTCATGTCTTTCGTCGAAGGCCGGTGCTTCATGGACCCCAGTCTGCCCGGCTTATCAGTGGCGGAACGTGGGGCCATCTACGCCGAGCTGCAACGCGTGGCGGCGGCGATCCACCGTGTGGACCCGTTTGCGGTCGGACTGGAAGGCTACGGGCGCGCCGAGAACTACCGCACGCGCCAGCTGCAACGCTGGACCACGCAGTACCGCGCCACGCAGACCGAGACCATCGAATCGATGGACCGGCTGATCGACTGGCTCGAACGCCATGCACCCGCAGCCGCCTCGACCGGTCTAGTGCACGGCGACCTGCGCCTGGACAACATGCTGTTTCACCCCTCCGAACCACGTGTGCTGGCGGTGATCGACTGGGAGCTCTCGACCCTAGGTGATCCGGAGGTGGATTTCGCTTACCACTGCATGGTCTGGCGACTGACCTCGCAGGAGTTTCGCGGCATGCGTGAACACGATCTTGCCGCGTTGGGCATCCCCTCGGAACACGAGCATCTGCAGGCCTGGTGCCACCTGACGGGTCGCCAGCCGCCACCGCACTGGGATTACCTGATGGCCTTCAACTTGTTCCGCCTCGCAGCCATCCTGCAGGGCATCCGTTTTCGGGCTAAACAGGGCAATGCCACCTCGGACGATGCACAGAGCACTGGCGCCCGCGCGCGTCTGCTGGCCGATGCCGGTTGGCGTCTGGCCCAATCGCAGACCTAAGAGAGGAGCGACCGCTCATGATGGATGTCGTTTAACAACCTAACGATTTGGTGCATTGAGGGAACTGGGTCGGGAATGACTGCAATCAGCCTTGAGCAGACATTTATAAAGGCTGAGTCGATTTCCCCCATGCGCCGGAGGGGCCCGCCTTGCGCAGAAAACAAAAAAGCCCGCTGCATCCAGCGGGCTTTCCGGCAAAACTTTGCTTTCAAATCGGCAAAACTTTGCTCTCGTCGACACTCGACTCAAATATCGATATTCCCCGCCCGCAGCGCGTTGCTCTCGATGAAGTTGCGGCGTGGCTCGACTTCGTCGCCCATGAGCATGGTGAAGACGCGGTCGGCTTCGATGGCGTCGTCGATCTGCACGCGCAGCAGGCGGCGCACGGTGGGGTCCATGGTGGTTTCCCACAGTTGGGCGGGGTTCATCTCGCCCAGACCTTTGTAGCGCTGGCGGCTGGTGGTGCGTTCGGCTTC
>JACCDU011206009.1_pt1 | contig 14165 bp, 11 predicted proteins | sample 7446081 | NCBI WGS metagenome assembly JACCDU01 (sample SAMN15323447, study PRJNA562643) | freshwater metagenome | isolation source: river surface water | place: USA:Blue River Watershed | collected 2017-08-17 | reverse complement strand
TGGTCGCGCGAGCAGGAGCCGGTGTTCTTCAGCCCGACGCTAGGCTACTGGGTCGTCACCCGGTATGACGACATTCGCGCGGTGTTCCGCGACCATGACAGCTTCAGTCCGTCGAACGCGCTGGAAAAGATCACGCCGCCGACAGACGCCGTATTGCAGGTGCTGGCCAGTTATGACTACGGTATGGCGCGCACACTGGTCAATGAAGACCAGCCCATGCATCTGGCGCGCCGGCGCTTGCTGATCGAGCCTTTCAGTCCCGCCGCCGTGCGTGAACATGAGCCTATGGCACGCGAGCTCGCGCGCGCCTATGTCGATCGCTTCATCGATGACGGCAAGGCCGATCTGGTCAATCAGATGCTGTGGGAGGTGCCGCTGACGATTGCGCTGCATTTCCTCGGCGTCGACGAGGACGACATGCCCTTGCTGCGGCAGTATTCGATCGCGCACACCGTCAACACCTGGGGCCGGCCGGACGAGGCCGAGCAGTTGAAGGTCGCGCATGCGGTCGGCAATTTCTGGCAGCTGTCCGGGCGCATCCTCGACAAGATGCGACGCGATCCGTCCGGGCCGGGCTGGATGAAATTCGGCATACGCCTGCAGGCCGAACATCCCGACGTCATCACCGACTCTTACCTGCATTCGATGATGATGGCCGGCATCGTCGCCGCGCACGAGACGACCGCGAACGCCACTGCCAATGCGCTGAAGCTGCTGCTCGAACATCCGACGGCATGGCGCGAGCTGGCCGCGGATCCTTCGCTGATTCCGAATGCGGTTGATGAGTGCCTGCGGCTGTCGGGCTCCATCATTGCGTGGCGCCGGGTCGCGCTATGCGATGTGACGGTCGGCGGCGTTGCGCTGCCCAAGGGCGCGAAGATCCTGATGGTGATGACCTCGGCGAATCACGATGAAGCGCATTTCAGGCGGGCCGACTTGCTGGACCTGCGCCGCGACAATGCGCGCGACCATCTGTCCTTCGGCTTTGGACGGCACCAGTGCATGGGCAAGAACCTGGCGCGGATGGAAATGCAGGTGTTCCTCGAAGAACTGGTGCGTCTCCTGCCGCACATGAAGCTGTCGGAACAGCGCTTCAGCTACCTGCCAAATATTTCGTTCCGCGGACCCGAGCATCTGTGGGTCGAATGGGACCCGGTGCTCAATCCTCAGGCAACGATAAGGAACGGTAGCAATGGCTGAAGCAGGCAGCAGCGGGCAGGGGCGCGGCAGCCCGCCATCAATGACGTATCAGCGCAGGAAATGCGTGGCCGTCTGATAGAACGCATAGCTGGCCACCCAAGCCAGCGCCAGCGGCCAGACCACGGCCAGCGTGGTGAAGGCGGCGCTGCGCGACTCATTGCGGATGGTCGCGATGGTCGACAGGCAGGGGGTATAGATCAGCGCAAACAGCATGAAGCTGTAGGCCTCGATCCAGCCCACTTGTTGTGACACCAGTTGCACCAGCTGGTCGCCGTCGCTGCCATAAATGACGGCCAGCGAGCCGATCACGATTTCCTTGGCGACGAAGCCGAACAGCAGCGCAATCGTCAGCTTGGGATCGATGCCCAGCGGCCGCAGCACCGGCTCCATCCAACTGCCGAGGATGCCAGCCAGGCTGTCTTCACCGCCGGTGGCCACGCCCGGTGGCAGGTTGGTCAGCAACCAGACCAGCACCACGCCGAGCACGATGAAACGGGTCGCGCGGTCCAGGAAATGGCGCACTTCCTGCCAGCCGCGCAACAGGATCTGGCGTGCGGTCGGGAAGCGGAACGGCGGCATCTCGAGCACGAAGGGGTCGTGATTCACATAGCGGCGGCGGAACAGGAGCGCCGTGCCCATCGCCGTCACGATGCTGGCCATGTACAGGGAAAACAGCACCAGCGGTGCCTGTTCGGCGCTGAACAGCGCCGCCGTGAAGAAGACGAACACCTGCAGCCGCGCCGAGCACAGCGAGAACGGGATCACCAGCATGGTCAGCCAGCGCAGCCCGCGCGAACGGATCACGCGTGTGCCCATCAGCGCAGGCACATTGCAGCCGAAGCCCATCAGCAGCATCACGAAGCTGCGGCCATCGAGGCCGAAACGGGCCATCAGCGCATCCATCAGGAAGGCGGCGCGGGACAGGTAGCCGGTGTCCTCGACAATGCTCATGAACAGGAAGAACAGCACAATCAATGGCACGAAGCTGGCCACGGTCGCGAGGCCCGCAAAGACGCCGTCGAGCAGGAAACCATGCAGCAGCGGCGGCGCATGGGCCAGTGCTGGTTCCAGCGCACCTTCGCGCAGCGTCGTGAACAGCCAGGACATGCCATCCTGCAGTGGCTTGCCGATCGCGAACACGCCTTCGAACAGCAACAGCATCACCCCAAAGAAGATGGGCAGGCCCAGCCACGGGTGCAGCAGCACCTTGTCCAGCCGCTCCGTCAGGCGGTGGTTGGCCTGCAGCGGCATGTCGATGTGGCGCTGCAGCGCAGCCTCGATGTCCGGCGGCGCCAGCGGGTCTTGCGTCGGGTCCGGCGTTTGGCTGAGCGTCTTGCGCAACTGGGTGTGCAGGTCTTCCATGCCCTGGCCATGCTTGGCCGACAGCAGGCAGACGGGAATCCCGAGCGACGCCGAAAGCCCGGCAACGTCGATCGAAATGCCGAGCGCGCGTGCTTCATCGGCCATGTTCAGCACCGCCAGCAGCGGGCGGCCGAGTTCGATCAACTGGCCCAGCAACAGCATCTGGCGGTCCAGCTGGCAGGCGTTCAGAACCACGACGATCAGGTCGGGCGACTGGTCTTGCAGGAAGGTGGTGACGACTTTTTCGTCTTCCGAATAGCCGTGCAGGTCGTAAATGCCGGGCAGATCGACCAGTTGCACCATGTCGCCGCCAATCAGCAGCTTGGCAGTCAGCAGTTCGACCGTGATGCCAGGCCAGTTGCCGACGCGGGCATGGGCGCCGGTCAGGCGGTTGAACAGGGTCGATTTGCCGGCGTTAGGCATGCCGAGCAGTGCCACTTGTTTCATGGGGCTGCTCTCAGGGGGTAACGGTGTTGGGCGTGACGCTGATCAGCGCGGCCTCGGCGGTGCGGAGAATGATCTCGGTGGTGCCGATCCGGACATGAATAGGCCCGCCGAAAGCGGCGCGGCGGATTACCTTGACTGCCTTGCCGACCCGCATGCCGAGCGCGACCAGTCGCTTTTGCAGCTCGTGGTCGACGTCCAGTCGGACGATGGTGGCGCTTTCGCCGGTGGCGAGCTGCCGCAACAGCAGAGGGGTTAGGGGCTTCACGCTGTCCGAAATGAGAACAAGTATTGTTCAGTCGATTCTACATCGAAACATCCCGGCCGCTTTGGTGCGGTACGGCGCTGTCCGGTGTCAGCACACGTGCAGCTCGCTCGAAAGTCTCGGCGCTCAGACCTTGCCGGAACGGCAGGCCGCCATTTCCAGCCGGACCAGGCCGGAGAAGATCGCCGGCCGGCAGCTCAGTTCGAAATCCTGCCGGTATTCCGAAGGCGGGCGCCAGCCGCGCTTGCGCCACAGGCTTTGCACGTCGGAGCGGGCGCGCGTGGGGGCCGGGACGTCGGGGCTGTAGTCATAGGCAAGTGCTGTGCTCATGGGGCGGACTCCTGATTGGAACGGGCTACCCGGGATGGGCGGCCTGGCTGGCATCAATACTGTATGGATGTACAGTAAAAGTCAAGCGCCCCGGCAACGCTTGTCAGTCCGGCAAGCTGGTGGTCAACGCTCAGCGCTCAACGCTCAACGCTCAACGCTCACCCGGCCCCGGACACGCCGTGTCAGCGCGCGCTTTGCGCACTACGCATGGCCCCATCCTGATCGTGGCGTCCGCGCTCCCGATCCACGCATTCCAGCGTCATCCGCCAGAACTCCATGCCGTTGCCGCCATATTGATCCGGCAGGTTCATGATGCGCAGGTGAGCCGCCTCGATGTCCTTGAAGCGGATCGCATTCATCAACCCGCGATCCTGCATCTCGATATAGGCCGCACAGTTCGCGCCGATCTCGGACAAGCGCTTGTCCTTCGCGTGTGCGCATTCATGGAAGAAGATGAAGTCCCACATCGCTGCCATTACGCCCTTGCTCTGCTTGTAGGCAACGGCGTCAATCAGGATGGTCGGCCTGTCCTGCGGGTCGAACCGCACCACGGCCACTGCCTTGCCCAGTTCAGGGTCACGCTCTGACAGCGTCTTGTAATCCACCCAGCGCTCGGTCGCCGTCGCAGATGTATCGTCGCGGCTGAACTGGCATTGCACTTCGTTGCCGTCAGATAGCGTAAAGGCGTGGGAGGAGAAGGGTGCCAGCACGGCAGCTAACAGGACGGCCTGAAGGACGGCCTGCAACGAGGCCAGGAAAAAGAAGCGGGTGGCCCGACCCGGCACGAGGTCCGGCGCCGGCCGCCAGACTGCAGTCTGCGCCATGTGCAACTCCCGGTGCGCGCTGCGCACCTGCAAGATTGACAACCCGTATTGCGATCTTTTTCTGTTGTCCCGGCATCCTAAACGGAAATGCCGGCACTTGCAGAGGGGGCCGGTTTTGCCGAATTTGCCGATGTTTCGTTTGGCCTTGCAGGCCGGACCAAAACTTTAGCCGCAACAAGTGTAAAGGCTGCAAAGAAGAGAAAAAGGTGTAAAACGCGCTAAAGTTTTCGGAGCGGCTGTTTTGCTGCGTTAGCCTTCGTTACATCTGCAATAACGGAGACCGCCATGCTCATCGGAAGCAGCGCCAGCCCCTATGCATCTATCGCGGCGCTCAGGAGCGCCAACACCGACGTCGCCAGGGCAACCGAGCGCATCAGCACCACGCTGAGGATCAACCATGCGGGTGACGACCCCGGTGGGCTGGCGATGGCCAACCGCCTGAAGGCGCAGCTCGGGTCGATGGTGAAGGCGGTCGACAACGTGAATGCCGGTATCGCCGTGCAGCAGCGCGTCGACAGCGCGCTGACCAGCATCAGCGACACGCTGCAGAGCATGCGTACGCTCGCCACCGCGTCTGCCAGCGGCACGGCATCGGCGGCGGACCGTACCGGCAACCAGCTGGCGATGGCGTCCTACATCAGTCAGATCGACGCGCTGTCGGCAGCCACCACCTGGAACGGCAGTTCGATACTGGACGGGACTTCATCGTCCATCACGGTGCAAAGCGGTACCGGGACCGCCGACACGACGACACTGAAGCTGTTTTCGACGCTGACTTCGGCGCTGGGCACCGGCGACGCGCTGACCGTGTCGGCTGCCGGCAGCTATGCATCGGGCACGGGCGCGCTGACGGCGATGTCGGCCGGCGACCTGACCATAGGCGGTGTTTCTGTCGGTGCGACGCGCACGACTGACGACACCTTGTCGAGCTCGTCAAAGACTGGCAGCGCGATAGCGAAGGTGGCCGCGATCAACCGCTTGACCTCGACCACCAATGTCGCGGCCACCGTCGGCACGACCACCGTGTCCGGCAGCACGATGACGACGGCAGCAGGCGGTAGCTCGACTATCACGATCAACGGCACCGATATCTCGCTGACGCTGAGCGCATCGAACCCGATCTCGACCAATCGCGCGGCGGTGGTTGCAGCGATCAACCTGAACCAGGGGGTGACGGGGGTGACCGCAACCGATAGCGGCGACAGCACGCGCGGCGTGATCCTGAACGCAGCCGACGGCCGCAACATCACGATTGCTTACACCGGCACGACGGATGCCGAGACCGGTCTGGGGGCCGCCGGCACTTACTCGGGCAGCTATACCTTGCGCAGCCTGTCGGGAAGTTCGGTGACCTTGGGCAGCGAGGTCGGCAAGAGCATTGCCAATGCCGGGCTGGTCGCAGGCACCTATTCGGCCAATGTCGCGCAGCTGGCCAGTACGGCGCGCGCCGGGTCGACGGCTGCGCCCACCACGCTGACCAGCGGCGACATGCAGATCAATGGCTATGCGATCGGCGACGCGTACACCACCGACGATACGGCGTCGCCAGTGACGACCACGTCGTCTACGCGCGCCTCCAGCGCCATTGCGCTGGCCGCGGCCATCAACCGGAAATCGACGCAGACCAATGTCACGGCAACGGCCAATGCCAATACGCTGACCGGTTCGAGCTTCTCGGCGGGCACGGTGACGTCGATTTTCCTGAACGGCACGACGATTGCAGTCAATTTCAGCGCCAGCACGACGCTCGACGAGATCGTCACCGCGCTCAATCCCTACCAAGGCCAGACAGGGGTCACTGCGACCAACAATGGCAGCGGCCTGACCCTGACGGCCAGTGACGGCCGCAATATCGCGATTGGTGTATCGGACAGCAGCGGGGCAGTGTCCGGCTCGCTGATCGGCTTGGGCGGCACGGACCTCAGCAGTAACGCGCCCACGGCAGCGGCCACCACGGCTGCAGCGATGACGTTCATCAGTACCGTCACGCTGAGCTCGGATGCGGTGTTCACGGTGGCGGCGGGCAGCAATGGCGCGACCACGCTGTCCAATCTCGGCTTCCGCGCCGGTACCTACGGGGCCACGGAAGAAGACGTGAAATTGTCGGCAGTCGATGTGTCGACGCAAACCGGCGCCAGCAATGCGCTGGATGTGATCGACGATGCGATCGACATGATAGGCGAGTACCAGTCGCTGGTCGGGGCGCAGCAGAATCGCCTGGATTACCAGTCCACTTACCTCGACAGCGTGTACACGACCACCAGCGGCGCCTACGACAACATCATGAATGCGGACCTCGCCGAAGAAACGGCGAACCTGACCTCGGCGCAAATCCGGGTCAACGGTTCGACGGCGATGGTGGCGCAGGCAGCGACGATCACGAAGGAAATGGTGACCTACCTGCTGAAGCAGTTTGACTGACGGGGGAGACGGTGAATCAGAGCACGCGGATCAGCCGCCAGCCGCGATCCATCTTGCGGAACACGAATTTCCAGTCCAGGTTGCGGGACTTGATGTAGTAGTAGGACAGCGCGCGCAGGCTCTGGGCCTTGGCGAATTCCGAGCAGAAAATGCTTTCGCCAACCTCAAGCGAACTCAAGGCCACGATGCCATTCTGATATTTGATCTTGTCCAGATCTATGCGCTCGATAATCATGGTCGTACCTGCACTCTGACATGATGGATATCGGTACGGTCAGGAAAAGCTTGAGCGCGGCAGGGTTCAGCGTTTCAGCGCCCGGATGCGCTGGCCATCCTTCAGGCTGGCCGGCGGGTAGGCCACCACGGAGCTGCCGGGACGCAGGGTGGTCGTGCGTATCCAGGCGTCGCTGGCATTGCGGGAGACAAGCTCGACCTCCACCTGCCGCGCGCGGCCACCGTCGGCGACGAACAGCGCCGAACGGCTGCCAACCGGGAACACCGCGCTGACCGGCACCAGCCAGGCCTGCGCCTCGGCCTGCAGCGGTATCTGCACATCGACCCGGAACTGGTCGCCGAGCGCGCGCCATTGATCGGGCGGCGACACGATGTCCAGCAGCACGTGCACGCGCTGTTCTTCCACGCCCAGCGCCGACACCTTCGTGAAGGCCGAGGGTTCGACCAGCCGCACCCGGGCCTCCAGCAATGCATCGCCGCCCCAGTGCGACAGGCGGGCCGGCGCGCCGGGTTTGACCTGCGCCGCATCCTCGGTCAGCAAATCGACCAGCACTTCCATCATCGCCGGGTCGCCCAGCTCCATCAGCGGCGTGCCGGCTGCGACCACGGCTTCGCTTTCCTGGCGCAAGCGCAGCACGCGGCCGGCGACCGGTGCCTGCACCGACGATGGCTGGCGCGCCAGCGGATCGGGCTGGCTGCTGCGCCTGAGCGCGATCCGCAATTGCTCCAGCTGGTGGCGCGCGCCATGCTGGTCTTGCTGCGCCACTTCCAGCTCGCGCCGGCGCAGCTCGGTGGTGGTGCGCGCCGTGTCCACATGGCTTTTGGAAACGAAGCCGCGCGCGGCCAGTGATTCGCTGCGTTGCTGGTCGATTTCGGCCTGCGACAGCGCGGCCTCGGCGCGCGCTACCGAGGCATTGGCGCGCTGAACGCTGGCTTCCATCGCCGCGACCTGTTCACGCTGCTCCTGCAGGCGCCGTTCGTCGAGCAGCGCCGGTTCGGCCGGCCACAATTGCGCGATCACCTGGCCGCGTTCAACGACGTCGCCTTCGCGCAGGCTGATGCGGCCAAGCTTGCCGGCGACCGGGGCCGACACCACGTAGCGTTCACGCAGCCGGGTCTTGCCGTCTTCCTCGACGCTGCGCTCGAAGCGGCCGACCCGCAGCGGCGCCAGCTCCACGTCAAGCGGGCGCGGCGCCAGCAGCCAGGCCAGCAGCGCGGCAGCCACCAGCAAGCCGGCCAGCCACAGCCAGCGTTTGCGCTGCGGATGGTTCGGGTGGCTCTGGTGGACCTGGTGGCGCATTCCGCCATGGCTGCCAGCGTCGGCTTGCGCGGTTTGCCCGGCCGCTTGTGCAGGGTCTTCGGGTTTGGGTGTCGGGGCGGTGCTCATCTCGTCCGGGTTCTCCGTGTTGTTCATTCTCGCGTCTTCAGCACACCGACCAGGTCGAGCGCGGCAATCTTGCGGTTGACCACCAGCGCGCTGACGATGCCGGCGATGACCACGCACATCACCGCATATGCATAGGTCGGCGCGCGTATCACGACCGGGAAGACGAATTCATCATTGCGGATCATCGCCATCACGCCGTGCGCCAGCCCGTAGCCGGCGGCCATGCCCAGCGGGATGGCCAGCGCGATCGCGATCGCCAGTTCGCCCAGCAGCAGCCGCGACACTTCGTGGCGGGTGAAGCCCAGCACGCGCAGGCTGGCCAGCTCCCACGCGCGCTCGGTGAGCGCAATCCGCACCTGGTTGTACACCACGCCCACGGCAATGATGGTGGCGAACACGGTCAGTACGCTGCTGATGATGCGGATATTACGGGCCGTGACCGACTGTACATTGCGCAGCAGCGCTGCCTTGCTGAAAGCGGCAGCCACCAGCGGCAAGCCGCGCAGCCGCTGCAGCAGTTCGGTTTCGCCGCCACGGTCGATGGCCAACGTCAGTTCGTTGACCAGGTCGCCTTCCTGCAGCAGCCGGTTCAGGCTGCGCCGCTCGATGTAGGCGGACAGGCCCATCATTTCATTGACGGTGCCGGCCACCGGCAGCATCAGCACGGGCCGTTCGCCTTCTTCGACCTCGACGCGCACCAGGTCACCGACCCTCAGGCCCAGCTTGCTCGCCAGACGGTCGGTCAGCAGCAGCGCATCGGCGGGCGCTTCCATGCTGCGCCGGTCCATCGTGACGATGCGGCGCAGGTCGCCACGGGCCGGCCGCCCCTGCAGCGAGCCGCGCCAGGCATGGTTGCCGTGCACGAGGCGCGCCCGCACGCTGCGCGCGCCTTCGACGGCACTCACCAGCGGCAATGCTTCGAACTCGTGCCGAACCCGCGCCGCGCGCGGCTCGACCAGGCCGACGGTCACGTCGCCGCGCAGCGCCAGCCGGAACTGCGTGTCGAGCATCATGTCGATCGAATCCCCCCAGAAGGTGCCGCAGACCAGCACCGAGATCGCCGCCGCGATGCCGGCCACGGTGACGGCGGTGCGAAAGCCATGCCGCTGCATGTTGCGAAGGATCATGCGGCTGGCGGGGGATAGCCAGCGGCGGGCCCCGAGCGCTTCGATGAACGACGGCCGGTAGCGGCCCGGCGCGCGCGGGCGCATCGCCTCGGCCGGCGCCAGCTTCACGGTGTCGCGGATCGCCTGCCAGGTGGCCAGCAGCGCCGCCGTGCTTGTGACGGCGATCGCCAGCAGCATCAGTTCCGGCCGCACACGGTGCTGCAGCGCCGGAAAACGGAAGGCGGTCTCGTACAGCAGCATCATCTTCGAGCCCAGCCAGCTGCCCGCCAGCAGCCCGATCAGCACGCCGATGGCGACCACCAGCAAGGCGAACTTCAGGTAATGCTGCGCAATGGCCGCATTGCCGTAGCCGAGCGCCTTCAGCGCGGCGATCTGCTCGCGCTGCACACTGATCTGCCGCCCCAGCACGACATTGAGCAGGAAGGCCGCAATCGCCAGGAAAATGCCGGGCAGGACCGTGCCCATCACCCGCTGTTCCTGGATTTCGGAATTGAGCATCATGTGCGACATCTGTTCCGAGCGCCCGTAGGCCGACAAGCCACCCCAAGGGCGCAGCACGCGGTCGAGGCCGGCGATCACCTGCGCTTCGTCGGCATGCGGCGCGACGCGCGCGACCACGTGATTGAAGGCGCCTTGCATGTCATAGGCGCTGCCCAGCGCCTGCTGGTCGACCCAGAACACGCCATAGCCCTTCAGGTCGGGGGCGCCGGTGGCGCCGGCGAAGATGGTGTCGGGCGTGAGCGCGATGCCGACGATCAGCAAGGACTCGCGTTTGCCATTCATCAGTGCGTTGACGGTGTCGCCCGGACGCAGCTGGCGCGTGATCGCGAAGGCTTCCGAGACCAGTGCCTCGAGCTGACGCCCGCTGCGGCCTGCGATCATGCGTCCCGAGCGCAGGTAGAGGCGATTGACCTGCGGCAGTTGTCGCCAGTCGATGCCATTCAGCCGCCCGATGATGGGGTCGTCCACGCCGGGGATCGCAATTTGCACCTGCTGCGTGATCGACGTCTCGACCTGCGCCACGCCGGGCAGCTCGCGCAGGCGCGTGGCGATGGTGTCGGGCGCGCGCCGCAGGTCGGCAAAGACGTCGGCGAAGTTCGCGGCTTCGTAATAGCGCTGGCGCGACCAGTCCAGCGAATCATAGGCGCTGTAAGTGGTGATGAAGCCGGCAACGGCGGCGCCGACCACCAGCGCCAGCGTCAGCGCCTGGCTCCACAGCGTGCGCAGGTCGCGCAACAGCTTGCGGTCGAGTGCCTTCAGCGCGCGCCAGCTGCGTAGCCAGCGCAATGCGTGCAAGCTGCGCAAGCTGTTTGCCATGCTTACCAAGACAGCTCCGATGGCGACAGCTTGTGTGCATTGGTGTCGATGCGCTGGATACGGCCGTCGCCCAGGTGCAGCACGCGGTCGGCCATGGCCGAGATCGCGGCATTGTGGGTGATGACGATGGTGGTAGTGCCCAGTTCGCGGTTGATGCGCTCGATAACTTCGAGCACGCGCTTGCCGGTCTGGTAGTCGAGTGCGCCGGTCGGCTCGTCGCACAGCAGCACGTCGGGCCGCTTGACGATGGCGCGCGCAATCGCCACGCGCTGTTGTTCGCCGCCGGACAGCTGCGAAGGAAAATGGTCGAGCCGCTCGCCCAGGCCGACCAGTCGCAGGGCTTCATCGGCCGGCATCGGGTGGTCGACGATGTCGGTCACCAGTTCAACGTTCTCGCGCACCGTCAGGCTGGGGATCAGGTTGTAGAACTGGAAGACGAAGCCCACATGCTCACGCCGGTACTCGGTCAGCGCATCGTCGTCGGCTTCCGACAAGTCATGGTCATCGAAGCGCGCCAGGCCTGCGCTCGGCCGGTCGAGGCCGCCCAGGATGTTGAGCAGCGTCGACTTGCCGCTGCCGGAAGGGCCGAGCAGCACGATGAATTCGCCACGATGGATGTCGAGGTCCACATCGCGCAGCGCGACCACCTCGCCCGCGCCGGTGGCATAGGATTTCCGTAGTCCCCGCGTGATGAAGACAGTGCTGTCGTCGCTCGCCGCTGAGGTTCCTGCCGGGACGCTGGCCGGCTCCGGTACGGGTTCGTTCGGTGGCGGGTTCGGCGGCATCTTCGGCGGCAGGTTCGGCAGATCGTCGTGCATCACTCAGATGGCGTTGACGAAGGCCAGCAGGGCCTCGCGCTCTTCACGGCTGAAGCCGGCGAAGCGGTCGCGCGCGTCCTGCGCCTCGCCGCCGTGCCAGAGGATGGCTTCGGTCACGTTGCGTGCGCGGCCGTCGTGCAGCAGGTTGCTGCTGCCATTGACTTGCTGGCGCAATCCTATGCCCCACAGCGGCGGCGTACGCCAGTCGCGCGGGCCGGCGCGGAAATCCGGGCGGCCGTCGGCGAGGGCCTCGCCCATGTCATGCAACAGCAGGTCGGTGTAAGGGTGGAAGCTGCGGTTGGCCAGCGCGGGGAAGGGCGCATTGCGTGAAGTCTTCATGTCCGGCACATGGCACAGCGCGCAGCGGGCGGCGGCGAACAGCTGCGCGCCGCGCTGCACCTCGGCACGCGCCAGCTGGCGCGGCTCGGGCGCCTCGAGCGCCTGGGCCCAGAAGCTGATCGCATCGAAATCGGCCGCGCGCAGTTCGGGCTTGTAGTCGCCGGGCGGCATCGCGCGGCAGTCGGTCTGCGCGGGCGGGCAGTTCTGCTTCGTGTACAGCGGCGACGTGATGCCCATGTCGCCGAGGAAGGCGGCGGCCACCTGCTGGCGCACGCCGGGCTGGTTGGCCTTCCAGCCGAAGCGGCCAAGGCTGGTTTTGTCGTTGATATCGTCGCGCACATAGTTCGGGCGGCCGTTCAGGCCCCGGGCCTTCTGCGCTTCGGCCAGAGCGAGGATGTCTTCTTCGCTGACTGACTCCAGATAACCAAGGCCGAAGATGGCCGGCGTATTGCGCAGCGAGGTCATCACCTCCGGGCCGAGCGGGCCGAAGGACAGGCTGGTGACGCGGATGCGCGGCCGGCGCAGTTCGACGCGGCTGCCATCGGGCAGTGTCACCATTTCGGCCTGCCAGTCGACCAGCACATCGGCTTCGCCTTCGCGCACCTGCCGGCGGTCGGCCGAGATGACGTCGAACACCTGCAGCTGATCGCCATAGATCGGGTGCGGGTTGGGGCCGCCATGCGGATTGGTGCCGGGGATAGAGATGCGCAGCAGTTGCTGGAAAACCGTGGCGCCGGGCTTGTCGCTGGTTTTGCCGCTGCCGGCCTGTACGTGGCAGCCCATGCAGGCGTTGGCGATATAAGTCGGGCCCAGCCCCCAGCCGAACATCGCGGGCGGACGCACCACGTCCCAATTCGGTATCTGCAATGCGGGGAACACGATCCACGACGTGCGGAACAGGGTCTCGCCGGCGCGGAATGTCGCCAGCTCTGGCGCGTCGAGGCCGTCGACCGGTTGCATGTAGACCGCATTCGGCTCGGGCGCGGCCGAGCGCTTGCCTTCGCCGGCAGCACCTCCGCCCAGGGTCAGCGCCGTCACCAGCGCAAGCAGGGCGCCGACGATGGCACCCTGGCGGCGCAGGCCTGGCTGGTGTCGGGATCGCGGGATGGTGGGCGGCAAATCGGCGGCCATGGCTTCTTCCTTGTGGTGGCTCCGATGCGTCAAGACACAGGAGCCCTCAGGTTGAATCTAGGCAATTTGCTGCCGAATTTACATGATGAGGATCAAAATTCCGCGGATTGCGGGCGGGGCAGGGCAAACCTGCGCGGCGCGGCTATCGCTGGCGCCGAATAACGCCACCCGCAAGACAGCCGGGCCAAAGACCCGGCAATGTCGCGCGCATTTCAGCACCGATGCATGTACCGGCCGTTAGCGGCATTTTGCGTGCACGATTTCCGGCAGCGGGATGGCCTTGACGATGCCGGTGCCGGGGTCGCGGGTGCAGAAGGCGCGCACCTCGGTGCCTTCGCAAATCAGGGTATCGCCGCGTTGGACGACATGGCGGTGGGTGAAAGTCTTGCGCGAGAACTCGGTGATCTCGGTATGCACAGTCAGGGTCTCGCCATAGGTCGCGGGCTTGTGGAATTGTGTGCGTATCTCGATCAGGGGCGTGCCTATCATGTGCGCCGGCTCGGTCCAGGCGCGCCAGGGCGGTAATCCGCATTGCATGAAGAAGTTCAGCGACGATGCATCCATCCACTTCAGGAAGTTGGGGAAGAACACAATGCCGGCCGGATCGCAGTCGCCGAACAGCACATCGATATCATAGGAAATGACCTTGCTCATGGACGCGATCATAGCAGCGCCCTCGTGTCGGCTTCTCTTTTGATGCACGCGACGGTGCGTGTCGGCTGCAATTATTCTTGTGAACCCTGTAATCAATTCTGATAAATTACTGCCATGCCGGGCCGACATGAAAATCAGAATGCGGTAAAAATACATAACAATTAAATTCATTCTCTTTCAATGAGTGCAGCATCCTTGGGGTCGCTGTTCGACAAGTACGGCGGCATTCCCACTCTTCAGCGGCTGGTGCGTGATTTTCACCACCGTATGGCCTCCCGGCCCATGTTCACGCGCTATTTCGAAGGCACGGAC
>JACCDU011337228.1_pt1 | contig 14178 bp, 10 predicted proteins | sample 7446081 | NCBI WGS metagenome assembly JACCDU01 (sample SAMN15323447, study PRJNA562643) | freshwater metagenome | isolation source: river surface water | place: USA:Blue River Watershed | collected 2017-08-17 | reverse complement strand
CAGCTTCTGGCATCATAGTGTTTTCAAACGAGAAACGTGTATTAAAAGATGGCACAGTTTGGGACAAAAATTTGGTAGAACTTTTCGGATTTAACTTAGACGGGAAAATCGATTCGGTTACTCAATTTTCAAGAGAAAAAACAAAAAAATAAAACTTAAAAGGTCGTGCGCATTCCGCGTACGGACCTTTTTTAAAAAAACCCAAAAAAAACCATGAAAAAGCTTACCTTATTATTCATTGCAATCTTTGCAATCACAGCGAGTACATTCGCGCAAAACAAAACGATTTATATCAATATCGCTTATCACAAATTAAAGCCAGGTCACACCGTAGAGGAGGCCATTGCACTAGAAAAGCGTTGGAAAGTTATTCAAGAAAAACGCAAGGCAGCAGGATTAATCACGGGCTGGGCAGCTTATTCGATTTTAAATGAATACAAATCTGAGTCTGTTGATTATGATTATGTATCTATGAATGCTTCGTATGACTTGAATACAATCACGCAATATCCTTTGGATATGTATAATGCATTAGTAAAAGAAGATCCGAGTCTATTTACGCTCGTTGAAGAAACTGCTAAAGTTCAATCCGTTATGCGCAATAAATTAACAAAGGCGATCGAATACACAGGTAGCTCAAATGACATGAATTCTGTGGTTTTGATGGAAACCATGAAAACAACGACAACGAACTATTTCGCATATATCGACTTCGAAAAGCAAGTAAAGGCAATTCACATGGATCGTATTAAGGCTGGAAACATCCAAGAATGGGCATTTTGGCAACATTTAGCTCCTTTATCAGATGATTCAATTGGCCAATTCACAGCAGTTACTTTCTTAAAAGACTTATCTAAGCTTGATGAAGATTCAAGCCCCTCATATATCAGTGGTGCGAAGAAATACATGAATTTAACAGTAGACCAATACCTTAAAAAGGCTGATTCATTACGTAAAATCAACCAAGCAGTATTGTTAAAATACGCAGTAGGGACATTCAACTAGTTCTAATCGAAGGCCGGCTCTTGAGTCGGCCTTTTTAATTCATAACACCATGAAAAAATTACTAATCATTGCTTGCGTAATCGCAGGCGGAATCATGTCTTGTTCCAAAGAAGAAGGCAAATTACCAGAAGGAGCCATTGGGTATGTAGTGGACAAATCTGAAAATATCGACTTAAGCATTAAATCCATGAAGGCATTAAGCGATGGAGATTCAGCTACTTACCGTTCTACTTATTCTGAGGATGCTGTATTTTACGATAATGCTGATACGATCAACCTAGATCAAAACACATCGTTGTTTACGGCATTTAAAGCAAAAGGCATTACCATGAAATTGGATTCCATTTCCAATATCACAGAAACCATTTATTCGAAACCAGGCTATTTTGGAGCGTCGCATTTTGTGTATGCCTATGCATGGTTTACCATAACGCGTGGCAACAAAAAAGCACGTGTCATCATACACTCGGTAGACGGAATCAAAGACGGCAAGCAAGTTGTGGAATGGTTGCGTTATGACACGAAGAAGGTTAGTGAAATTATGCAATAATAAATCCTTCCTTACCTTTGGCAAACCTTGGAGGATTGCCAAAGGTAGTTGAAAAGGAGGACTCCATGTCCTCCTTTTCTTATAAAAACCAGTATCTTGATTACCCAAATTACTCCATCCTATGAAAAAACTCATTTACCTATTAACGTTTCTCATTTCATTTGGCAGCTTTGCACAAAACTTACCTGTGGGAGACCCGGCCCAACTAGGATTATCGAAAGAAGGTCTAGCCCGCATAGATGCCTTCATGGCGAAAGAATCCGAAAACCAGCACATCCCAGGATCCATTGGCATGATCGTACGCCATGGCAAGGTGGCTTACAAAAAAGCATTTGGCAAAGCGAATCTGGAGACGGGCGAAGCCATGCGGACCGATCATCTTTTTCGAATGGCCAGCATGACTAAAATAATTACGGGAGTTGCGGGCCTTAAATTATTCGAAAGAGGATTATTCACGATGGATACGCCTTTGGAAACAATTTTACCGGAATTTGCCAACATGCAAATTTTGGTCGGCTATGATACCTTGAAACACGCATTCATCACGCGACCTGCGAAGAATAAAATCTTGATGAAGCACATTTTTACGCATACTTCAGGCATTGCTTATCCCCCATTTTCAAGTCTAGGTCGCGAAGGATATTTGAATGCGGGCGTAACCATTGCCTTTCCTAAAGGAAATACGAAATTAACATTGGCCGACATCATTAAAAGTACGGCTAAATTACCTCTCGTCCATGAACCTGGCGAAAGCTGGACCTATGGCATGAACCTCGAAGTTTTGGGACGGGTCATCGAAGTTTTGGATGGCCGGAACTATGCTGATTTTTTGCGACAAGAAATCTTTACTCCCTTGAAAATGACAAGAACATTCATAGGCGTTACGCCAAACGAATGGAAAAACATGTCGCAAGTATATACGCAGGATAAAGCCGGAAAGAAAAGTGTTTATACGGATGAAGTAGGCAAGAAATTATTGGGCTTTTCGGCCGACATGTCGATGGACTATTACAAAAACACGAACACGACCTTGGCGATGGGAGGAACCGATGTAATCAGCAATGTGGATGATTATGCCCGTTTTTTCCAAATGTTATTGAATTACGGTGAACTTGAGGACGCACGCATCTTGAGTAAGAAAACGGTTGAGATGATCGAAAAGCCTTTATTTGACGTGGCCACAAATGATGGCGTAGCGAAAGGTGTAACAGGCCGCTCCCAATTTAAAGCAGGCGTCACGGTTTATGTGTATCCCGAAGAGCAAGCAAAATTTGAGACAGTCTCTGCGGGAACGTATTTTTGGAAAGGTTATTTTGGAACGCAGTATTGGATTGACCGCAAGGAAGATATGATCGGCATGGTCTTCTTACAAATTGCACCAGAACCCACGCGATTCAATGAGAAATTCAGACATTTAGCCTGGGGAAGTATAGCGAAATAATCCTCCCCTCTTAACCTTTGGCAATCCTCCTCAGGTTTGCCAAAGGTAGTTGGAAAAAGGAGGACAAACGTCCTCCTTTTTCATTTTATCAACTACTTGAATTTATTCTCCAGCGCAAGTACGCGCTTGGCCTTTTCGTAGTATTTGCTTTCAACGATAATATAATCTGTATCAAAGGTACTGATGGAAAAAAGCGGAATCTGGTTATCCGCCAAAGTCTTCGACAAAGCAGCTAAAATACCCGTTAACGAAAAATCTAAGGGGCCTTCTACTTTGAAACCTTTCCAATTTTCCGACTTCTTGATTCCTGCTGGCGCATAGCGCTGATCAACCACAATCGAAAGTTCATCCGAGGTTTTTGAAATCGAATAAAAGCTTCCTTGATAGGCCCAATCCGGAACTTTAGCATCAGCGGCTAGTCGGCAGATCGCATACGAATCTGGCATCAGGGACAGCGTTAAATTGCGCTTTTGGCCAAAGCTTAAAAAACTGATTGATAATAGTACTGCCGTTAGCAGCAACGTGTTTTTATTGGATGACATGAATTTGAATTTAGTGTTTCCCACTTAACCTTTGGCAATCCTCCTCAGGTTTGCCAAAGGTAGTGTAAAAAAGGGGATCCGAAATCCCCTTTTTTACGATTATCAACTACCTGATATTCTTATTTTTTCTTCGCTTCCGCATAAATATACTGCTGGATATTTTTCACTTCTTGGGCCGTAAAACGATTCCCAAAATTGGGCATACCCTTCGGTAAAAATATCCCCTTACGCACGATATCATCGATCATTGCCAAGATCTCCGGCTTTGAATAAGTCAAATTTGGTATCGTACCTCCTTGACCTAAGTCATGACATGAACCACAATTTACTTTAAATAACGCGGCTCCATTTGCAAGTTCCGCCGCAGTCGCTGTTACCGGCTGATTCACCTTCACTTTTTTCTCATCCTTAATCAACACAGGCATTTGGGCTTTTCCACCAATCTTAAAGGTAAATACGCGACCGGGTTGTATCGTCTCCGTGTATTTGGTCCACATACCCATTACGCCTCCCCAACCTACGGCAACCGTCACATATTGAACGCCATCTACCAAATAAGTAACCGGCGGTGCGATGATGCCTGATTTCAAATCGGTCTCCCACAACTTCTTCCCTGTCTTCGCATCATAAGCACTGAATTTTCCCTGCGCATTTCCCTGAAAAACCAAATCCGTGGTCGTTAAAACACCTGCATCCCAAACCGAGGCCCCTGGTGAACGCCAAACTTCTTTACCCATAGCCGGATCCCAAGCGATTAAACGCCCTTCCACCTTGTGAGCCTTTGGATCGTCCAACATCTTATTATTCGGATTAGGCGCAGAACCGGTATTCCATGTCTTCGGATCATATTTGAAATTCGCCTCATTCCCGTGCGGATAAGCCCACTCACGAGATGGAATATAAACCAATTTCGTGACTGGGTTATAGGCCATCGCCTGCCAATTATGCCCACCAATCGGCGAAGGTGCAACTAATTTATTGAATTTCTCATAGCGACTGTTTGGGGTCTCGACCGGTCGGCCCGTCTTCAAATCCACATGCGAGGCCCAGTTGACATAGGTATACGGATCTGCCTTCAACAATTCCCCCGTTTCACGATCTAACACATAAAAGAATCCATTTTTGGGAGCCTGCATGATGACCTTACGATCTTTGCCGCCAATTTTCATGTCGGCCAAAATCATCTGCTGTACCGCCGTAAAATCCCAAGTCTCCCCCGGTGTCGTTTGGTAATGCCATTTATATTCCCCCGTTCTCACATCCACGGCTACAATCGACGACAAGAATAAATTATCGCCTCCGCCTGGGCTACGAATCTCCCGATTCCAAGGGGAACCATTTCCTGTACCAATGTAAACCAAACCCAACGCTGGATCATAGGCAAACCCATCCCAGGCCGTTCCACCACCACCGATTTTCCACCACTCCCCTTTCCAGGTCTTCGCGGCATCTTCCATGGCCTTCGACTCAAATCCCTTCTTCGGGTCACCCGGCACTGTCCAGAATCGCCAAGCTTCCTCGCCGTCTTCCGCATCATAAGCTGTTACATAACCACGAACCCCTAAATCAGCCCCCGAATTACCAATAATTACCTTGCCATCGTATACCCGTGGAGCACCCGTAATTGTGTAAGCACGTGTGGTGTCAACCGTTTGGACCGCCCAATTCAGCTTACCTGTACTAGCCTTGATAGATACCAAACGGCCATCCAGCGTGCCCGCAAAGATATTGCCCTTGTACATCGCGATACCGCGATTCACCACATCACAGCAGGTCTTAATTCCCGTTTGCTTCGGTACCTCGGGGTCATAAGTCCAAAGAATTTTGCCAGATCGAGTGTCTAGGGCATATACCACCGACCACGGTCCGCTCAAAAACATGATTCCATCTACAACTAAAGGTGTTGCTTCTATCCCGCGATTTGTCCCTAAATCTGTCGACCAGGCCAAGGATAATTGGCTAACGTTATCTTTATTAATCTGTGTCAATGGACTAAAACGATCTTCCTTGTAGTTCAAACCGTACGACGTCCAATCACCTGGAGCATCTTGGGCATTCGTCAAGGCATCATCATCCACAGCCTCTGTAATATCAGCAATGTGTTCTTCACTCCCCTTGGGAGCGTCTTTTTGGCAACTGCCCAAAAGAACAGCGACTGCCAATAAACTGTAAATTAGTTTTTTCATGGTTTAGTTAAATTTGTCAAATTTCTCAATCTTCCGATAAGGGCTTTTCAAGAAATCATGCACAGTTTGATTAAATTGGGTAGCATAATAAATGGGGGTCGAATGACCGGAATTCGGCAATATCCATAAATACGAGTTAGGAATATTCTCCGCAATTTCTAGTGTGTGTCGGGGCACAATTACATCATGATCACCCCCAATGACCAAGGTTGGGCATTGTATTTTTCTTAATTCTTCATGCTTAATTTGGGGCAAAATCTGCATCATGTGATGTAGTTTAATCAAACGTTTGGTTTCCAAACTCGTTGGCAATCGCGATAAACTATCGACGTATCGATTCTCATTTTCCACCACCCAGGGATCCACACTGACAACCGCATCCGGCGTTAGGTTTGCTCCGGTCACGGCCAATTTCTTTACCTTTTTGGGGTGTCTGCTGGCTAATAATAATCCGTTTATTCCTCCATCACTCCAACCGATGACATGGGCGGAGTCAATGTTGAGGTGATCCAATAAACCGGCAAAATCGTCGGCCATCATTTCGTAACTCAGGGAATCTTGCGTATCAATCGACTTTCCATGCGAACGATTATCCGCTAAAATCACCTGGTAAAATTGACTGAAATACGGAATCTGTTTTTTGAAATCCTTGATGGATCCACCATTCCCGTGAATGATTAAAAGCGGTTCCCCTTTCCCATAGGTTTCATAATACATGTTGAAGCCGCGAATGGAGGCATATTTTCCAATCTTGGAATTTTGGCCAAAAGGTATTTTGGATTGCCCGAATATCGAATGGGTAATGAGTAATAAGAGTACACAGTATTTCATATAGTCAAATAGGTTATTTGACTAGAAATAAGCGAATTTTCCAGATAATATCATGTTCCAAAAAGCGTAATTAGGAACAATTCATCTGTAAAAACAGGCATAAGGCCATTTGTGATTCAGGAGCCTTGGTGCTACAGCATTAGAACTGTTACCTGATATCCTTGCAATCATCGCTGTAGTTTTTGAAAAAGCCCGCTTCTCTTAACCTTTGGCAATCCTCCTCAGGTTTGCCAAAGGTAGTCGGGAAGTAGGAAAGGAATTAGCATTAAAAGCTGATTACCAACAAAGTGAATTTATTAATCAGTTTCATATCCAACATTGATGCTTGAAACAACTACCTTTGGCAAACCTGAGGAGGATTGCCAAAGGTTAAGGTGGAATTACCAGCCATAAGTCAATGTTAAGCTATAATTCCGTGGTGCAATCGGATTGACCGAATTGTCATCATGCACATTGTAACTCATGACGTCACCGACATTTGCCACGCGAGCCCGCAAAGACATTTTTTTATAACTATATCCGGCTGTGAAATCAGCTTGTAAATACCCGGGTAATTCGATGAGGCGGTAAGCGTCATTGGCAACCAATACGCGCGTTGACCGGCCCGCAAAGCGCTCACCGATGTACACGGTCGTTAAACCTAGTTGAAATCCATTTTGTCGGTATTGAACCCCTACATTGGCCGTGTGACGCGGGTTATATTTCAATAAACTACCCTCGATGTAGGTATTACTTTTGACATATTTCGTTTCGTTGAAACTGTATCCTCCCGAAAATGTAAAGCCCTTGATGGGTTTCGACATCAAGTCAAGCTCCAATCCCTCACTCTGCACTGATCCGGCCATTTCTTTGACATACGAATAGGTCGTCGCATTGAGCAAAGCATTTTGGGCCAAATTATTATTCAAAATTCGATAGGCTGTAACGTTTACAGAAACTAAGCCATCCCACATGTCATTCTTCACCCCTACCTCGTATTGGTCAATTAACGAGGGCGGCAAAGCCTGGTTGTTGATGTCAACCCCCGTATTCAAGGCAAAGGAATTCGAGTAACTCGCGAAAATAGCATGGTTTAGGCTAGGCTTGTAGACGACTCCCAAACGAGGTGAAAAAGCTCCATCAAAATTGGACGTAGACGCAGTTTTATTTGTCGTATAGTTATAAACGTCACTTAATGTTTGTTGGTACGAATACCGAAGTCCTGCCAAAACCTTCCACTGCTCATTGATGTGGATCAAATCCTGCGCATAAATACCCAAGCGGCGAATCGGCGCCTCCGTTTTCGTCAAAGGTGTCAGGGTGGGTTGGTCCGTGCGCAATGATTTCGACGGATTGCTATATACGTTGATTGTGTCGTAGCGATTAAATGGATTGTAGGCGTAGGTGTCCGTGTTATAAAAATCCGCATCAGCGCCAAGTAATACCTGATGTTTCATGCCCGCTAGATTCAAAGTTCCGACCAAATCAATTTGCGTTATTCCATATTGTTCTTCAACTTCCGATTTCTGCAAATTGCGGATCCACTGGCCATCCGAGCTAATTAAAGAACCCGCATTCGGACGGGTATTTGAAAACAAATTACTGGTATTTTGACGTAAGCCATTCAACCATTTAATCGTCCATTGCTCGTTGAATTGATGTGTCAACGTCGCGTTTAAACTACTTTGACTCGACTTAATGTTAGACCAGGCAACACCTAAAAATCGTTCACGGGGGATAGTTACAATCTGATAATTAATAATCCCAGCCCCGAAATCGGGCGTTCTTTGGTCGGCCAAATGATCTCCTTCTACAATCAATTCCGTTTTTTTCCCAAGCTTAAACAAAAGTGATGGATTCACGTAAACACGCTCAGAAGTCACACCGACCCGAAAGCTATTCGCTTGTTCAGCACTCGCATTCAAGCGAAAAGCGATGTTTTTGGAAATACCACCATATACATCGACTGAGGGTTTATACATCCCCCAAGAACCTGTTCGTATACTTAGCTCGCCACCAAAATTGAATTTAGGTTTTTTGGTCACCAAATTCAGCACGCCGCCCGCGGCTACATTTCCATATAAAATCGCGGCACTCCCTTTCAAAATTTCCACTTTCTCTACCCCACTCATTTCCGAAATCATGCCATTGGAATAACGCATACCGTTCTTGAAGGTATTCGAACTGGCCATCGAAAATCCACGCGCCGCAATTTCCTCCTGATAGCCTCCCGTAGCGCCAAAAATATAGACGCCATTCGTGTTCATCAACACATCACTCATCCGATTGACTTGTTGGGCCTCCAACAAACTCTTATCCAAGGTCACAACACTTTGCGGCAAATCCAACGGTTTAATCGGTAATTTCCCGATGGTAATCGGTTTCTCATTCTGGCTCACATAGCCCACAACGACAATTTCTTTCAAATCATTGCTTGCTTCCACGAGCTCCAAATCGATGTGGAGAGTTTTGTCAGCGATAAGGTTGACTTTTTCTTGCAAAGTTTTGTAGCCTACGAAAGAGGCTTGCAAGGTATATACACCCGGCTTTAAGCCCTGAAAATTGAAGCTACCTTCCGCATCGGAGGGCTTTCCTCGCTTCAGTTCGAGGAGTCGAACAGAAACACCCGGTACAACGTGTTGCTTGGCATCACGAACGACACCCTCCAAGGCAGCCTGTTGACCATAAACAACTGAATATGAACAAATTAATAGAAAAATTAGGCGGATCATGTACTTATATTTGTTTAGACTAATTATAAATAAAGCCCAAAACTACGTCACCCAACTTGAATTCGCAAGCTTATTTAGAATTATTTTAAATAAGTGATAAAAATCAGGAAAACCTCCCTTTAACCTTTGGCAATCCTCCTCAGGTTTGCCAAAGGTAGTGGGGGGAAATGAGACATTTGAGTTACTGACTGATAAATAAAATCAGCTTCTTGATAATCGAAAAAACGAAGGCCAACTACCGCTTTCCCGTGTAAATATCGACGATTTGCGTTTTCGGCGATGCGAAATTCTCATAATACAGAAACTTGATTCGCTTACTTTTCGAGTCATAACTTAACGGTAAAAAGTGCCCTCCAAATTTGGCATTAATTTCCCATTGTGCATTTTCAAAGGTATTGTTCCCTTTATTCAGCCAAACACGTTGATTGAGATTTTCACCCGAATTAGTGATAAAGAAAACATCCTCCAGGCCATCAAAATTCAAGTCGGCAAGGATGTAATCGCGAATACCATTTGTCTGAAAAGTTGATTGTACCGTTGAAATTTCCTGAATTTTAGCTTGATCATTTTCATCACTTCTAAATATTTTTTGATCACCAATGCCTCCCTCTACCAAGTAGATAATATTTTTCTTGGAAGGGTTGTTCGGGTTTTTCAAAGCAAATAATTTAAAACAACCATAACCATTTCCAAATGGTGTTACATTCGAAATTTTACTACTCGTAAAAGTTTCTCCATTCACATTCATTTTCAACACATAGGTAAAAGGCACCGATGATTTATCGATGTAAGGAGCCGAAATAATATCATTTTTACCATCAGCATCTATATCCGTGATCAACACCGCACCTGTTGCATTATTGGGATTGACTGGCATTGACAATTTCAATCCATTACTATTTTTAAAGTAAATAATTTCATCCATGCCAAAATATTGCAGCAAAAGATCATGATCACCATCATTATCTAAATCACCCACTGAAGCGTTGTGATGAAAACGCTTACTATCCGTAAGTCCAGCAACAGTCGAATAGGTGAATTTACCATCTGCAGTACCTAGAAAAAGATGATTATTGAATCCTGGAAATTTACCATCAACAATTAATGAAGCGGATTCTTTCCCATGATCTACTTCAAACAAATCTTTGATTCCGTCTCCATTTAAATCTTCATAGAAGAATGGTGATTTCGGAAAGCCAACATTGTGATATCCGCCCAAGAAAGCACTCGTATTTTCTGTCATTTGACCCGTCAAACTATCAATTTCAAAAGAACGGTATGAATCATAGGTAGTTTCAAAAAGCTCAGCATGGGCGGTAATTAAATAATATTTACCTTTTACCTGGATAACTTTAATGGATTCAGGGTGTACATTCACATTCACCAAAGCTTTCGACAAATTGGCAGCCCGAGCTCCTGAATATTTAGTCGAATAATCGGGCCCTTTGGCCTGAAAAATAGCCTGCAGCGATATCGCCTTGTTCACTAGGGTCGTAATAACCGAATCCTTACTTGTAATATCCCCTTTCCATTCACTAAACATCGCCCCCGCTGCAGGGATTGCGGTCAATTTAACCGTCGTCCCAGATGGATATAGGGCTTGTGATGCCACAGCGACAATTTCTTCTTTGACCGTCCCATTCCCCTCAATCGTCAAATTGAGCGGATATTGACGTTTCTCAAACACCCCCGTAATCCGCTTATCCGCATCCATCACCAACGAGCCAGGATTTGAACTACCCGAATAAGCGCCCCGCCATTCCTTGAATAAATACTCCGCAGCAGGTTTCGCTATTAATTGAACCGACTCCCCTTTCATATAGCTACCCGCGTTAGGTGAGACCGAACCTCCGCTAACTGGCGTGACATCCACAAATAGTTGGTAAGATGGAATCGCGTCTTCCTTGGAACAAGCGACTAAAAAGGTAATGCTGATCGTTAAATAAAGGAAAATTCTCCGCATGATTTTGTGTTTGTTAGTTGAAATGCTTTTTTCGGGTTTTAGGTGAATTACGTGCATAAATTAGCTGATCTACAAAAAAGTAGTTCGACTACTTGGCATACATTTTCATCGCTTCTGGCTTTAATGAATATAAACTTTGACGTTTGTCCACAGCAGAAGGATTCCGAATGATGGCATTCCCAATGCGATATTTGAACTGAAATTTGTGATTGATATTCGAAATCACTTGCAAGCGCAACTTGCGTTGATTATCAATGTTCTTACTGGATATTCCCAAAATTTCATTCACCTCCACGGTTGATAATCCCTCCGATGATTTCATTAGCGCCTGTAGAAGCGCAATTTCAGGGCCTTCTAAATCCAAAGTCAATGTTCTTTTTCGAACAATTATGTAATATCCGATCCCTAAAGTCAAGGCTAATAAAGCCAGCAATAGGTAGCTTTTAAGTTGACTTGGCGCCTCATAAAATGAGCCTATGGGTTTGGCTAATTTCAATAATTCAGCAATGGAATAGATTTTCTGCTTACTCCCTTCTGCATCCCAATAGGCGTAAATATTGCCACGGCCAACATACATTTGGGGTGCTGCCTGAAAATTATCTACCGCACTTTGCAATTCAAAAACCGCATTTTGTACTGGGTCAATGATGTACAACATGGAATCTGAAAATTGGATGAAATACCGTCCAGACCAAAGGATTTCACGCGATTTGGCATGTAATAATTTGGGATTAATTTCGCCCAAGAGCGACCAAGCCATTTGGTTAAATTGAAAAGCATACAGTTTGCCATCCACTTCCGTCGCTTGATTATTCAAAAAATCATGGTACTCTGACCCTCCAGCAAAAAACAAATCCAACGAATCCGAATACCCTTGAAAGCCATTAAAAATAGCTTGAGGTCCTAAGTTGGCAGATTTGATATTTTCCCACTCACGACCCGACTCCTTGTAATAAGTCAATGCCTTGCTAAAATCCCAAAAACCACTCCCTCCAAAACTGTATAGTTGATTCTTTCGTTGAAACACTGAAGCACCAAAATTGTATCCAGCATAAAATGTTTGATCAACCCGTTTCAAGGTATTTTGACGGACATCAAAATCAATCACTTGCCCTGTACCAGCCAATGTAAATCGTATGTTTCCATTGGGCTGCAAGAACGCATGTGGTGCGATTCGGGGAGGCAGTCGTTGTAAAATATTGGAATCAACGTTGATACGCAATTGAACTACCCAAACACCCGGCGTCCGCTCTATTTCTAAAGTTTGCTCTTGTAAGTCGATTCGTTTACGCAAGCTCAATTCCGCATCGAACCAGGTTAGTGTTTGCGTGCCGGCCAACGTGTTAAATACGTTAAAACACAACAAGCAACCCATAAAAATCGCCCAACGAATTCGTAATTTCATCTCACAACTTATCAAGCTACAAACCTAATCAGGGCTTGGCAATTAATCATTAAAATTTATGTGAATTCGTAATTCACGCATTTCCATAACCCACAGGTACTGATAAATTCAAACGATTATCAGTTCTTGAAAAGGTTAATTCCAATTTCCCGCACTACCTTTGGCAAACCTTGGAGGATTGCCAAAGGTTATTTGACAGGAATCAAAAAAAATCCTACCTTGATTTGAAATGAAAACTTGGATCACTTGTTGCCTATTGCTTTTGGCCTACTTCACACAGGCTCAGGATTCCACCTATGTTCGCATTCAACTGAAACAAGGCAATAGCGTTCAGGGAATCCTCAAAAATCAAAACGACAAATCCATCACACTCAATATCGTCGAAACGGGTGAGATGACCATTCCCTGGGAAAATATTCAATCGGTGGACCGCATGCCGGTATCTGAGGCCTTGAATGAAAAAGGCCAGTTTAACAATCCCCAACCGACTAGATACTTTTTTGGCCCATCCGCCATCCCGCTGAAAAAAGGAGATAAGTACTACCAAAATGCCTACTTCGTGGTAAATTCTTTCCAACTAGGTCTCACGGATCATTTCTCCATCGGAGCAGGTGTCGTCATCCCCTTTGCCATTTTCATTACCCCAAAAATCGGCTACCAAGTGGCCAAAAACGTCCACGTAGGCGGTGGAATCATTTTCGCCAATTCACTGATCAGAGATTTCAATTTTGGTGTAGGCGCTGGTTATGGTTCCCTGACGCTTGGTTCTAAAGAACACAATGTCACGTTAAATCTAGGATTAGGAGCTATTAAAGAGAATACCGGCTTGGGAAGCAATGATTATTCTTGGAAATTTGCCAACAAACCCATGCTCACGCTTTCGGGGATGACGCGCATCTCTAAACGTATGATGTTACTTACCGAGAATTGGTTTTTTGCGACGAAAACGGTCGACTATGATCCAATGACAGGCCAACAAATCAATTCCGAATATGAAAACAACGGTATCCTATCCGTTGGCGCGCGTTACCTAGGTGCCCGTTATGCCATCGATTTTGGCTTCCTATCCCCTACGGTAAGTGAATTTACGGCCATCCCCTATTTGGCTTATAACCTCAAATTTTAATTCATGCAGAAAAGTCGCATTCTTGTTTTACTAATTCTATTGACTTTTTTCGTCATTTCATTTATCTCGAACATCATGGGGCCCATTATCCCCGACTTGATTCGCAGTTTTAACCTAAACTTGACCCTCGTTTCCTTATTGCCTTTTTCTTTTTTCATCGCATACGGTGTCACATCCATTCCTGCTGGCATTTTGCTTGTAACCTACCGCGAAAAAAAAGTGATGATTTTTGCCTTTGGACTCGCCACAATTGGGTCCTTGCTTCTCGTATTATCGCCGCATTACCTGAGCGCACTGATTTCCCTTTTCCTCATAGGTAGCGGCATGGCCATGTTACAAGTAGTCATTAATCCCTTATTGCGAACGGCCGGAGGTGAAGAAAACTATGCCAATTACTCCGTTTTAGCCCAATTGATTT
>JACCDU010416630.1_pt1 | contig 14182 bp, 16 predicted proteins | sample 7446081 | NCBI WGS metagenome assembly JACCDU01 (sample SAMN15323447, study PRJNA562643) | freshwater metagenome | isolation source: river surface water | place: USA:Blue River Watershed | collected 2017-08-17 | reverse complement strand
GGCTCTTTACCAGGTGCAATATAGCTATATACGCTATAGGCTAAGCCACGCTTTTCTCTAACCTCTTTAACGAGTCTAGATACGAAACCCCCACCGCCGAGAACATAATTACCAACGAGCAAAGGGAAATAATCAGGATCGTTTCTAGTAATTGCGATAGTCCCCATAGTGATATGAGCTTGCTGCGAGGGATGAGCAATGCGCTTTTCTCGATTCGCCATCGTATCTACAGGTAATTTTTTGACCGGTGGCAAATCACGATTCACAGTCGTATTACGCGGAAACTGACTTAGTAGATCATCAACTAACTGTTGCGCATCTTGACGCGAAATATCACCCACAATCGTGACCTTCACTTGGTCTTGGACAAAATAATTTCTATAAAAGCTCTTTAAATGTTTTACCTGAATATTTTTTAAATCTTGTTCAGTAACATCTATACCCCGAGGATGATTAGGATAGAGGGCTTTAGAAAATTCTTTGGATAGGATGGATTCTGGCTTAGTGTTGGATTCTCTTAAAGAGGCGATAACACGCTCACGTTCACGCTGAAAAATCTTTTCATCGAAAAGAGGTTCTTTCAGCATTTGCTGCGCAATTTTTAAAACTCTTTGTCGGCGATCAGCCTGACTTAATGTCCGAATGCGAATACTGGCGCGCTCTGCTGAGGCACTAGCGCCAAACACAGCTCCTTCATCAGCCCAAACATCTGCAATCTGATCTTCTGACAATACACTCTGGCTTAAGCGGCTACCTTTATCCAGCATACTGGCTGTCATGCTCGCTAAGCCCGCCTGACCTGGTGGGTCATAAAGACTACCCGCCATAAAATCAATCTGAATATCAATCATCGGTATGGATTTGGCTTCAACCAAATAAACATCAATACCTAATGGGGTTTTCCAATTCTGAATCGGTATACCTGCCGTAACAGCAGTACTCAATAAAAAAGTGACGCCAGCAACTAGCCATTGACGCAACATTAATGTCTCCCTCCAGGAATAGTCGCCCGTGGCTGACTTGACTGTGCCAATGGCTGCGGATCAAGTACGGCTACAGTTAAGGCATCATCAATAAAATATTTTTGAATCACGCGCTGAATGTCTAAGGACTTAACTCTTTGTAAGCGCTCCAGAATTTGATCTTTTTCACGCCATGAAATACCAACGATCTCTGTCATACCAATTTCCATAGCTTGAGCAAACACAGAATCACGCTTGTAAATTTGTGAGGAAATGATTTGAGCTTGCACACGCTTTAATTCAGAATCCTTCACACCTTTTTGCGCTATCTCAGACAAAGCTTTACGAATTGCCTGATCCGCCACGCTGATCTGTTGTTGCTTCGATAAGCTAGCTCCAATGATGAATAACTGGGGGCCACGGGCAGACATCTCATAATAGGCATCAACACTATTGGCTAAGCGCTGCTCCTTCACCATGGATTTATTCAGGCGCGCATTGGTGTAACCATCCAGAATTCCTGATAAAACAGCTAATGCGTAAGGCTCAATATTTTCTAAATCATTGGCCTCTAATTTAGGTACTTTCCACGCCATCATGAGTTGTTGATTTTCTGCAGGCGCCTTAACAGTAATGTGTTTTTTACCTATTTGACGAATTTCTTCTTGAGGCTTTCTGTCAGGTAATTTCTTAGAGGGGACCACCCCATAATATTGCTCAGCTAGACGAAATACTTCTTTAGCATCCACATCGCCAGCGACCACCAAAATAGCGTTATTAGGGGCATACCAATCCTGATACCACTGCCATGCATCTCGGTAAGTCATATTCTTCAAATCATCCATCCATCCAATGATGGGGCGACGATAGGGCGAGTTGACAAAAGCATTCGCTAACAATTGTTCATACAAAATAGCTTGTGCCTGATCATCAGTCCTCAAGCGACGCTCTTCCATCACCACTTGGATTTCTTTTTTGAACTCTTCTTCTGAAATACGTAAATGCTGTAGGCGCTCAGCTTCAAGAGCCATCATTTTGGGCAAGTGACTTTTTTCAATTTGCTGAAAATAGGCTGTGTAATCTTTGCTTGTGAAGGCGTTATCTCGACCACCCACCTCCGCGACTTTCTTTGAAAAATCACCAGGCTTTAAATTCTTTGTGCCCTTGAACATCATGTGCTCTAAGACATGAGCCACACCAGTCTTACCATTGACCTCATCGATCGAGCCGGCGCGATACCAAACCATGTGAACCACTGTAGGGGCTCGCTTATCTTCTTTCACAATCACCTTCATGCCATTAGCCATTACAGTCTCAAATGTATTGGCTTGGGCTGTCAGCGTAAGTGATAAACCCAAACAAAAAAGGGCCAAAGAGGTGCTGATGCTTGATAATATGCTCATAGTCTTTTAATTGTAGCCATCATGTTCGGACTCGGTAAAACCCTCTCTAAATTATTCACCAGACAAAAATGCGACGATCAGTGGTTCGAGGATCTAGAGGAAAGCCTTTTATTAGGCGATGTAGGCATTCCTGCCACCCAAGTATTACTTGAACAACTTAAAAAATCAGCGAAAGAGCAGGGTGTAGACAGTGTCGATGAGTTGCGACAACTCTTAAAGCTTCATATTGAGTCATTACTCAAGCCATTAGAACATCCACATAACCCACTCCTTAGTGATATTAACCACAAACCGATTGTTTTATTAGTTGTAGGGGTTAATGGAGCCGGGAAAACGACCAGCATCGGCAAGCTTTGCCATCACTTTCAAAAACGTGGTCTGAGTGTGCTTTTAGGCGCTGGGGACACATTTAGAGCGGCCGCTAAGGATCAACTCAAAGTTTGGGGTGAACGTAACCAAGTCACCGTGATTACCCAAGATGGCGGTGATGCGGCAGCAGTAGCACACGACGCAGTGAAGGCAGGCATTGCTAGAGGCAGTGATGTGGTCATTATTGATACTGCCGGTCGCCTTTCGACACAAAACCATCTCATGGACGAGCTCAAGAAGGTCAAAAAAGTGATTGGTAAGGCGCTAGATGGTGCACCCCATGAAACTATCCTAGTGATTGATGGCAATACGGGACAAAATGCGCTCATGCAAGTCAAAGCCTTTGATCAGGCTTTAGAGCTCAATTCTCTCGTGATTACCAAATTAGACGGTACCGCTAAAGGTGGCGTACTGTGCGCGATTGCCCAAGAATTTCATAGCAAACCCATCCATGTTTTGGCTTTAGGCCTTGGCGAGCAAATGGCAGATTTAAAACCCTTTTATGCCCCTCAATTTGCAGAATTATTACTGCCAAAACAATAAATACTCAATAAAATCAATGTTTTAAAAAATTAGCACTCTAATTGTAGGAGTGCTAATATAACGGTATGACAGCAATTGCTCCATTACTTCCCGTTGAACTCAAGGCTGGCAGCCTAGAGTCCTACATCGCTAGCGTCAATCGTCTGCCTATGCTCACAGCAGAGGAAGAGTTGCGTTTAGCCAAATCATATCGGGACCTAGAAGACTTAGACGCGGCTCGCGCCTTGGTGATGTCTCACCTCAGAGTGGTGGTTTCAATTGCTAGACAGTACTTAGGTTATGGCCTACCACATGCCGATCTGATTCAAGAAGGCAATATTGGGCTCATGAAAGCGGTCAAAAAATATGATCCCAATCAAGGGGTTCGCTTAGTGACTTATGCGATTCATTGGATCAAAGCTGAGATCCATGAATATATTTTAAGAAATTGGCGCTTAGTTAAAGTAGCAACGACTAAAGCGCAACGCAAACTTTTTTTCAATCTCCGCAGCAATCGACCCACACTCAATCCTTTGTCGCAGGATGAGATTCAAAATCTTGCGAAGTCACTGGATGTCAAAGTAGATGACGTCAAAGAGATGGAAAGTCGCTTAACTGCCAACGATGTAGCTATTGAAGGCAGCGACTCTGATGATGACCACTCTTTTGCGCCTATTCAGTGGCTTGAAGATCATCGCTATGAGCCTACTGAGGTGATTGCCAAACAAGAGTACCATCATTTACAAACAGCAGGTGTTGAAGAGGCTCTGACACAGCTAGATCCTAGAAGTCAAAGGATTATTCGCTCTCGCTGGCTCGATGTGAACGACGAAGGTAAAGCATCTGCAACCCTTCATGATTTAGCTGCTGAATTCAATATTTCAGCTGAACGGGTCAGACAGCTTGAGTCTCTAGCATTAAAGAAAATGAAATCAGCCTTACAAACGTATCAATAAAAATAGCGCTTCTCAGCGCTATTTTTATATGCAATGACTTGGCACCCTTACTTCAATAGCTGCAATAAATCATCTGCAATCAACTTCGGATTCTGCTGATGCTTGAGGAATAAACGCAAGCGTCCCGATGGATCAAAAACATAACTACCCGCTGTGTGATCAATGGTGTAGTTATTGGGAGTCTTACCAGGCACTATGTTGTAAAACACTTTAAAGTCCTTAGTCACTTTCTCTAAATCTTCCTTGGATGAAGGTCTTAAACCTAGGAAAGTCGGATTAAATGCTGGTACATACTGCGCCAATAATTCTTGAGTATCTCTTTGGGGGTCGACTGTCACAAACAAAACTTGGACCTGCTGACCCTTTTTACCCATCAACTCAATCACAGCCTGCATTTCGCTCATGGTTGTTGGACAAACATCAGGGCACTGGGTATAACCAAAAAACATCACGACAACCTTGCCACGAAAATCAGCAAGGCTTTTCTTTTGACCATGATGATCCATCAGCGAGAAGTCAGTGCCAAAGGCCTTGCTGCCTGTGATATCCACATTACTAAATTTCATGGCCTTCTCACCGCAAGCGATAAGAGCCAAAGCAGTTAGACTGGCAAGTATATATTTCAGTAGTCGAGATTGATTCATAGTCATAAATAGTGATCGATGAGTAGCGCAGCAAATAATAGTGCAAGATACAAAATAGAAAATTTAAAAGTCTTTTTCGCCAACTCGTCACTATAGTTTTTTAATAAAGCAACTGCATAATAGATAAACATAAGTCCCAAAACTAGCGCACTGATTAAATAAAAATATCCGCTCATACGATAGATGAATGGCAATAAAGTGGCTGCTATTAATATGAGGGTGTAGAGCAAAATATGCAGAAGCGTAAATTTTTCTCCATGCGTAACAGGCAGCATGGGTAGGCCAGATTTCTCATAATCATCACGACGATATAAAGCGAGCGCCCAAAAATGCGGGGGTGTCCAAGTAAAAATAATCAGCACCAATAACCAAGCCTCAGCAGGCATTTCATTAGCTACTGCACACCAACCCAATGCAGGCGGCATCGCTCCTGACAAGCCCCCAATCACAATGTTTTGAGGTGTAGCAGGTTTCAATAAGAGCGTATAGATAATCGCGTAACCAATGAACGTTGCAAATGTAGCCCACATCGTCAGCGGGTTCGCAAAATGCCACAATAGCAACATTCCCATGGCACCAATCACAAATGAAAACGCCAAAATTTTGAGGTCGCTGATTTCACCAGTGGCAGAGGGTCGCCAGGAAGTGCGGCGCATTTTAGCGTCCACACGTTGCTCAACCAAACAATTAATTGCAAAGGCTGCGCCGGCCAATAGCCAAATACCCGCAGAAGCGCCAATCAAAATAGACCACGGCACCATACCTGGTGAAGCCAAAAACATACCAATGACTGCACAAAAGACCGCTAATTGTGTCACTCGCGGTTTAGTCAAAGCCCAATATTGTCGCCAACGTGGTGTCGATAGTGAACTCACGAGAATCTCCTAGAGAGTGGCAACAAACGTACCAAGACGACCAAGATTGCAGCTGCACCTCCCGTATGCATCAGAGCGGCAATTAAAGGCCAATCCAAAATAATGTTACTCATGCCTGTTAATAGTTGTAACAAAGCCAAGAAAGCCAAAATGAGGCCAAGATGTTGATGTCGCACACTCTGGGTGTTCTTACCATAGCCATGCACTTTATAGGCTAGCGCAAACAAAATACTTAAAACAAAGATTGCCATGACTCGATGTACCCAATGAATCGCCACCAAAGCAGGTAAAGCAAGTACCTCGCCAGTCTTGGTTAATCCCAGCTCACGCCATAACTGAAAGCCGGACTTCATATCCATGACCGGCACCCATTGCCCATGACACAGTGGAAAATCTTCACAGGCAAGAACTGCATAATTCGTGCTCACCCAACCACCCAAAAAGATTTGCATGATCAATGCAATAAAAGCCAATACCAGCCAAACACTAGGATAAGTCACCTTGGTTCCACGCATTTGCCAAGAGCTACCCTGATCTAACTGAGATAGGGTGTAGAGATAAACCAGACTCGCTAGCAAAGACAAACCCAACATTAGATGAATGGTGACGATAATGGGCTGAAGCTTCATAGTCACCGTCCATGCACCAAAGGCGCCTTGAACACACACCAAAATCAAAATACCTAAACTCGTCCACATGATCCTTGGGCCAAGAACATGGCGCTTTACCCATGCCCAAATAGAAATTGCAATAATGAGAACACCCACACCCATCGCAAAGTAGCGATGCAGCATCTCAATCCAGGCTTTACTCAGAGTCACCGGCCCAGTTGGCATAGCCGCTTCGGCAGCGCGAATATCTGTTAATGCTGCTAAAGGATTAGAGGTGCCATAACAACCAGGCCAATCCGGACATCCCAAGCCTGAATCTGTGAGGCGTGTGAATGCGCCAAACAGAATTAAATCAAATGTAAAGAAAGCGGTGAGCCATACCAATCTTGAAAAATTGATATTTTTATTCTTTAGTAAGAATAAAAAAATGACGGTCGCCGCTATGGCCAAACCAATCAAGGCTAACTGTATCCACGCAACCCAAGTCATTTAGCTCGCCTTGCCAATTGGATTCCACTTCAAGAGCTTTTCTAAATCTTTAGACATACTCTTGAAATCTAGGGTCTGTGGATTTAAATCAAAACGCATCATACGATCGCCGCGTGGATCGAGTAAATGTAACTGTTTAGCAGCTCCATCACGGGCTAACCATTCCAATACGGCCTGTCTTTTTTCCGTATCCTTAGGCAAGCGTAAATAATGAAATCCCGCCACCTCTTTGTCGTAGGCCTTCTGAATCTCCGGATCAATCGCAGCATCATCAGTGACTAACCAAACGATTTGCACACGGGCCATCTCACGCCCCATCGACAAACGTAGCTGACGCGCTGTGTGTAAATCGGTTACACATTCATCTTGACCCGTGACACATTCTTTGGCGGGTCGTGCAATCAGTACAGTCCATTTACCCACCAGTGGATTTTCAACAGCCTGCAGTGGGAAAGACTGTACAGGAACGACCAATTGACCTACTTTGGGTTTTCCGCCCTCTGGCTTGATCACATAAAAAGTGAAATACGATGCAATCACGGGAGAAGCGCACACCAATAAAAGCAGAATCATCTGTATGCGACCACGTCGTGTGCCCGCACTGATCTTTTCACTGGGTGCCGCTGGGATCAACGGATCTAAATCATTATTAGTCACTTTTTTTCCTTAAAAGACCACTCATCGCCCAAAACACAACAGCCAAGGCTGCTAAAGAAAACCATTGAAAAGCATAACCCCGATGCTTGTCTGCACCTGTATCCGCTGGCGCCCAATCTCTTACTAAACCATCCGGTGTGTGAGAGTTCTGGCGCACAATAAAGGGCAGGTGAGTTACACCTAAACGCTTTTCTTCTTCGAGCAAATCTAGATTTTGCTTAATTTTGGTCTTTTCTGCCAAAACTGCAGAAGACCCTAAATTCATGACCCTAGCCGCATGGGCAAACACCACCCCTTCTAGTTCTATGATGCCGCTAGGGGTATCCAATTCGGGTAAAGCTTCACGCTGCATCATATTACGTGGCGCCCAGCCGCGGTTAACCCAGAGAATTTGTCCACTATGGAGTAAACGTACTGGCGTCAGTACATAAAAACCAACGGTTGCACCTGTTTTAGGATCCCGGCCTTGAGGATGAGGTCGGTTATCAAGCCATATCGTCTCATCTTTTAAAAACTCACCCTTCACGACCATATTGCGATGAAGCGCTTCTTCAAGCGTCCAGGCTCGCGCATGGGCCAATAATGGAGCAGCGGACTCTTTTTGTGCCAACTCTTCAGCCAAACGAATCTTTTGCCCCATACGATCGACTTGCCACAGACCTAGGCTAGAGGCCACAATCACCACAAATAACATGGCAAATGTGGCTATCCAGCGATCGAAAATTAAACGCTTGAGAATCATTGAGTGTTACGATTACGGCCTATGAAATGGATTATCTTAATTGCTTTTATCTGCATACTCGCGAGCTTGGGTTCAGCCCTATTTTTCATGATGCGTGATAAAGGTAAAAGCTCAAAAACAGTATATTCCTTGATGCTACGTATTGGTTTATCGGTCACCTTATTTATCTGTATATGGATCGCCCACTCCATGGGTCTCATTCAAAGTACAGGTATTCAAATTAGTCGATAAGCATTAGCTATCTTGATTGCATCTATAAAAAACGCCGCTACTGCGGCGTTTTTAATGAGCTCACTAGAATTTACATCCAGTAGACAACAACATACAAGCCCAACCAAACCACGTCTACGAAGTGCCAGTACCATGCGGCACCCTCAAAAGCAAAGTGATTCTCTGGCGTGAAGTGACCCTTCATCACACGAATCAATACGACGAACAACATAATGGCACCCATCGTTACGTGGAAACCATGGAAGCCAGTCAACATAAAGAATGTTGAACCGTAAATACCAGAAGTCAACTTCAAGTTAAGGTCATTGTAGGCATGGATGTACTCGTATACCTGAAAGCCCATAAAAATCGCACCCAAGGCTACTGTGGCTGCAAGACCTTGAATAACTTGTTGTCTCTTACCTTCGCGTAATGCATGGTGAGCCCAAGTGACTGTCACACCAGAAAGCAACAATAAGGCAGTATTGATTGTTGGAATAGGCCAAGGACCCATTGTGGTAAATGAATCAACCAAACCAGCAGGACCAGCATTAGGCCATACTGCAGCAAAATCAGGCCACAATAATTTGTTATCAATATCGGCCAACCATGGCATCGCAATGCTACGGGCATAGAAAAGAGCTGAGAAGAATGCACCGAAGAACATGATCTCAGAGAAGATGAACCAGCTCATAGACCAGCGATATGAAACGTCTACGTTCACACTATTGAGACCACCTTCAGCTTCACTGATCGCATCACCAAACCATGAATACAAGGAGGCAATAGTCCAAACAATACCGGCTAGACAGAGAATCATGCCAAAGGTACTACCATTGACCCATGATGAGGCACCAAAGCCAAATCCAGCCAAACCAATACTGGTCACGATGGGGTGACGTGTTGGGCCCGGTACATAATAATATGGGGCTTTGCTCGAAGACATACTCTCTCTCCTAAAAATTAACTCTTAACTACTGCATTAACAATCAAAATCAAAATCGTCATAAACACGATAGCGCCAAAAATAGCAGCCAAAATGATATGCACAAAACTCAAAGATGCCATATCAGCATCTTGACCTGATTTTTTTCTTACTCCCAAAAAAGCCCACAAAATGGCTCTCATGGATATCAAAAATGTGAGCAGTGCACTCTGTTCTTTTTTCACTGCGTTCATATTCTTGATGGCTTATTACGATGCTCACCTGTCAGAGGCTTTTGCCCTTGACCCACCTCAAAGAAGGTGTAAGACAAAGTAATGTTCTTCACATCCTTGGGCAAAGCTGGATCAATAATAAATACAACGGGCATTTCTCGTGACTCATTAGGTTTGAGCGTTTGCTGCTCAAAGCAAAAACACTCTAACTTAGTAAAGTGCTGTGTAGCTTGCTTGGGTGCATAACTTGGTATCGCTTGAGCTGACACAGGTCTGCCTTGCACATTCACGACCTCATAAACAACCTGCACCATTTCACCGGGGTGAACTTGCATTGAGTTTTTGACCGATCTAAAGCGAAATGGGCCTTGCGTATTGGAATCAAACTCTACAGTGATTAAACGTGACTCATCGACTTGCGTATTCTTTGATACTGCTTTGACTGCACGTGTACCGTAGTCGTTTTTGCTTGTAACCACATTGATGCCTGTCACTTCACACAGTACACGGTACATAGGAATCAAGGCATAGCCAAAACCAAACATCGCTGTACTAATGACAGCTAGCTTAATGAGCATTTGTCGGTTGTAGTTGGCTAACTTCTGCATATCAACCTAATATGATTTTCTTGGCAAAGATACCAATAAAGAAAGCAAGAACTACGGTCAATAAAATAAAACCCAGGCGCTTATTAGCGCCTGAATTTTTTGTCGATTGATTCACTGCCATGAACAGTAATTACTTCACTGTTGGAGGAGTTTCAAATGTATGGAATGGTGCTGGTGATGGAACAGTCCACTCCAAACCTTCTGCGCCATCCCATGGCTTATCAGCCGCCTTCTCGCCACCACGATAAGTTGGCAGAACTACGAAGAGCAAGAAGTAAACCTGCATCAAACCAAAGCCCAAACCACCAATCGAGGCAATCGCGTTGAAATCAGCAAACTGAACTGGATAGTCAGCATAGCGACGTGGCATACCAGCTAAGCCCAAGAAGTGCATGGGGAAGAATGTGAGGTTAAAGAAAATCATTGAACCCCAGAAGTGGACCTTGCCACGGAACTCGTTGACCATATAACCAGTCCACTTAGGCGCCCAGTAGTAGAAACCAGCAAACAGCGCAAACAATGAACCAGCAACCAATACATAGTGGAAGTGAGCCACAACGTAGTATGTATCTTGAATCATGATATCAATGGGAGCCATCGCACAAATCAAACCTGTAAAACCACCCATCGTAAACACGAAGATAAAACCGATAGACCACAACATTGGGGTTTCAAAAGTCATTGAACCTTTCCACATCGTAGCGATCCAGTTAAAGATCTTCACGCCTGTTGGAACCGCAATCAACATCGTTGCATACATGAAGAACAACTGGCCCGTCACTGGCATACCTGTTGCAAACATATGGTGCGCCCAGACGATGAATGACAAGATAGCAATCGAAGCTGTTGCATAAACCATTGAGCTGTAACCAAACAATGTCTTGCGTGAGAACGCTGGAATCACTTGGCTAACGATACCGAAAGCTGGGAGGATCATGATGTATACCTCTGGGTGTCCGAAGAACCAGAAGATATGCTGATACATCACAGGATCACCACCACCTGCAGCTGAGAAGAAGCTTGTACCGAAATGGCGGTCTGTCAACACCATGGTGATAGCGCCAGCCAACACAGGCATCACAGCGATCAGCAAGTAAGCAGTAATTAACCATGTCCAGCAGAACATAGGCATCTTCATCAATGTCATGCCAGGGGCACGCATGTTCAAGATGGTGACGATGATGTTAATCGATCCCATGATGGAGGAAGCACCCATCAAGTGAATCGCGAAAATCGCCATATCCATACCAGGACCCATTTGCACAGATAACGGTGCATACAGCGTCCAACCAGCAGCAGTCGCACCGCCAGGTACAAAGAATGAAGAGAGCAACAAAGTAGCAGCAACTGGCATGATCCAGAAGCTGAAGTTGTTCATACGCGCAAAGGCCATATCAGAGGCCCCGACTTGCAGAGGAATCATCCAGTTAGCAAAGCCCACGAAAGCCGGCATGATGGCGCCAAACACCATCACCAAGCCGTGCATTGTGGTCAACTGATTAAATAACTCAGGACGAATGTATTGCAAGCCTGGTTGGAATAACTCCAAGCGAATCAATAGAGCCATCACACCACCAGCCAAGAGGCTGACGAATGAGAAAATCAAATATAAGGTACCGATATCCTTATGGTTGGTCGCAAACAACCATCTGCGCCATCCATGGGGATGGTCATGGGCGTGATCGTGATCATGTGCGTGATCGTGTGCGTGACTGACTGTGCTCATAAATACTCCAGTTACCTTATTTAATTTGTTTACTTAGCTGCGCGTGCGCTTGTGAAATCTTTTGGCTGAATGAGCTCGCCTGTCTTATTACCCCATGCATTACGGGTGTACGTCATGACCGATGCTAGCTCAACATCATTCAATTGTGTCCACTTAGGCATAGCGCCCTTGCCTTGCAAAAGAATCTTGTACTGCGCATCTTTAGGTCCCAACACAACTTTAGAACCATCTAAGCCAGGGAATGCGCCCGCACCCTTACCGTTGGGCATGTGACAGGCTGCACAGTTGGCGGCATATACTTTTTCACCACGTTGCTTTAACTCGTCCATGGTGTATGTCTTTGTCGGATCATCAGCTGCAGCTGCTAATTTCTTCTTCGTCTCATCCACCCACGCTGTGTACTCGGCATCATTGACAACGCGTACTACGATTGGCATGAATGCGTGCTCTTTACCGCAGAGCTCAGAACATTGACCACGATATGTACCGACTTTCTCAGCACGGAACCATGCATCGCGCACAAATCCAGGGATAGCATCTTGTTTAATACCGAAGGCTGGGATTGTCCATGAGTGAATAACGTCATTGGCGGTCGTCACCATACGAATCTTTTTACCGACTGGAACAACCATCTCGTTATCGACTTCCATCAAATAGGTATCGCTCTTGGGAGCTTGATTATTAATTTGATCACGTGGGGTGGTTAGTGTTTGCAAGAAAGAAATGCCTTCACCTTCACCCTTGATGTAGTCATAACCCCACTTCCACTGATAACCAGTCACCTTGATGGTGATATCAGCATTCGTTGTGTCTTTCATAGCCACAACAGTCTTTGTAGCTGGCAATGCCATACCAATCACAATTAACAGAGGTACCACTGTCCAAATGATTTCTACAGTTGTACTCTCGTGAAAGTTAGCTGCTTTGTGACCCAATGAACGGCGATGCTTATAAATCGAATAGAACATCACACCAAATACGGCCACGAAAATGACTGTACATAGAATCAACATCATCCAATGTAACCAGGCCACCTCTTCAGCCACTTTAGTCACAGCTGGCGTGAGGTTTAACTGATAACGGGCAGGACCACCTGGCATGTCATTGATCGCTAAAGCGAGGCTACTTTGCATCGCAACAAATAAACCCATCGCTGCGTAAGCCAATGATTTGAATGATTTCATTCTCTATTCCTATTATGTAAATCCGCGTTCTGAAACAAATATTTCAGAATTTCACTCTTAATTAAGTCCCTGAATTATATTTGCTGAATTTGATCTAGCGCAATTATTTCATCGGTTTTTTAGAGGTATATACCTATACACCTATTATTTAATAAAAGTGTGCGCTTGCTAACTTAATTTATTTTCTTAATTATTTGTTCCGGCCGAATGCTAGCCACGCCATCTTTAGCTTTGGACAAAAGTTGCTTGGGCATCCAAGCATGGCCATAGACGACTTCCAAGGTCACTTTGAGCGGGAATCTCAGTTCCGCCCAAAAATCTAAATGCGCTGCGTGTGCCTCAATAAGACTCATCGATAAGAGGTCCTTCATGAGACGATCAGAGCTCTCATACTCCAAGTAGAGATACTCCATATCCATCACGGGCTCTGCAAATCCAGCTTGCAGCAATTCATCGCCCACATTATGCATATCTGTTGTCTGAAATTTTGGATGAAGTGCTAAGCCCCTTTTTTTGAGCTCCTGCGCAGTATCAGGACCTAGATAGGTGAACATCAGCAGTGCTTCAGGCTTTAAAACTGTATGCCAGGCCTGAATTAATTCAGTGGGGGATGAAGCATGCTGTAATTCCAAATTAGATAGGACAAGATCACAAGATCTGCTTTTTGAATCTAGGCTGTGCACCAGTGGCAAGCCCATCAAACGGCGCTTCATGCGTGTCAGGTAATCATTGGCATGACAACTACCCAATGAAGAAAAAATACTCTTTGGGTAATAGGGTTTAATTTTTTTTAAATCCAGATCAGGGTTCACCAAAATTTGATGGGGCGCGAGCTTAATGAACTCAAGCTTTTCAGCTAGACGCCGACTTATTTCTTGAGCCAACCAGGGTGGCATAGAGTGATGGGTGAGCAAAGTATCTGACACACGCTCAGTATACTTTTCTTAATGTTTTATCTCCTACCTACAGCATGTCTTATTTGCCAACGTTACCAATCCCAATCGATTTGTAAGGTATGCGCTAAAGAACTAGTGAGCCAATCCTTATCTCGCTGCAAACAATGTGC
>JACCDU010120200.1_pt1 | contig 14187 bp, 9 predicted proteins | sample 7446081 | NCBI WGS metagenome assembly JACCDU01 (sample SAMN15323447, study PRJNA562643) | freshwater metagenome | isolation source: river surface water | place: USA:Blue River Watershed | collected 2017-08-17 | reverse complement strand
TTGGTGGATGCCCATGGTTTGATCTGCCGCAAGCCAAAAAGACGCCGTGGGCTTGAAATCACGGCCGCCAGCCCAAGCTGAACCGCAACGGAGATTTTCCCATGCGCATCGACAAACTCACCACCAAATTCCAGGAAGCCCTGGCCGACGCCCAAAGCCTGGCCCTGGGCAATGACCACGCCTACATCGAGCCGGTCCACCTGCTGGCCGCCATGCTGCGCCAGCCCGAAGGGCCCAAGGCCCTGCTGCAGCGCGCGGGCGTGCAGGCCGATGCCCTGGCCCAGGCCGCCGAAGCGGCCGTCAAGCGCCTGCCGCAGGTCAGCGGCCAGGAGCAGGTGCAGGTCGGGCCCGAGCTCGTCAAGCTGCTGCAGGCGGCCGAGAAAGAGTCGATCAAGCGCGGCGACAGCTTCATCGCCAGTGAGCTCTTTTTGCTGGCCCTGGCCGACAGCAAGAACGAAGCCGGCCGCATCGCCAAGGAGCAGGGCCTCTCGCGCAAAAGCCTCGAGGCCGCGATCGACGCGGTGCGCGGCGGCCAGAACGTGGGCAGCGCCGAGGCCGAGGGCCAGCGCGAGGCGCTCAAGAAATACTGTCTGGACCTGACCGAGCGCGCCCGCATCGGTAAGCTCGACCCGGTGATCGGCCGCGACGACGAGATCCGCCGGGCCATCCAGGTGCTGCAGCGCCGCAGCAAGAACAACCCGGTGCTGATCGGCGAGCCCGGGGTGGGCAAGACCGCCATCGTCGAGGGCCTGGCCCAGCGCATCGTCGCCGGCGAGGTGCCCGACTCGCTCAAGGGCAAGCGCGTGCTGAGCCTGGACATGGCGGCGCTGCTGGCCGGCGCCAAGTTCCGCGGCGAATTCGAGGAGCGCCTCAAGGCGGTGCTGAGCGAACTGGCCAAGGACGAGGGCCAGACCATCGTCTTCATCGACGAGTTGCACACCATGGTCGGCGCGGGCAAGGCCGAGGGTGCGATGGACGCCGGCAACATGCTCAAGCCGGCGCTGGCGCGGGGCGAATTGCACTGCGTGGGCGCGACCACGCTGGACGAGTACCGCAAGTACATCGAAAAGGACGCGGCACTCGAGCGCCGATTCCAGAAGATCCTGGTCGACGAGCCCACCGTGGAGGCCACGATCGCCATCCTGCGCGGCCTGCAGGAAAAGTACGAAGTCCACCACGGCGTGGACATCACCGACCCGGCCATCGTGGCCGCGGCCGAACTCAGCCACCGTTACATCACCGACCGCTTCCTGCCCGACAAGGCGATCGACCTGATCGACGAGGCGGCGGCCAAGATCAAGATCGAGATCGACTCCAAGCCCGAAGTCATGGACAAGCTCGACCGCCGCCTGATCCAGCTGCAGATCGAGCGCGAAGCGGTGCGCAAGGAGGCCGACGAGGCCTCGCAAAAGCGCCTGGCCCTGATCGAGGAAGAAATCGTCAAACTGCAAAAAGAGGCTGCCGACCTCGAAGAAGTTTGGCACGCCGAAAAAGCCCAGGCCCAGGGCAGCCAGCAGCTGCGCGAGCAAATCGACCAGTTGCGCCAGCAGATCGAGGAGCTCACGCGCAAGGGCGACTTCAACAAGGTGGCCGAGCTGCAGTACGGCAAGCTGCCCGAACTCGAAAAGCGCCTGAAGGAAGCGCAGGCCCAGGAGTCCAGTGGCGAGGCGCAGGCGCCGCGCCTGCTGCGCACCCAGGTGGGCGCCGAAGAGATCGCCGAGGTGGTCTCGCGGGCCACCGGCATCCCGGTGGCCAAGATGATGCAGGGCGAGCGCGAGAAACTGCTGCAGATGGAAGGCAAGCTGCACGAGCGCGTGGTGGGGCAGGACGAAGCCATCAGCGCCGTGGCCAATGCGATTCGCCGCTCGCGCTCGGGCCTGTCCGATCCGAACCGCCCCACGGGCTCCTTCCTGTTCCTCGGCCCCACGGGTGTGGGCAAGACCGAGTTGTGCAAGGCGCTGGCCAACTTCCTCTTCGATTCGCCCGAGCACCTGGTGCGCATCGACATGAGCGAGTTCATGGAGAAGCACTCGGTTGCGCGCCTGATCGGCGCGCCGCCGGGCTATGTGGGCTATGAGGAGGGCGGCTACCTGACCGAAGCGGTGCGCCGCAAGCCGTATTCCGTGCTGCTGCTCGACGAGGTGGAAAAAGCCCACCCGGACGTGTTCAACATCCTGCTGCAGGTGCTCGACGACGGCCGCCTGACCGACGGCCAGGGCCGCACCGTGGACTTCAAGAACACGGTGATCGTGATGACCTCCAACATCGGCTCGCACCTGATCCAGGCCATGGTGGGCCAGCCCTATGAGGACATCAAGGACGCGGTGTGGGACGAGCTCAAGAGCCACTTCCGCCCGGAATTCCTCAACCGCATCGACGAGACGGTGGTCTTCCACGGGCTCGATGCCGCGCACATCGCCTCGATCGCCCGGATCCAGCTGCAGGCCCTGCGCGAGCGCCTGGCGCGCATGGACCTCGAACTCGAGGTCAGCGAGGCCGCGCTGGCCGAGCTGGCCAAGGTCGGCTTCGATCCGGTGTTCGGCGCGCGGCCGCTCAAGCGCGCCATTCAGCAGCGCCTGGAAAACCCGCTCTCCAAGCAGTTGCTCGAAGGGCGCTTTGCGCCCAAGACCCGCATCGCGGTCACGGTCGATCCGGTGCGCAACCCCGGCGTCTTCGCGTTCCAGGGACAGGCCATGGGCGCCTGAGCCCTTGCTTGTCGCGGGCAGGCCGCGGGCCACAGACGAAGGGTCTTATGATCCTGCCGTCCGGCCCTCGGCCTTTTTCTTGCCAGTCTTGCCCATGTCCACCGCCACGCTCGAGGCCGCTGCGCCGCTTCGCCAGGATGCTGCCATCATGGGCCTGGTCGGCCTGGCCCATGCGAGTTCCCATTTTTCGCATCTGCTGCTGCCGGTCATGTTCCCGGTGTTCATGCAGGAGTTTGGCTGGCGCTTTTCCGATCTGGGTCTGCTGGCCAGCGTGTTTTTCGTGGTCTCCGGCGTGGGCCAGGCATCGGCCGGCTTCGTGGTCGACCGCTGGGGTGCGCGGCCGGTCATGTGGGCCTCGGTCGCCCTGTTTGTGCTCGCCTGCCTGGCCGCGGCCAGCGCCACCGGCTATCCCGGCATGCTGCTCGCCGCTGTGCTCGCGGGTCTGGGCAACTGCGCCTTTCACCCGGTGGACTTCACCATCCTCAACCAGCGGGTGTCGAGTCCGCGCCTGGGCTACGCCTTCAGCGTGCACGGCCTCACGGGCAACCTGGGCTGGGCGGCAGCGCCGGTGTTCCTGACGGGTTTCACGGCCTGGTCCGGCTGGCGCTCGGCCTACCTCGCGGCCGCGCTGCTGTATGCGGCCCTGCTGGTGCTCTTGGTGCTGCGCAAGGACCTGCTGCAGACCGCACCCCGGCCACGGGCGCAGCCGGGCCAGGCAGCGGAATCGGCGCTGGGCTTCATGCGTTTGCCCGTGGTGTGGTGGTGCTTCGCCTTTTTCATGCTCTCGAGCATGACGCTGGCGGTGGTGCAGAATTTTTCGGTGCCCATCCTCACTGCCTTGCAGGGCGTGAGCCTGGAGACCGCTTCGATGACGCTGACGGCTTACATGCTCTGCGGGGCGGGCGGCATGTTGGCCGGTGGATTGGTCGCTGCCCGCCACCCGCGCTGGAGTGACCGGGTCGTGGCCACCTGCATGGCGGCGGCCGCACTGTTCATGGCCTTGTGCGCGAGTGGCCTGTTCGGTGCGGTCGGCACCCTGGCCGTGCTCGCGGCCACGGGTTTCGCGGTGGGGGTGGGTGGCCCGAGCCGCGACCTGATGATCAAAAAAGCCACGCCCAGAGGCGCCACGGGCCGTGTCTACGGCCTGGTGTATTCGGGGCTGGACACGGGCTTTGCGGTCTCGCCCTTGGTCTTCGGCCTGTTCATGGACCGCGGCTGGTACGCGGCCACCCTGCTGGGCGGCGCGCTGGTGCTGTTGCTGAGTGTGGGCGCTGCCCTCGGTGTGGGCAGGCGCAGCGCTGCGGCCTGAAGTCGGCCTGCGCCGCGGGGGTGACACGGCGGGCCGCTGGCCGGTTGCACAATGCCGTCATGACTGCACCACTTGCCGGCCACTTGCTTGTTGAATGCCTTCTGGCCCAAGGCATCACCCACGCGTTCGGCGTGCCCGGCGAGAGCTACCTCGCGGTGCTCGACGGCTTCTATTTGCACCGCGAGCGCATCCGTTTCGTGACCTGCCGGCAAGAGGGCGGCGCCGCCTTCATGGCCGAAGCCCAGGGCCGTCTCACGGGCCGGCCTGGGGTGTGTTTCGTGACCCGGGGGCCCGGCGCGACCAACGCTTCGATCGGCGTGCACACCGCCTTCCAGGATTCGACGCCGATGGTGCTGTTTGTCGGCGACGTGGCCAGCGACACGCGCGACCGCGAGGCTTTTCAGGAGCTCGACTACACGCATTTCTTCGGCCCCTCGACCAAGGGCATGGCCAAGCGCGTGGAGCGCATCGACGATCCGCGTCGCCTGCCCGAGTACGTGGCCCGCGCGTTTGCAACCGCGATGAACGGCCGTCCTGGCCCCGTGGTGCTCGTGCTGCCCGAGGACATGCTGACCCAGCCCGTGCCCGACCTCACGCCGCTGCCGCGCGTCGAGCCGGTGCAAGCCTGGAGCGATCCGGGGGCGCTGCGTGACTTGCGCGAGCTGCTGCTCGCGAGCGAGCGTCCGCTCGTGATCGCGGGCGGGGGCGGCTGGACGCCGCAGGCCGCGCAGGCGCTGCAGCGCTTTGCCGAGAACTGGCAGCTGCCCGTGACCAACGCCTTTCGCTACCAGGACACTTTCGACAACCGCCACCCGCTGTATGCCGGTGATGTGGGCATCGCGATCAACCCCAAGCTCGCGCAGCGCGTCAAGGACGCCGACCTGATCCTCGCCATCGGCCCGCGCCTCGGCGAGATGACGACCAGCGGCTACACCTTGCTGCAGGCGCCGCGCCCGAAACAAAAGCTCGTGCACATCCACGCCAGCGCCGAGGAGCTTCACCGCGTCTACCAGGCCGACCTGGCGATCTGTGCCACCATGAACGCCGCGGCGCGCAGCCTCGAGGTGCTGACCGCACCGGCCGAGCTGCGCTGGCGTGAATGGACGCGCCAGGCGCACGAGGACTACCTGGGCAATCTGCAGCCGCAGGCCTTGCCCGGGCCCATCGACATGCACGCCATCGTGCAGTGTCTGCAAAAGCATTTGCCCGAGGATGCTGTGCTGACCAACGGCGCGGGCAATTTCGCGACCTGGTTGCACCGCTTCTACCAGCACCCGGGCCTGGCCGCCGGCCACAAGGTTCAGCTTGCGCCGACCTCGGGCGCGATGGGTTATGGCGTGCCCGCAGGCATCGCGGCCCATCTGCTCACGGGCCGGCTCGCGTTCACGATCGCGGGCGATGGTGACTTCCTTATGACGGGGCAGGAGCTGGCGACCGCCGTGCAGCACGGCGGCAAGAGCATCGTGGTGTTGCTCAACAACGGCATGTACGGCACGATCCGCATGCACCAGGAGCGCGAATACCCGACGCACGTTTCAGGCTCGAGCCTGAACAACCCCGACTTCGCGGCGCTGGCCAAGGCCTATGGTTACGAAGGCGTGCGCATCACGCGCACCGAGGAATTTGAGCCGGCGCTGCAGCAGGCGCTGGCGCGCACCGGCGGCACGCTGATCGAGGTCATGATCGACCCCGAGGTCATCACCACGCGCGCCACCTTGCAGTCGATACAGCAAGCGGCTATGAACAAGCGCTGAGGTCTCGTCAGTCCTGCAGGCAACAAAAAACCCGCCGAGGCGGGTTTTTTGTTGGGCGGTCAAAGCCTCACTTGAGGTGCTTGCCGATCAGGCCGGCCATTTCAAACATGGTGACCTGGGCCTTGTTGAAGATGGCCTTGAGCTTCTCGTCGGCGTTGATGGCACGCTTGTTGAGCTTGTCCTGAAGGTTGTTCTTCTTGATGTAAGCCCACATCTTGCTGACCACTTCGGTGCGCGGCAGCGGCGATGCGCCCACCACGGCGGCCAGCGCGGCGCTGGGCGTCAGGGCCTTCATGAAAGCGGCGTTGGGGGTGCGCTTCTTGGCGGGGGCCTTCTTGGCAGCGGGCTTCTTGGCCGGTGCTGCTTTCTTGGCGGGAGCGGCTTTCTTGGCCGGGGCCTTGGCGGCTACTTTTTTGGCGGGTGCTGCGGCCTTCTTGGCGGCAGGTTTTTTGGCCGGTGCTGCTTTTTTAGCGGGTGCAGCTTTTTTGGCCGGGGTCTTCTTTGCAGTTGCCATGGTTGTTTCCTTTGATCGGAAGTGGGTTCAGCGCTGAAAACATCACATCTCCAGCTTTGCGCATGCTATCGGAGAAGGACAAGGTTTCCAAGGGAAAAAACGATTTTTTCCCTTGGGTGTTGCGGATTTGCTGGTGCCATGGCGCACCGCACAAAGCCGGTGCCTGCGCGCGCCCTGCACAGGGGTGGTGTATGTGGCTTGTAAGTTGTGTGCGTTCCACTGCGGCGCGAGCTCGCTTCTCGCGCGGCCAATCGAGGAACAACGCTATGGGCATTTTGTTTTCCACCTGCGATTTTTGCGATGCGCACAAGGACCGGCACGACGGCAACTTGCGCGTGCTGCCATCCGTGTTTCAGGACTATGGCGGCACAGAACGTTTCGCGGGCCCGGTGGTCACCGTCAAATGCCACGAGGACAACAGCCTGGTCAAGCAAATCCTGGAGCAGGAAGCAGGGCAGGGCCGTGTCCTGCTGGTCGATGGGGCGGGTGCCGTGGCACGCTCCCTGGTGGGCGGCAACATTGCCGCGGCGGCCGCTCGCCATGGCTGGGCCGGCGTGGTGGTGCATGGCGCCGTGCGCGACCGTGCAGAATTGCGCGCGACACCCCTGGGCGTGCGCGCTCTGGCGCTGATTCCGATGCCGACCGCACGGGCAGGGCAGGGGCAGCGCGACGTGCCTGTGTCCATCCACGGCATCGTTGTGCGGCCGGGTGAGTGGCTCTATGCCGATGCCGATGGCATCGTCGTGCACAGCACGCCCTTGCACGCCATTTCATGAGTGCTGTTGCGCTTTCCATCATGTGAGAGTAGTCAAGGTTGCGCCGCAGCATATTTTCTCAATATAGAAAACAATATTTCATATTGAAAAATTAACTTTGCAAGTTGTTGATTTTTAATGAATAAATAAATCTCTTCTATAAGACACAAGAGCGTTTTACAGTCTTATAGAAGAGTTAAGATGGGGCATCGAAAGTTCAAAAGCAGGGCTTTCGTCCGGTTTCAACATCAACCCAAGGAGTGTCACATGCCTCAAAACATCACCGAGCAACTGAGCCGCGAACAGCAAATCGCCGCCCTCGAAAAAGACTGGGCCAGCAACCCCCGCTGGAAGGGCGTCAAGCGCGGCTATTCCGCCGCCGATGTGGTGCGTCTGCGCGGCAGCATGCCCATCGAACACACGCTGGCCAAGCGCGGTGCCGAGAAGCTGTGGGACAAGATCAATGGCGGCGCCAAAAAGGGCTATGTGAACGCCTTCGGCGCCATCAGCGCCGGCCAGGCCATGCAGCAGGCCAAAGCCGGTCTGGAAGCCGTGTACCTGTCGGGCTGGCAAGTTGCGGCCGATGGCAACACGTCTGAAACCATGTACCCCGACCAGTCGCTCTACGCCTACGACTCGGTGCCGACCATGGTGCGTCGCATCAACAACACCTTCAAGCGCGCCGACGAAATCCAGTGGGGCCGCGGCATCAACCCCGGCGACAAGGAATTCATCGACTACTTCCTGCCCATCGTGGCCGACGCGGAAGCCGGTTTCGGCGGCGTGCTCAACGCCTTCGAACTGATGAAGAACATGATCTCCGCCGGTGCCGCTGGCGTGCACTTCGAAGACCAGCTGGCCGCTGTGAAGAAGTGCGGTCACATGGGTGGCAAGGTGCTGGTGCCCACGCAGGAAGCCTGCGAAAAGCTGATCGCCGCGCGCTTCGCCGCCGACGTCATGGGCGTGTCCACCATTGTGCTGGCCCGCACCGATGCCGAAGCCGCCAACCTGATCACGTCTGACCACGACGCCAACGACAAGCCCTTCCTGACCGGCGAGCGCACGCAAGAAGGCTTCTACCGCGTCAAGAACGGTCTTGAGCAGGCCATCAGCCGCGGTGTGGCCTACGCTCCCTACGCCGACCTGGTGTGGTGCGAGACCGGCGTGCCCGACATCGGCTTTGCCCGTGAATTCGCGCAAGCCGTGCACGCGGCCTGCCCGGGCAAGCTGCTGTCCTACAACTGCTCGCCTTCGTTCAACTGGAAGAAGAACCTCGACGACAAGCAGATCGCTTCCTTCCAGGACGACCTGTCGGCCCTGGGCTACAAGTACCAGTTCATCACGCTGGCCGGCATCCACATCAACTGGTTCAACACCTTCCAGTTCGCCCACAACTACGCCCGTGGCGAAGGCATGAAGCACTACACCGAGATGGTGCAGGAACCCGAATTCGCCGCCCGCGAAAAAGGCTACACCTTCGTGTCGCACCAGCAGGAAGTCGGCGCCGGCTACTTCGACGATGTGACCACCGTGATCCAGGGCGGTTCTTCCTCTGTGAAGGCCTTGACCGGTTCCACCGAAGAAGAGCAGTTCCACTGATTCGACCGGGCCAACCAGCGAGGGCTGTGCAGCCCTCGCTGGCGCCACGCCAAGCCACCCGCATGGGTGGCTTTTTCTTTGGCCCCTCGATGGGCCTGCTGGCCTGGTGCGGGCATGAAAAAACCACCCCGAAGGGTGGTTTGGCGCTGTGTGTCGATTGCGGTTTACTTCATGCTCGCCAGGATGGCGTTGAAGGTCGCGCTCGGGCACATGATGGTCTTGAGCTTGGCCATGTCGGGCTGGTAGTAGCCACCGATGTCGACCGGCTGGCCCTGCACGGCGGCCAGTTCGGCGACGATCTTGGTTTCGTTCTCGGTCAGCTGCTTGGCCAGCGGCGCGAACTTGTCGGCCAGCGCCTTGTCCTCGGTCTGCGCGGCCAGTTCCTGAGCCCAGTACATGGCCAGGTAGAACTGGCTGCCGCGGTTGTCGAGTTCGCCAGTCTTGGGCGAGGGGCTCTTGCGGTTGTCGAGCAGCTTGCCGGTGGCGGCGTCCAGGGTTTTGGCCAGCAGCTTCGCGGTGTTGTTGCCGTTCTTGATGCCCAGATCTTCCAGCGAAACGGCCAGCGCCAGGAATTCACCGAGGCTGTCCCAGCGCAGGTGGTTTTCCTCGACCAGTTGCTGCACGTGCTTGGGCGCGGAGCCGCCGGCGCCGGTTTCGTACATGCCGCCACCGGCCATCAGCGGCACGATGGACAGCATCTTGGCCGAGGTGCCCAGTTCCATGATGGGGAACAGGTCGGTCAGGTAGTCGCGCAGGATGTTGCCGGTGGCGCTGATGGTGTCCAGGCCGCGGATCACGCGCTCCAGGGTGTAACGCATGGCACGCACCTGGCTCATGATCTGGATGTCCAGGCCGGTGGTGTCGTGCTCGTGCAGGTACATCTTGACCTTGCGGATCAGCTGCGCCTCGTGCGGGCGGTAGGCGTCGAGCCAGAACACGACCGGCATGCCGGAGTTGCGCGCGCGGTTGACGGCCAGCTTGACCCAGTCGCGGATGGCGGCGTCCTTGACCTGGCACATGCGCCAGATGTCGCCTTCTTCCACGTTCTGGGAGAGCAGCACTTCACCGGTTTCGAGGTCGGTGATGTTGGCCACGCCGTCTTCGGGGATCTCGAAGGTCTTGTCGTGCGAGCCGTATTCCTCGGCCTGCTGGGCCATCAGGCCCACGTTGGGCACGGTGCCCATGGTCTTGGGGTCGAAGGCGCCATGCCACTTGCAGAAGTTGATGATCTCCTGGTAGATGCGGGCGAAGGTCGACTCCGGCATCACGGCCTTGACGTCCTTGAGGCGGCCATCGGCGCCCCACATCTTGCCGCCGTTGCGGATCATGGCGGGCATGGAAGCGTCGACGATCACGTCGTTGGGCGAGTGGAAGTTGGTGATGCCCTTGGCCGAGTCCACCATCGCGAGCTCGGGGCGGTGCTCGTGGCAGGCGTGCAGGTCGCGCTTGATTTCTTCTTGCTTGGATTGGGGCAGGGTGGCGATCTTGTTGTAGAGGTCGACCATGCCGTTGTTGACGTTGACACCGAGCTCCTTGAAAGTGGCGGCGTGTTTCTCGAACGCTTCCTTGTAGAAGATCTTGACGCAGTGGCCGAACACGATGGGGTGCGAGACCTTCATCATGGTCGCCTTGACGTGCAGCGAGAACATGACGCCGGTCTTGCGCGCGTCCTCGATTTCTTTTTCGTAGAAGGCCAGCAGCGCCTTCTTGCTCATGAACATGGAGTCGATGACTTCACGGTCGAGCAGCGAGACCTTGGGCTTGAGCACCACGGTCTTGCCGGATTTGGTGATGAGTTCCATCTTCACGTCTCGTGCGCGGTCCAAGGTGATGGACTTTTCGCCGTGGTAGAAGTCGCCGGCGTGCATGTGCGAGACGTGGGTGCGCGAAGCCTGGCTCCACTCGGCCATGCTGTGCGGGTTCTTGCGGGCGTACTCTTTCACGGCGCGCGGCGCGCGGCGGTCGGAGTTGCCTTCGCGCAGCACCGGGTTCACGGCCGAGCCCAGGCACTTGCCGTAGCGGGCCTTGATGGCTTTTTCCTCGTCGTTCTTGGGGTTCTCGGGGAAGTCGGGGATCTTGTAGCCCTTGCCCTGCAGCTCCTTGATCGCGGCGACCAGCTGGGCCACCGAGGCGCTGATGTTGGGCAGCTTGATGATGTTGGCTTCGGGGCGCAGCGTCAGCTTGCCCAGCTCGGCCAGGTTGTTGGTGACTTGCTGCTCGGGCGTCAGGAATTCGGGGAATTCGCCGAGGATACGGGCGGCCACCGAAATGTCGCTGGTGGAGACATCGATGCCGGCGGGGCTGGTGAAGGTGCGGATGACCGGCAGGAATGCGGCGGTGGCCAGCATCGGGGCTTCGTCGGTCAGGGTGTAGATGATCTTGGATGAATCAGCCATGGTGTCCTCGTTCTTTTGGATGTGAAAAGACTTTTCAGAACCCGCAATCTTAATCGAGCTTCCAGCCGGCAAACTGACAAAGACCACCCCGCCGGCCCTGCGGCGCAGGGCCTCCAGCGCCGCGGTGGATTTGTGGGAAAATGCAGCGATCGTCTCCACACACCAAGAGCAAGAAAGGCAGCAGGGGTGATGACACCGCGAACTCCGAGAGCTTTCACCGGCCATTGATGGCCTGCAGTTCGCGCCTGCCTTTTGTCTCTTCACCAGCGCGGCCCCAGCCGCGCTTTTTTGTGCCCATTCCATGATCCAAATCACTCTTCCCGACGGTTCCCAGCGTGAGTTTTCTGCCCCGGTCACGGTGGCCGATGTCGCCGCTTCGATCGGCGCCGGCCTGGCCAAGGCCGCCCTGGGCGGCAAGGTCAATGGCCAGCTGGTGGACACCAGTCACCGCATCGACGCCAGCGCCAGTTTGGCCATCGTCACCGCCAAGGACGCCGAAGGCCTGGAGCTGATCCGCCACTCCACGGCCCACCTCTTGGCCTATGCGGTCAAGGAGCTGTTTCCAGAAGCCCAGGTCACGATCGGTCCGGTGATCGACAACGGCTTTTATTACGATTTTTCCTACAGCCGCCCCTTCACCCCCGAAGACCTGGTGGCGATCGAAAAGCGCATGGCCGAGCTCGCCGCCAAGGACGAGCCCGTGGTGCGCCGCGTGCTGCCGCGCGACGAGGCTGTGGCCTATTTCAAGGGTCTGGGCGAGCATTACAAGGCCGAAATCATCGCTTCGATCCCCGCCGGTGAAGACGTGAGCCTGTACCGCGAGGGCAATTTCGAAGACCTGTGCCGCGGTCCGCACGTGCCCAGCACCGGCAAGCTCAAGCACTTCAAGCTCATGAAGGTGGCGGGCGCCTACTGGCGTGGCGACAGCAAGAACGAGATGCTGCAGCGCGTGTACGGCACGGCCTGGGCCAGCAAGGAAGATCTGCAGCAGTACCTGCTGCGCCTCGAAGAAGCCGAAAAGCGCGACCACCGCAAATTGGGCCGCGAGCTCGACCTGTTCCACATCGACGACCACGCGCCGGGTTTGGTGTTCTGGCACCCCAAGGGCTGGACCGTGTGGCAGCGCGTCGAGCAGTACATGCGCCAGGTCTACCGCGACAACGGTTACCAGGAGGTCAAGGGCCCGCAGATCATCGACAAGAGCCTGTGGGAGAAGACCGGTCACTGGGACAAGTACCGCGAGAACATGTTCACGACCGAGTCGGAAAAGCGCGATTACGCACTCAAGCCGATGAACTGCCCGGGCCACATCCTGATCTTCAAGCAGGGCATCAAGAGCTACCGCGACCTGCCGCTGCGCTATGGTGAATTCGGCCAGTGCCACCGCAACGAGCCTTCGGGCGGCCTGCACGGCATCATGCGCGTGCGCGGCTTCACCCAGGACGACGGCCACATTTTCTGCACCGAAGACCAGATCCTGCCCGAGTGCGACACCTTCACCCAGGTGCTCAAGAAGGTCTACGCCGATTTCGGCTTCACCGACATCCTCTACAAGGTCTCCACGCGCCCGGCCGCGCGCATCGGCTCGGACGAGCTCTGGGACAAGGCCGAAAAGGCGCTCATGGACAGCCTGCGCCATTCTGGCTGCGAGTTCGTGATTTCCGAAGGCGATGGCGCTTTTTACGGCCCCAAGATCGAGTACACGCTCAAGGACGCGATCGGCCGCGAGTGGCAATGCGGCACCATCCAGGTCGACTTCAACCTGTCCGAGCGCCTGGACGCCGAATACACGGCCGAAGACGGCAGCCGCCAGCGCCCCGTGATCCTGCACCGCGCGATCGTGGGCAGCCTCGAGCGCTTCATCGGCATTTTGGTCGAGCAGCACGCGGGCGCCTTGCCGACCTGGCTGGCGCCGGTGCAGGTGACGGTGCTCAACATCACCGATGCGCAGGCCGATTACTGTCGCGAAATCGCCGAAAAAATCCAAAAAGCACTGCCAAATCAAGACCTTAGGGTCGATGTGGACCTGCGAAACGAGAAAATAACGTATAAAATACGCGAGCATTCCATGCAAAAGCCGCCCTATATCCTTGTCGCCGGCGACAAAGAGAAGGCGGCAGGTACCGTCGCGGTGCGCGCCCGAGGCAACAAAGACCTCGGTGTGATGTCCCTCGAAGCGTTCATCGAACGCCTCGCTGCGGACGTCGCTTCCAAAGCCTGAAGGTGTCTTCACCCCAAGCTTGGCCTGCGGGCACAAGGCGGAGTGGCTGCTGCATGCAGCTTGTTTGTTGAAGGATTGAGACCATCGCTACCGAATTTCGTGACCGTCGCCAACGCGAGGAGCGCAAACACCGACTGAACCGTGAGATCACGGCCCCCGAGATCCGTGTCTCGGGCCCCGACAACGAGCCCATGGGCATCATGTCGCTGGCAGAGGCGCTGCGCATGGCAGGTGAACTCGATGTCGACCTGGTGGAAATTGCCGCCACCGCCAGCCCGCCCGTGTGCCGGTTGATGGATTACGGCAAGTTCAAGTACCAGGAACAAAAGCGCGCTGCCGAGGCCAAGGCCAAGCAGACCGTAATCGACATCAAGGAAGTCAAGTTCCGCCCGGGCACCGATGACGGTGACTACAACATCAAGATGCGCAACATCCGCCGCTTTCTGGCCGATGGCGACAAATGCAAGATCACGCTGCGCTTTCGTGGCCGCGAGATCACGCACCAGGAGCTGGGCATGGCCCTGCTGCAGCGCATCCGTGACGAATTGGCCGACTCGATCGTGGTGGAGCAGTTCCCCAAGCTCGAAGGCCGCCAGATGATCATGATGATCGCGCCGGGCAAGAAAAAGCCGGGTGGCGGCAAAGAGGCTGCGCCGCAGGCGGCGCCGGCCGAGCAAGGCTGACAAGAGGAGTTTGGCCGCCTTCCGGGGCGGCCGATCCCGCAGACTGTCAAAGGTCTGCGGTTTTAAAAGTGTCTCGGGGTCAACAAGGCTGCAATTTCTTTGCAGACACCTCACGAGCACAAACAAAGGAGCATTCAAATGCCCAAGATGAAGACCAAGAGCAGCGCCAAAAAGCGCTTCCGTGTTCGTCCCGGTGGAACCGTCAAGCGCGGTCAAGCCTTCAAGCGTCACATCCTGACCAAGAAGACCAC
>JACCDU010458402.1_pt1 | contig 14203 bp, 17 predicted proteins | sample 7446081 | NCBI WGS metagenome assembly JACCDU01 (sample SAMN15323447, study PRJNA562643) | freshwater metagenome | isolation source: river surface water | place: USA:Blue River Watershed | collected 2017-08-17 | reverse complement strand
TGCGATGATTTGGTGTCATCTTTAGAACTACCGGGGCCGTCGGCTTGCTTGACCCATTTTGTCCCAAATACAGTACAAACCTCCGACCACCCATCGCCCCTGTCAGCCGACTTGAGCATGCTCGCTGACAATGCAGGAGCGACTGCTTGTAGCAATACAGCTGCAAGCAGAAACTTCGCTATCAGCCGGAACAGTGACGTAGAGACTTTCATACCCACACTATAACACGACCAATTTTATTAAATTCATAATGATAGTTTTGGCACGCCACTTCTAACGAGTTTCGGAATCTCTGCCAGTCGTCCGAATAGTTGAGTAGATTTGCCTACGTGAGCCGAGCAGTGATACGGGCTAGTGGTAATTCTGCCTGTTGCAATCAATCACTGTGGGCACTCGCGTACGCCCGGGTGCGTCAGATATCTGACTTTGTTGAAGAGACTAAACATGACTCCTCGAATGCTTCGATGTCTACAAGACGGTACCGTACTTGGCCCTTCAGTTTGAGAAAAACTGGTCCGATACCTTCCGAACGCCATCTTTCCAGAGTGCCCTCGCTAACGGTCCAACGGTCGGCCAGTTGTTTTTGGGTGAAGTGTATGATGTCCATTGGTGCTCCTGCGCAGAGTTGAAACGACTCGATGAACGCTTTGGTTCGAAACGAAGTCAACTCATGCAGGCGTAATTGGACGTTTTATCTGGAGGGAGCGCAGTGGAGTCCTGTGGAAAATTGAGTCATCGGCCCTAGCAAGCTCAAAGCTTCTCAATTTTCCAAAAGAACTAAATGCAGCAATGAGCACCTAATACGCTCATTTCAGACGGGAATCGAACCCGGGGCCGTCCCCACCACCAATACTCAAAATCCCAACCCTTATCCGGTTGGGATTTTTTTGTCCGTTCCCCCGTTTCGGCGCGTTTCCGCGCGCGGGTCTCTTGATCGCCAACCTCGCGCTGGTGGTCGCTTGGGGACATTCAAGCCCCGATTTCTCTATCTGCTCTCTACCCGTCTATTGAGCGGCCTATCCGTGATTTCCAGTAATGACGCGAGGTTGCAGGCATCCGGTTGTGCCTTGCGAATGGTTGATTTGAGCGACTGAGATTGCGCAGAATGCCACCAGGTCGTTGATGTTTACGACCCTACCGTGACCTAGAGTGCGGTATATGAGGTGAGCTTCTTGGACAATGTCTTCCGAGATGACGTCATCCCGGCTGGTACGCCGACCAGTTACCGCTACGCCCGTTCAGATTGGCCACTGCTGAAATCGATCCAGTACGTCGTGAATCTCGGCCGGCGCCTGCGGATCCACAATGTGGTCTATGTACCGGTAGGGCATGGAAGAAGGCTCCATATCGATCGTATTGACCGCAAACGGTTTCAGATCTGGCACAGGCTCCATCGAGTAGAAGTCGGTATTAATTGTCTTCAGCCAGGAAAAAAGGATGCTCCTCGCTCCGGCAGCATTCAAATAGGCTCGCGCGGTGTCGAGGCTACGACCGGACGTGCAGATATCATCGACAACCAATACAGTCTTGCCAGACAAAGAAATTGGGGTGGCGCGCGGGATCCCACCGTAGGGACTAGGGCGGCGATTCAAACAGAGAGTGTTTACTTGTGCCGAAAATTTTCGGACGGTTGCCTTCTGGTAGCTGCTCTTTGACGCCTCATGATGTCGCAGAAGAAGATCGACGTAGAACGTCTTCCGAAAGCATTTCCCAAGCAGAGACAAGACGTCGTAGAAGGCCTTTTCCTTGATCCCAGCGCTGTGACCAGGGTAAACGGCGATCAAGTCGACCTTGTGAATCAGACCAGAGAAGTAAAGTGTCGACACGATTAATTGATGCCAAAACACAAGCGTGCCAGCTTCATACTTTGCCGCCTGAATCGCGTCAGCACCAAACTTGGCGTAGGCCTCAATCATCGTTGAATAAGGTCCTAACACCGCCGCCTCCATCCCCCGAGGCGCGTCTGAGATACGCCAATAGATCGGGTGCTCGCGTGTCCCGAAGATCAAACAGAAGCGAGCCAATTCACTAATAGTTTTCAGCTCGAAGCCGTATTGCAAGTCGCCGCCGTACCACGCCGGACGAAGTAACAAGAGTTTGTTATTTACCCCCGCGCGCATGTCCTCGTCGCGAGCGCCGACTAAAATCGTCTCCTCGATTTCCACACCAAACTTCTGAAGAACTGGAACAACTGACGCCCCCATTTGGCGCATAGGGTGGCCGAACGGGTGACCGACCGCGGAGACTTCCACACCAGCCTTTCCCGAAAGATATTGCTCGAGGGGAATCTCGTCATTCACCCGCCAAACGCGGTTCGACCAGATCGCAAATTTAATACCATGACCTGAAGCTTGGGCGATGACTTGGCAGAGCTCGTTGATATGACCGTCGTTCAACCTTCCGTCTTTTTCAAGCGTCCCTGATGGACTGACCAAAACGAGCTTCAACGGCATCACCTTCTCCTAAAAAAGCTGGTCTTGACCCTTGCGTCGGGGAATTGAACTGGTCTTGTTCTCTTCCACCAAGTCTCCGTTCTCTTCCCGTGGCTCATCTGTGCGCTGGTATGTAGGCGTGGCCGCGGTAATATCTGATTTAGCAAGGGTCTTCAAAGCGCTATCGACTACAGCACGAAAAGCATCTTGTTCACGTGGAAGTTCAAAATGATTCCGTGCAAGGCCTGCGTCGGGCAAGCGAGGCAAAGCTGAGATCTGGGTGCTGAGCGTTGGGCGATGAAGTTCGTCAGCAAAACGAACTGTGTGTGCTGTACCGGAACTTTTTTTCCATTCCGTGGCTATCACAGACGTTGCAATGCAAGCCTGCAAGCGATTCCGCCAAACAAACATCTCTGCGTTTGGCTGCTGCTGCGGCAGATACTCGGAAATGAGAAGACCTCCTGCTGCCACTATGCGATCAGCCAAGTTAGCGTTTCGAGCCGGATAAGGCGACAACAGACCCGAGCCAAGCACCGATATCGTTGGGATCCGCATTTTCAACGCCCACTCATGCGCGACGCTGTCAATGCCTTTCGCTAAGCCGCTCACTACTGGAACGCCCAACTCCGCTAAAAGGGCAACTGAATAGTGCGTCAGGAACTCGCCAGCCCAAGTTGGGGAACGCGTTCCGACAACAGCCACCGAAGGGGCATTTAGTAGATCTCTTGAGCCTTTCACAAAAAGCCAAAAGGGCGCCCTTGAGCCAAGATCTCTAAACCGCTGCGGGTAATCGGGAGACTTAGACGTGAGGCAATGTACATCGGCAGAAAAAAGCTGTTCAGCCAAAACCCGGCCCTGATGCCACACACGCTCCCGCAACATCTGCCAAGTATCAATTCCCGCGCTCCCTGGTGCGAATTTTCCTCCGACGCCATTAACAGTGGATGCAAACTCTCCCAGGGACTCGCTTGTGAAGAGTTCCAGAACATTGCCAGGGCTACCAAGGTGCTGCAAGGTCCCCCAACCGATCCCAGGTAGCGTGGCAACACCAAGCGCGGCTATTACGCTTGGTGTGAAGCCCTGCTGCTCTAAATTTTGGAGGGGATATGAACCCATTCTTGCTCCGCAAGTTTACGCTTTAGGATATCAGCCGAGCATTCCCGCGCCTATTCACGCTACGAGACACTGCAGCCCCTCGGGATTGCGCCCCGGCGCCACAGTGATGCTCTAGCTGGTGTCTCCTGCCAACTATTTTATATCTACAATTATCGTTCGGTTAATAAGCGTGTGGAACGCCAGTGATCAACCTCCTATTGCCAGCTGTTGTCGTTGGGCCTCCCATTCCAGCGGAAGGCTTCCCCGGCGAATGAGGTGCTCCAGGGCAATTCCACTGCTGTCGCGTACCAAGCAGGCATCAACGATGTCCGGAGCGAGATGCGCGAGACGGGCGATTCGGCTGGCGCGGCCGGGGTCCCTACCCTCGACCGCTACGATTTCGGTCATCGAGCCGAACTTCCCGTCGTCGAGCAGGCGCTGCCAGTAGTATGCGAGACCGAGTGCCCTCAACAGGGGAGTGTCCAGCGCCCCAGCCCGAGCTTCGCGCTCCTTCGCCGCCTCCGACAAGAATTGCTGCGGGGCATCAATCGGTGTGATGACCTGCTTCTTGATCCCCCGCTTCACCAGCGTCCACGGCACGAAAGTCTCCAGCCGCACGCCGCCTGCCGGGCTCGGCAGTTGGTAGGTGACCGGATCACCCTTGAATCGACCTCGGTGTTTCTTGCTCACGCCGCCTCCTCGAATCGCTGCACGATCTGTCGCTGCGCCTCCCAATCCACCGGCAGCGGGTTACGCTGGAACCAGATCAGGCTCATCAGACGCGGCTGTCGTCCCGACATCAGCATATCTAGGATGTCAGGCGCGAGCAGGGTCAGCCGCATCAGCTCGCTCGTCACTGAAGGGTGCAACCCCTCCGTCCGGGCGATGTCTGATCCGCTCTTCATGACGCCGGAGTCCACAAGGTGCTGCCAGTAAAAGCCGCGCGCGATTCCATCCAACAAGGTGACGTCGTGAACGTCCCGATCGTCTGAGGCCACCCGCCGCGAACCCCGTCGGCGAAAAGTCAGCGGCACGAAGGTTTCCAGGAAGTCATCCATCACGCTTCCAACTCCACGAGTTCGGCGCCGATCTCCCTCGGGGCGAATTCACAGATCAGGGCGTCCCATCCCAATTCTCGCCACTTCACTTTGATGCCCTGCACCTCGTCGACGTGGACTAGGTCGATGCGTTCAATCATGAGGTTGGCGATCCGGTGGCGCTCCACCGGGAACAATTGATCCCACACATCGTTGAGCCGGCCCATCGCCATCACCGTGGTGGCTTCGTCGACCTGCGCGCCCGTGCGCTGGATGTGGCGCACCACCGATGCAATTGATTCCGGGCTGGTGAGGACTGTCCGAATCTGAGCCACCACCGCCGCCTCGATTTCCGGGGCTGGCAAACGCTCGTAGCCCTTGCCCGGAGCGCCGAACCGGCTCTCGGACTTAGATACATAGTAGAAGTACTTACGCCCATTCTTGCGCGAGTAGGTCGGGTACATACGCTCGCCCGAGGGGGCATAGAGCAGGCCGCGAAGCAACGCATCGGTACGGGACCGAATTTTGGTTTCCACCGACCGCGCATGCCCATCGCGGGCCAAGACGCTGTGAACTTTCTCCCACAGGGGCGAATCGATGATCGGCGGATGCGCGCCCGGATACCAGCTTCCCTTGTGCGACAGCTCTCCAAGGTAGATTCGGTTGCGCAGCAGCTTGTGTAGGTACTTCTTGTCGATGCGTGCGCCACTGCGGGTCTGTCCCTCCTGGGTCGTCCACGCCTTCGTCGTGATTCCCTCTACGGTCAGGTTGGCGGCGATCTGCGTCGGCGAGCCGATGGTCAGCATCTCCTCGAAGATTCGGCGCACGACTACTGCCTCGCTTTCGTTGATGACCAGAAGCCGGTTGTCGACGTCGTAGCCCAGGGGCGGGACGCCGCCCATCCACATCCCCTTGCGCTTGGCAGCTGCGATCTTGTCTCGGATGCGCTCGCCGGTGACCTCGCGCTCGAACTGCGCGAAGGACAGCAGTACGTGCAACATCAGCCGCCCCATCGAGGTAGCGGAGTTGATCTGCTGTGTGACCGCGCTGAAGCTCACTCCATGCTGGTCGAAGACCTCGACCATCTTGGCGAAGTCGGCGAGGCTGCGGGTCAGGCGGTCGATTTTGTAAACCACGACGATGTCGATCTGGCCGCGCTCGATGTCCGCCATCAATCGCTTGAGTCCAGGCCGATCAGTGTTCCCACCTGAATAACCGGGGTCGTCGTAATCGTCGGCCACCGGGATCCAGCCCTCGGTCCGCTGGCTGGCGATGTAAGCTTGGCCCGCCTCCCTCTGAGCATCGATGGAGTTGAACTCCTGGTCGAGTCGTTCGTCGGAGGACACTCGGCAGTAGACAGCGCAGCGTTTGCGGCTGCGATTTGCGGCGATCTCGTTCATCGCGCCCCCCCCTTGCCCAAGCCAAAGAACATCGGCCCAGACCGATGCGATCCGGTGATCTCGCGTGCCACCGAGGTCAGGCTCTTGAAGGACCGTCCCTCATACTCGAACAGCCCCTCAGCGGTGACCGTAACCCGATGTTCCCGCTCGCCCCATTCGCGCAGAAGGACGGTGCCTGGCGCGAACTCGAACTCGCGTGGAGCGGCGCGGAGCTTGATCTTGGAATGCTTTGCGCCGATGGCTTCAAGTCGCTGCTTGATCTCGGGCGCCAGCCCGCCAAACACCTCCTCTTGCAGCTTGTAGGCGATGCGGGACTCGACATGGGTGCGGTTCGGGTAATCAGGCCGGCGGGGGAAGTACCGATCCCATACGGTCCAGAGTTCCGCCATTGGCAGGCAGGACAGTTCGGCGATCCGTGCGGCGACGGATGCTTGCTTCTCGTTCATCACAACTTCTCCTCTTGATAGGGGGTTGTATGAACGCTCTGGTTGGGCAAGAAGCCAAGCCGAACTTCGCTCTGGCGTGGCGCGTCGGTGACTAGGGCGCGGACGATGGCAGCCGCAAGGATAGTGGTGATTTCGCTAGCGCGGGCGCTTGGGGCCATCTCCGAGGGAGAGGCAAGTTTGAGGTTCTTCATGACGGCTCCGGGGAATTGCAACCGTCATGGATAGTGAGCCTGATCCTCCGAAGAGGATGGCAACGCAGGGCAATCGCGATCGAATGTCAGGCAGTCAGCACTACCTCGACCGCCTCGACCGCGCCGCCGTCATCATCGACCGTGGCATCCAGGATCGGCAGATTCAACTGCCATGCGTGTGCGCCTTTGACTCTGACAAGGTAGTTCCTCCAGGGGGACGTCTTGGAGAACAGATTGGAGGGTGACAGGCATCCCGTGTCCTCCATCAGCTTCTTGGTGTTCACGTGGGTGCCCGCGTGGTACGCATCGACCAGGCGTTGCAGCACTGTGATCTTGGCTTTGCCAGTGACCCTCCACGGCGCTTTGCCGGGGATGTAGAGCACGGCGGCATACCCGTCGGCGGACACCTTCAGGCTAACGGAGGTGCCGCCCATGGCAGCCAACTGCCCATGCCGGTACGCGACCTCGAGGCGGGCGGTGTCGATGGCGCTTTTCGCGCCGGTGGGCGACACCACGTCCTCGATGGGGATCACCAAATTCGTTCCAGCGAACGGGAACGGAATGGATGCCGTCGTCAGGACAATTCCCGGAACTGGACGCGGATGCAGTCGCAAGGCCGTGTCGACGCGAGCGTACTGGCGATCGCCCGACATCTTCGCGGCGAAGTACATCGGTACGGCATGCCCGTCGATGTCGAGTTCGCCCAGAAAGACTGGCTCTTCATCGACGTGCTTGCCACGCACACCTTGTAGCGCGCTGCCCAGGGCCGTGATGATCTCTTCGCGCAGCCAGTTCAGATGCACTTTCCAGCGCCGCGCATGTTTTGCAGGCAGGACTACATCCATGCCCGTGAGCGGATCACGATAGCGAACCTGGTTGGGATCGGCGCAGCGCTCCAGCTTGACCGTGAATCGCTCACCGTCGGCCAGATCGACCACCTTCTCGGTGATCCTGTCACCCTCGGTGATGATGCCCTCGTCCTCGAAGCGGTCGATGTCGATCCCTAGCTGTGCGAGGGCGAAACCGTCCATCGGGCTGGTCGCACATTCGAGTAGCCGCGCCACCTGCATGACAAGATTGGGGTCGTCGACACCGTAGCCCGGGTGCAGTGGCTTGAGAACGCCCAAGGCTTCGAGCAGTTGCGTTCCCGCTTGTCGAAGACGAAGGTCCTTCTCGCCCTGGAGGCTGCAGCGGCCCGGCTCCGCCAGAACGATGGACAGCGAGGTTTCGGCGGTTTGCCCTTCGAATACCAGATCGGCCACAAGGGTCACGCCAAGGATGGCTCCCGGCTGCGAGAACGGATGGTTGCTCCAGCGTTCACTGACCACCTCTTGCAACTCGGCACCGCTGTCGATGTGGATGGATACGGCATCGGTCGAATGCCCGAGCAGGGCCTTGGCCTCGGTCAAGTAAAGGCGCTCGACCCTGGCTCCATCCAGGTGCGGCTTCTCGTCCTTCAGCGGCAGCGCAAACCGCGACAGGTCATAGCGCGAGCGGTTCAGTGGTCGGTTCGACAACGGCGCCTTGAAGCCGTGCTTGGACAGCACATTCGCCAGCGGAGCGCGCATCGACAGGGTGTGCGCATAGACCTCGACCACCTTGCGATCCGGTGCATAGACCAGCGTTGCATCACGCGCCGGGAAGTAGCAAAAGCTCTTCCGGTTGCGGTTGACCACCTGCACCGCCGTCACCTGATCTCCGGCAAACCGGACAACAAGGTAATGGATGGTTTTCGTGTCGCCGTTCTTCTTCTCGTCGGCCAGCGGCACGTAGACCACCTCGCAGGGCTCGTCGAGCCGCATGGCGTTGGAGAGTTGCGACTCCAGCTCTTTCTTGATGGAATCGTTCCAGATGAAGGGTGGCGCCTCATCGCACGGCACGTCGAATGCGTCGTAGAGGCGCTTGTTGCCGCGGAGGTCACCGGTGTTGAGGATCGACTCGGCGACATCGAACAATCGTGCCGCATCGTCGGAGTGGGTTCGCATCCAGACCGCGCGGCCAATCTCGCCGCCGTCCTGAGACATGAAAGTGGCGACCAGGTCGTTGTCGTTGAACTGATCGGCAACGGTCGTGAGGATTTGCGCGCCGCGCGGCGATGCCAGACGCAGGATCCGCAGCGCCTCACGTTCGGCTGGATCGCGTTGATCTTTCCGAAGATGGGTGACATGCACAGTCAAGGCGGATGCAACAGCGTCGGCCGGCATCGACCAGTCGAATCCGCGCGCCAGCGCCTGACACTCAGGCAGGTGGCTGAACACGTTGAGACACGCTGGCGGCGCAGTCTCGATGAGTTCCAGTAGGCAGTGTGCGTTGCTCGGCGTTTTCTTCTTGTTCATGTCTCTGCCCCTAGACCATTTACATGGCCACCGTCCATTGGCGCATGACCGCCACCGATTGAGTCAGCCCCTGCGCGAGCAGGGTGTCGAGGTATTCATCAGCCGTTTTGGGCGGATTCTTGAGCGAGCGCCGGTGACTGGCGGCGGCCTCCAGTACGCCTGCGGGATGCAGATCCAGCAGATCGACAATGAAGTCGTCCGGGTGCTGGGCCACGAGGTTGTAGGGCTTGAGCGCGTCGGCTGGGAAGTCCTTGAGGTTGAAGGTCACTATCAAGCTGGCACCGGAGTGGACGGCGGCAGCCGCAACGTGGTGGTCGCCTGGATCAGGCAAGCTCATTAACGGAATCAGGTACTCGAATCCGGTGACAAGACTGTCTCGAACGTGGGCATTCATCAGCTGGCGCGTCCGTTTCAGCTGGTCCTGAGTCAAGTCAGGGCGGTCGGCCAGGACATTTCGCATCCACTCGTCATGGATCATGTCGCTCCAGCGTGCGCGGTACAGATCTGACAGCGCCAGATGCATCAGCAGATCGCGCAGCGGCGCCGGATAGAGCACGCAAGCGTCATAGAGGACGGTGAAGTGCGAACTCATCCGGTCAGTACCCCATGCCCAGTTCCTGTGCCTGGGCAGCCAGTTCGTCCAGAGCCTTGCGCCGCTCGGCGTCAATGCGCTTCTTGTAGGCGATGACGTCCTGGTAGCGCACACGGCGATGGGTGCCGATCTTGTGGAATGGCATATCACCCTTTTCCAGAAGCTGGACGAGGAAGGGGCGCGAGACGTTGAGGACGTCGGCCGCTTCCTGTGTCGTCAGCTCTGCGTGGATCGGGATGATCGACACCGCGTTGCCCTGGCCGATCTCGGTCAGGACTTCGAGCAGCAGGCGTAACGCCGACGTCGGGATGCGCACGGCACGCACAGCTCCCTTGTCGTCATGGAAGTCGATCTGCTGGGTTTCAGCACGCGTCTGGAGCACGGTTGACAGCGCACGGCCCGACTCCCGAGCGAGTGCAATGTCCTCTTCAGACGGTAGTGTTTTGGGGATAGCGGGAGCGTTCATAGGGGTCTCCTCATCGGCGAAAAGTTCAGTCTGCCGCCATTATAAACGAAATAAGCGAAATCGCAATAACCGAAACGTCGCTCATGGCCCTATATAGATCAACCACTTAGATCATCCTGGCAGAAGCGCTGGGCAATGGTGGTCTATCCGCTAGAGCCGAAAACGCGCTCCTACAAGCCCAAGGCATGGAGCAATTTAATAGGGACTCCCAAACAAAAGGAGCCCTGCCATGCAAAACCATGCCGCACCTGTACAACGCCGCCGGAAGCTGATCCGGCCCCTCCCGGACGGTGCCACCCGCATCGCCCTCGACGAAAACGAGCTCGCCGCGCGCTGGGGGCTCTCCGTCAAAACCCTGCGCCGCTGGCGACAGGAACAGCTCGGCCCCGTCTTCTGCAAGCTCGGGGCGCGGGTCACCTACCTGATCGCCGAAGTTGAGGCCTTCGAACGGCGGGTCTCTCGCTATTCGACCTCCGCCCGTGCGTACCAGTGAGGGAAATGATCATGGCCGACATCACCATTTTCCCCGACCGGCTGACCGCGATGACGGAAGCCGACTTGGCAGTTTTGCCCGCTGAGCAGCTGCGCGAAATTCATTTCAATCTCGCGCAGCTGGTCGAATGGGTTAAGAAAGCGCAGGCCAAAACCCACAACGCAATGAAGCGCCGCTACGCCGAGCAAGAACGGGCCGCGCGCTCCGAGGCTGGCAAGGACTTCGGCACCGTCCATTTCCAGGACGGCCTGATCCGCGTCTCGGTCGACACGCCAAAACGCGTCTCTTGGGACCAAAACCAATTGGCCGAGATGGCCAAGCGCATTGCGGCTACCGGCGATCGCGTCGAGGACTACCTTGACGTCGAGTTCAGCATCCCGGAATCCCGCTTCACCAACTGGCCCACGGCACTGCGCGAGCAGTTCGCCGCCGCCCGCACCGTCAAACCCGGCAAGGCCTCCTATGACCTGACCGCCACCTCCGAGGACTGAATCATGAAATTTCTGAACAAGCTTGTGCTGAAAAAACGCGTCGGCTCTTACTACGCGGATCACCTACCCAACGATATCCGCTATCGCAACCGCGCCGGTGAGGAGGTCTCCGTCCCTATTGAGAACGCAACCGTCGATGAGTTGGCGTTTGCCCTCCAACTGGCATCCGAGGAGCAGTTGATCGTCAGCCGTCGGCGCTCGGCGATCGAGGACCTGTACCAGAACGCCCGCAAGTCCGGCGCGCTCGGCGCGGATCGGATGACCGACATCGCGTGGAAGGAATGACCATGAGCACCCTCATCCCCTTCCAGTTCGAATCGCACGCCCTGCGCGTGCAAGTTGATGACATAGGTCAGCCGTGGTTCAACGCCAGCGACGTCTGCGACGTGTTGGATATGGGCAATCCGTCTCAGGCGATGAAGTCCCACGTCGATCCCGATGATCTCCAGAAATTGGAGGTCATCGATGTGCTCGGCCGTCCTCAGCGAGCCAACCACGTCAACGAGTCCGGCTTGTACGCGTTGATCCTCGGCAGTACCAAGGACGCCGCAAAGCGATTCAAGCGCTGGGTCACCAGCGAAGTTCTTCCTTCGATTCGTAAGACCGGCGCCTACTCAGCGATACCAGGGGCGGCCTTGCCAGCCCCGACCCAGGACCGTGTGTCCTCCCTGCTGTTGATCGGCGACGCCGTGGCCAAGGTGCCCGGCGTGAAGGCCGGCATCGCCATGGCGGCCACACTCACCTGCATCCAGGAGAACACCGGGCTGGCCATTGAGACACTGCGCCGTGCGCTGCCGGCGGCCAATGAGCCGATCTGTTCTCACAACGCGACCCAATTGGGAAAGCTGGCCGGATCCTCTGCCAAAGCAACCAATCAGCGCCTCGCAATCCTGGGCTTCCAGTTCCGCAACGAACGTGATGAGTGGGAACTCACCGACGCCGGCAAGGCGTGGGCCGAGGCCATGCCGTTCTCGCGCAACGGTCACAGCGGCTACCAGATCCTGTGGAACCCGGCCGTCGTTGATCAGCTGAAGGAGGTGGCGTGATGGCACTTCCGATCATTACCGCCGACCAGCGGCTGAGCGAGAAGAAAGGCGTCAAGCTGGTGCTGCTCGGTAAAAGCGGCATCGGCAAGACCACTCAGCTCAAGATGCTGCCTGAGGCGACCACACTCTTCGTCGATCTCGAAGCCGGCGATCTTGCAGTCAAGGATTGGCTTGGCGACTGCGTCCGCCCGGCCACCTGGCCCGAGTTCCGCGACCTGGTGGTATTTCTGGCCGGACCCAACCTGTCGCTGCCACCCGAGTCACCGTATTCGGAGGCGCACTTCCATCATGTCTGCGAGCGCTATGGCGATCCGGCTCAGCTTGCCAAGTACGACACCTACTTCGTCGACAGCATAACGGTTCTTGCGCGCCAGGCGCTGATCTGGGCCAAGGCCCAGCCGCAGGCCATGTCCGAGCGTACTGGCAAGCCAGATACGCGCAGTGCATACGGGCTGCTCGGCAGCGAGATGCTGGGCGCGCTCATGCACCTGCAGCACGCCCGCGGCAAGCACGTCGTGTTCGTCTCGATCCTCGACGAGCGCATGGACGACTTCAACCGCAAGGTGTTCGTGCCGCAAATCGAAGGTGCCAAAACCGCGGCTGAGCTGCCCGGCATCGTCGATGAGGTCGTAACGCTTGCCGAGATCAAGGCCGAGGACGGCTCGTCCTACCGCGCCTTCGTCACGCAGACCATGAATCCCTACGGCTTCCCGGCCAAGGACCGCTCCGGCCAGCTCGACATGCTGGAGCCCCCCGATCTGCGTGCGCTCATCGACAAGTGCGCCGCCGCCACCCAATCAAATAAGGAGTAACCCCATGTCCACCTGGAACGATTTCAACGATGCCGAACAGCAGCAATCATTTGACCTGATTCCTAAGGGAACGGTCGCCCGTGTCCGAATGACCATCAAACCCGGTGCCTTCGACGACCCGGCGCAGGGCTGGAACGGAGGCTACGCCACCCAAAGCTTCGAGACCGGTTCCGTCTACCTGTCCTGCGAATTCGTGATCCTCGAGGGCGAATTCGCTCGCCGCAAGATGTGGTCGAACATTGGCCTGCACAGCCCGAAGGGTCCGAACTGGGGGAACATGGGTCGTACTTTCGTGCGAGCCGTGCTCAACAGCGCCCGCAACATCCGTCCGCAGGACAACTCGCCGCAAGCCGCCGCCGCCCGCCGCATTGCTGGCTTTCATGAGTTGGATGGGCTCGAGTTCGTCGCACGTATCGACGTCGAGAAGGACGGCCACGGCGAGCTCAAGAACGTGGTGAAGCTCGCGGTCGAGCCGGATCATCCCGACTATGCGCGGGGCAACGGGGCATCTAGCGCCACTCGCGCACCTACGCGCCCCACGGCTGCGTCGCTCGCCCCGCAGGCCCCCATGGCCGCACATGCAGCAGCGACGCCCGCACAGCGCCCCACAGCGCCCGGGAAACCGGCCTGGGCTCAGTGAGGGGGATACGTGAAATGCTGGGTCTGCACACGACAGGCGCGCGGGTATGGCCACACGGACAACCGTCATGGCATCGGTCACCCGGCGCGCTACCCCATCGACTGGGTCTTCTGCTCGCATCGGTGCCGGGACGCGTTCCACGCGCTCTACGGCAACTGGATACGAGTCAAGTATGGGATCAAGGACAAGACGGAGGCCCCCATGATCGAGCCGTCTGACATCGAACTCAGCGCCATGAGAAAGTGCCTCAAATCCTTCGGCGAGGCCGCCGGTGAAATCGGGTTCGACAAGCCCCTTGGGCACTACTCCGAGTCCGAGGCACTGCAAGTGATCGATGCCATCGTCACCTGCTACACGGAGGCGATGGTCGAACACCACGAGACGACCAAATTTCCGCCCATGCGGGGCATGGCGCCGACGCCAGATCCGATGGCAAACCCGTTCGCCGATCTGGAGGACGACCCGCTCTGGGACGACGGCAAGGGAGCGAAGCGATGATCGACTTCAACTCTTCGTCGAGCATTCCCGGACAGGTGACGTCGCTGATCGACGCCGGCCTCCAACGAATGCGAGCGTCGCAATCACCTCGGGAATACCTCGGCGCCTCCCGTCTCGGGGTGTCCTGCGAGCGCGCCCTCCAGTACGAGTTCGCCAAGGCGCCGGTCGATGCAGGTCGCGAGACCGACGGTCGGATCCTGCGGATCTTTGAGCGCGGCCACGTGATGG
>JACCDU010386529.1_pt1 | contig 14214 bp, 7 predicted proteins | sample 7446081 | NCBI WGS metagenome assembly JACCDU01 (sample SAMN15323447, study PRJNA562643) | freshwater metagenome | isolation source: river surface water | place: USA:Blue River Watershed | collected 2017-08-17 | reverse complement strand
GTGCGGAAACGAATGCGCTTTTTGCTCAATGCCAACGAGCTGTAGGCAGTTGAGTGCGCGTTGCTCCATTAATTTTTTGTCTTTCCATCCCGTTGCGCCCAAGACAAACTTGAGATTGTCGATCACGTTTCGGTCGGTGAGCAATTGAAAATCTTGAAAAACAATGCCAATTTTTCGGCGCAAAAACGGAATATCCTTGCGCTTGAGGCCCTTGAGTGCATAACCACATACTTCGCCCTCGCCCTCCACTAATGGAATTTCGGCATAAAGGGTTTTGAGCAAACTACTCTTGCCACTTCCGGTTTTACCGATCAAATAGGCAAAAGATTGAGCAGCAAGTTCAAGCTGAACGTTCGATAAGATCAGTTGATCTTGTTGGTAAATATTGGCTGCAGCCAGCGCGATGACATTTGACACGAGTTCTAATTTTAGACAAATGTGTTCAATATGTCGTAACCATTTGTCAAAAGCCGCGATTTTATCTTAACAAATTCAGGTTTAAAACTTTTGATTGCAGGGGGCTTGTTGGGCCTTCGCCCCCATTAATTTTACATTCTATGAATCGTAACTTGCGTTATCTTGTCTTCCTGTTGTGTTTCCCATTGTTCTTTTGGGCGCAGGAGTCCGTTAAATTTAGCGGAGAGAATGCAGCATATTTTAATGCTGAAGAACTATTTACCAAAGCTCAATATGCTGCTGCCAAGCAGGAGTTTCGGGTTTTCATTGATGGTTGCCAAACTCAGCAGCGCAATGAGCACGACCCGTACTTGATCAAGGCTTACTATTATGAAGGTATGTCTGCGCTTAAGTTGTACCACAACGATGCCATTCCTTTATTGGAACAGTTCAATAAAACATATCCAGAAAACAACTTCAGAAATGAAATTGCCATCGGGGTAGGATCTTATTATTTTCAGTCTGAAGATTACCTCAATGCGCAGGTGGCCTTTGCCCAAATCAATTTATCGGGCCTGAGTGCCGAACAAAAAGAAGAGGTTTTGTTCAAGTTAGGATATTCGGCTTATCAAAATGAGGATCAAGATGCGGCCTATTTGGCTTTCAAAGACATCAAAGATGGCAGTACCCAATACGCTAAACCAGCACTTTACTATTATGCGCACATCAGTTACGTGCGTTCGTCACTGCAAGAAGCGTTAGAAGGTTTTCAGGCCTTGCAAAAAGATTCTACTTTCTGCGGGGTTGTACCGTATTACATTGCCCAAATTTTATACAAGCAAAACAAGTTTCAACAAGTCATTGACTTTGCGCCGACAGTATTGAACTGTGGTTTTGTCAATAATGAGTTTGATATTCAGCACATTATAGGAAATGCTTACTATCAATTAGGTAAATACGAACTCGCGCTTCCGTTTCTGGAGCGCTATCACCAAAATGCCCGTGGCACCCGCGACGACTATTACGAGTTAGGCTTTGCTTACTACAAAACCAAACAGTACGAGAAAGCCATCAAGAATTTCGACAAGGTTACGCGTACCCAAGATAGCCTGTGTCATATTGCTATGTATCAAATTGGCGATGCTTATTTGCAACTCAACAAGCTTTTGCCTGCGCGCAGTGCTTTTGAACGTGCAGCCGAAATGTTGTTTTTACCTCAAATCAAGGAAGATGCCTTGTTTCAGTTTGCTGTGTTGTCATTCAAAGTAGATATCAATCCGTACGACGAATCTGTGCGCGCCTTCGAAAACTACCTGAGCCAATATCCAGATTCAAAAAGAAAGCGCGATGTGTATCAATATTTGGTCAATGTGTACACGAACACTTCTAATTTTGCCAAGGCCTTAGAATCCATCGAAAAACTTCCGTCCAAAGATGCACAACTTAAAAAAGTATATCAAACGGTTGCTTTTAACTATGGCGTTGAGCTGTTTCAAAAAGGACAACTCACCGAAGCTTATGCCGCTTTCAAGCGGGTAGATACCTATCCAATGGACCCACAAATGGTGGCGCTTTCGCGTTACTGGATGGCCGACATCTCTTTCAGAAAAAAGGAATTGCCAGCGGCCATTAACATGTACCGCGATTTCATCAATTCGCCAGCCTCGAATGCTTTGCCAGAAAAAGTAGACGCCTACTACAACATCGGTTACGCTTATTTTGAGCAAGGTAAGCGCGATGAAGCCATTCAATCTTTTAGAACCTATCTACAACTCAATCCAAAGAAAGAAAATAAAGTCGTAGATGCCACCTTTCGCATTGCAGACGCTTATTATGTCAATAAGCAAAACTTGCAAGCCATTCAATATTACCAACAAGCCTACAACCTCAACTCTGCACTCAACGACAAAGCCCTTTTCTATTTGGCCAAAGCACAAGGTTTCAATGGGCAGCTAGCAGAAAAAGCAGTTACCCTTAGTAAATTACTCAAAGAAGAGCCCGTTTCGAAGTACCGAATGAATGCACAATACGAGTTGGCGCGCACTTATATGTCTCAGCTCAATTATGATGACGCGCTCAAATCGTATCAGTCTTTTTTGACGGAGTTTCCTAAATCGCCGTATTTACTCGATGTCAAACTCGACATAGCGGATATTTACTACAAAAAATGGGATTATGTCAAGTCGGAGGCGGCGTATCTCGAAATTTTAGCGAGTTACGAGCAGCAACGCGAGGTATGTAAAAAAGTGGTGCTCAGTCTGATTGACGTCTATAACGCTCAGAAAAAACCAGATTTAGCCTCTGAGGTGATAGACCGCTATCCCTGCGCCAATATCTCCACAGAAGAAAAAGAGAATATATTCTATTCGCCTGCACTCGCCGCTTATCAAGACACCAATTTTAGAGAAGCAGTAGAGAAATTTGAAATCTACCTCGCGAAGTTTCCAAATGGGCGTTACGTCAATGAAACCTATTTCTACTATGGCAATAGCTTACTTAAGACCAAAGATTCGAGTGCTGCTATTGTGCAATTTGAGAAGTATTTAGCCACATCAGTAAGCACTTTTGCAGAATATGCATCTGCTAAAACGGCGGCTCATTATTACATGAAAAAGAACTATGAGACCGCACTGCAGTACTACCAAAAATTGGAAGCTGTTGCATCCAAGCCAACAAGTACTTTTGAAGCTAAACTAGGTATCATGCGCTGTGCGTTCATGGTTGCCAATTATAATTTAGCCAAAGAGAATGCCGGCTTTGTTCTGGAAAACGCCGCATTAACGCCGCAGCTCAGAGTAGAAGCCGCGTATGCAACAGGCCTCTCCAACTACCATCTGAAACAATACGAAGTCGCTAAACCATCTTTGGAGTGGTTGGTCAAAAACACCACAACTTCTATGGGTTCAGAAGCCAAGTATTTGTTGTCAGACATCTATTTTGGTCAGCAAATGTATGACGAAGCCGAAGCGGAAATCAAAGCTTTGCTGAAAATGAAACCAAGCTACAATTACTGGGTGGCGAAGGGCTTGCTTTTACAGACGCGTGTGCACATTAGCCGCGAGGACCTCTTTCAAGCCGAGCAAACGCTTAAATCCGTGATGGACTTTTATCCCGATCAGCAAGATGGCGTATTGGCAGAGGCATCAGACCTTTGGGATGAGCTCATGCAGCTCAAAAACCCGCCGGCCAACGAAGAACCACAACCAGAAATGAAAATTGAAATCAACGAAGAGTAAGCCATGAAAGCACTTATCAGCACATTCGTTTTTCTCCTGACCGGGCTCCATATTTGGGCGCAACAAGGCGATAATAATTTTACCATATATACCATTACCAATCAGCAGGTAGAGCCTGCCTCCCGTATATTGGAAAACCCGAAAATTATCGATTCTGTCAAGGCCACCGCGGTCAAGGACTATCCTTTGTTGTTCTTTCAGGCAGAAACCAAGATTTTACTCGACACCATTGAAGCAGCCACAGTAGAAACCTCCGAGAAGTTGGCCAAATTGTATCCTTTTTATGTAAAGGCAGGAATTGGGTCGGTAATTATGCCACTCGGCGAGATTTACTATACCTCGGATCGGTCTAGAAATATGGTTTATGGCGCGCATCTCAAGCACCTGAGTTCTTTTGGCGACATCAAAGACCGCTCCAAGACAATCTATGCCCCAGCTCAATACGACCGCAGCTCAGCCAACGCTTATTTTGGCCTCAATGAGCGCAATTATCAGCTCAAAGTAGATGCGAACTACAGCAATAACGGTTTTCATTATTACGGCATTCCGATCGACACCATTGCAGCCGACAGCATTGCACAGCGTTTTCAGCTCATGAAGGGTGCTGCGGAATATGTTTGGTTGCGCGGAGATTCTGCGAAGCTCAATTTGTCTTTCCAAGCCAATTACCAACATTTCTTAACGTTACCGACAGACACCACCAAGATTTGGCGCAGTAAAGAAGACAACTTTGCCTTTAAAACCCGCGGTTGGTACAACTACAAGAACGAGCATTTTTATGCCGATTTAGGCCTGCGCTACAATGGCTACAAACGCGGAATCTTGGATAGTGTTTACACCATTGGCGACACCGGTTTTGTGGTGAACAACAACATCATCGATTTCAAGCCTGGCGTCTGGACCCAAGCCCTCAGCGACCGCTTGAAGGTTGAACTTGGTGTCACAATTACAGCAGATATTGGAGCACTTGGTACAGATTTTTATGTATATCCAAATGCGGAGTTCAAATATGCGATGTTCAACAACATATTTATTCCTTACATTGGTTTGAGAGGGGGCTTGAAGCAAAATACCTTGCAAGGACTCACGCAGACCAATCCATTTATCCGCACCAATGTTGCCTTGCGCAACGAGCACAATCCGTACGATATTTATGCGGGCTTTAAAGGCTCGTTGAGTAAAACCCTCAGCTTTAATGTGGGTGTTCATTTCATGCACATCGAGAACAAAGCCTTTTTTGTGACTGATACCCTGCCTGCTTTCGACAACTACCTTACCGTGATTTACGATACGCTCAACCTAACCACTTTTGAAGGGTCGATGAGCTACCAAGCGGGCGAGAAGTTGAAAATTGATATATTGGGTCGTTACAATATGTACCAACTCTATCATAACGCCTTTGCTTGGAACCTACCTGTGCTGCAGTTTACCGCGAGAGGCGCCTACAACTTATACGATAAGTTTTATGCGCAAATTGACGCCAATATAGAAACGGGTCGCAAAGCACTCGTGAGCGCAGATGCACCAAATGCACAACTTGAAGGGACGCAATCCTATGTAGATCTCGGTACAATTGTCGATGTCAATTTAGGTTTAGAATACCGCTATACGCCAAGAGTTTCTTTGTTTTTACAAGCCAATAATTTAGCCGCTCAGCGCTACAATCGTTGGTACAGCTACCCTGTTCAGCCTTTCCAAGTCATGGGCGGCATTACAGCACGATTCTAATGCAAACCGAAGGATTTGTCTTAGTTGCTATTGGCAGCGCAAAAGAAGCTTTTAAGCTACAAACCATTACACTTTCGCCGCTCCAAAGCGATGAGGTACTGATTGAATCCGAATCTTTTGGACTCAATTATGCCGACGTCATGGCACGCCTTGGATTGTACCGCGAGGCGCCCCCAAGACCCTGTGTGCTAGGCTATGAACTTGTTGGGCGCATCACCGAAGTAGGTTCAGCTGTGGATCCTACATTGGTGGGCCAACGCGTCTTGGCTTTTGCGCGCTTTGGTGCGTATGCCAGACATGCCAAAACCACTGCCAATGCCATTGTTCCGATCGGAGAAATGCCTGCACAAGACGCGCTGCCGTTCGCTACGCAAGGTGTGACTGCGCACTACATGGCAGAGGTGCTGTCGCCCATTCAAGTACATGACCGCGTATTGGTGCATGCAGCTGCAGGCGGAGTCGGAAGCTTCTTGGTTCAGTTGGCCAAGCGCAAAGGCGCTATTGTTTATGGCAAAATTGGCAGCGACACCAAAAGATCGTATCTCGAGTCTTTAGGAGTAGACGTCATTGTGAATTACAACAAAGCAGATTATTTCCAAACCATCAGCGCTCATTTAGGAAAGCAGCAACTCTCGGCTTCGTTTAATGCCGTAGGTGGAAAGTCTGCAAAAACAGATATGAAATTACTGGGCCCGGGTGGCAGGTTGTTTCTTTTTGGCGGGGCAGATTTGGCCACGAGAAAAGGACTGTTGGGCAAGTTGTCGTTTCTATGGGAAATGGGAATCGTGCTGCCGATTGGTCTGATGATGCAATCCAAAAATATTTTGGGTGTCAATATGCTCAAAATAGCAGAAACACAGCCGCAAGTGATTCAAAATAGCATGTCAGAAATGCTGCGCTTGTATCAGAACGGACAGTTAAAGCTGCCAAATGTGAAGAGCTATCATTTTAGCGATTTTAACGAAGCCCACGACGCTTTAGGCCAAGGGCAAACAACTGGTAAGGTGATGGTGAGCTGGGTTTAAGCCTTTGCGCTGAATAAGCTTTTTATAAAATTGAATACCGGTTTGCGGAATAAAAACAGCAAAATGAGGTAGGGGATTAGCATTAAATAGAGGATGCCACCATTGATATTATTTGCAAAGCTGCTTTCATCTAGCCCGCTGCCTTGTTCGGCAAGCATTTTGCATTGCGAACAACCTTGCGCAAATATTTGTTGAGTGCTGACAATCACAATAAGAACAAGCAGAAAAATACTACGCTTCATGGCTTTAATTTACGTTACAAAATTACGCAAGATAGAATCCAAATCAAAATCTTAATTTTGTGATATGCGCAGTTTCTTTTTAATATTTTTAAGTGGCTTTTTATTTGTTGCATGTGGCAACCCAAATTCCTCGGTTCGTAAAAAACAAACCTTAGACCAACTTTTGGCGGCTCATCCCGATTCTTTGCCTTTGCTCATTGAAAAAGGGAACATCCTCATGGATTCGCTCGCATTTGATAAAGCCCTGAACTACGGCGCCAAAGCATTCCGACTAGACTCCAACAATACAGAAGCGCGCGTATTGTACGCCGAATGCCTCATCAATAAGCCCAACAGGAGTGCAGACGATGTCTTTCGGGCATTTACAATGTACCGCAACTTAGTCAAGAAGGCACCCAAAAATGTAGCGGCTTTGGTAGGTTTGGCCAATACGCTCGTGCTGCTCGGCGACCACGACAAAGCTTTTAAATTCATCAACCAAGCGCTCCGCATAGACAAAACATATCGCGATGCATATATCCTGAAAGGCACCATCTATAAGTTTGAGAACAACATCAAACTAGCTATTTCTTCTTACGAAACAGCCGTGCAGCAAGACCCCGATTATTACATGACCTACCTTTTGCTGGGCTCCTTATACGAATATGAAAACAACCCTATTTGTATAGAAAAATACATGACCGCCTATCAATTACAGCCCAAGAATACCGAAGTGATTTACGCTTTAGCTTTTGCCAAAGAGAAATTCGGACAACCAGCCGCTGCACAGCGCTTGTACCGCAAAATGACGAAAGTAGACTCTACATTTGCAGACGGTTATTTTCATTTAGGATATTTGGCTCAGTTTACTTATAATCAGCCGGATAGCGCGATGTATTATTATAAAAAGGCCGTAAAGGTCAACGCACAGCACCTTCCATCTTATCACAACATGGGTCTACTTTATGAGGATCGCAACGACCTCACCAATGCGCTCTTTAGCTATGCCAAAGCCCTGAAGATAGACTCCACTTATGAGTTTTCCAAAGACCGCGTCAAAGTGCTGCGCAAACGCATATGAAAAAGGCCCAATTAGTCAGCGAAATTCTCGGCGATTTTTTGTTGCCACTCCTCGGCTACATTTGGTGGGGCTGGGACCTCTACTTCATTTTACTCTTCATCATTTTTGACCTGAGTATTCGCTTGTTTTTTGCTTTTTACCGAAAAGAGAGTCGGAGCAACCAACTACTCTTGCGTCCTTCTTTGTTTTATGTGAGCTTTATCATTCTGAGTCATTTTTATATGGTCCTGACCGAGCCCACATGGCGCTTCACCACCGCATTTTCAGACTTCTTTTGGTACGAAGATTTTTTCATTCCGCAGGGGCTCATCCTACTGCCACTGCTCATTTACACCGAACGCTCAAGACAGCGCATGGAACTACTCACAACAGGTGCTTTTGATGCCGTTGCCCAGGTTAAAAAACTTGGTTCGCGCTTGTTGGCGGCTACTATCATTTTGATGCTGATGTCGGTCTGTTTAGCGCTTTTTAATTGGTCCGAAACCGTAGAAATTGTTTTCTTTTTGGCTGCTTGGCTACTCTTGATTATTTCCGAAAATAAAGCCGCTTTTTTAAAGGACTAAATTCTGTATTTTTGTTGTTCAAGAATACTATGGCAAAAGAACAACAACTCCACGATAAACGTCAGGCCCTGCATCAAGGTGGCGGTGCTGAACGCATAGATAAACAACACCAACAAGGCAAGCTCAGTGCCCGCGAGCGCATCTCCTTATTGCTCGACGAAAATAGTTTTCAAGAGATTGGTGCTTTTGTCGAGCACCGCGCTACAAATTTTGGGCTCGACAAACAAAAATTTCTTGGCGATGGCGTGGTTACTGGTTACGGTAATATCCACGGTCGTTTGGTGTATGTATATTCTCAAGATTTTACGGTGCTCGGGGGGTCTTTATCCGAAACACACGCCGCTAAAATTTGCCGCATTATGGACATGGCCATGAAAAATGGCGCGCCCATCATTGGCATGAATGACTCCGGTGGTGCTCGTATCCAAGAGGGCGTGGTTTCATTGAGTGGCTATGCCGATATTTTCTTTCGCAACACCCGTGCCTCCGGAACCATACCGCAACTTTCCCTCATCATGGGCCCGTGTGCAGGAGGTGCCGTTTACTCGCCAGCACTTACCGACTTTATTTTTATGGTCGAGGAAACGTCTTACATGTTTGTAACTGGCCCCAATGTGGTGAAGACAGTTACCCATGAAGAGGTGAGCTCTGAAGATCTTGGCGGTGCCAAAACACATGCCGAAAAGTCTGGCGTGAATCACTTTACAGCCGCCAACGACGTAGAGTGTATCCGCAAAGCTAGAGAACTGATCACCTATTTACCTCAAAACGCCAACGAAGAAGCGCCAACAACGCCAGTTTTTAGTTTTCAAGCTGCTAAAAACAAGCAAATCGAGCAAATTTTGCCCGACAACTCCAATATTCCCTACGATATCAAACGCGTCATTGATTGTTTGGTAGACGACCAAAGCTTCAGAGAGGTACACGAAGATTTTGCCAAAAATATTGTGGTGGGTTTTGCCCGTTTGGAAGGCAGAACTGTAGGTATTATAGCCAATCAGCCGGCTTCAATGGCAGGCGTACTCGATATTGATGCCTCTCGTAAAGGTGCGCGTTTTGTGCGCTTTTGCGACTCCTTCAACATTCCGCTTTTGGTACTAGAAGACGTCCCTGGATTTTTACCTGGTACCGATCAAGAATGGCGCGGCATCATTACACATGGTGCCAAATTGCTTTATGCTTTTGCAGAAGCTACCGTTCCGAAAATCACTGTCATTACACGCAAAGCCTACGGCGGTGCCTATTGCGTCATGAACTCGCGCAGCTTGGGCGCCGACCTCAGTTTTGCTTGGCCAACGGCAGAAATTGCGGTAATGGGAGCCAAAGGAGCGGCCGAAATCATCTTCAAGAGAGAGATTGCCTCAGCGGCAGATCCGGCAGCAAAATGGCTCGAAAAAGAAGCGGAATATGCCGATACTTTTGCCAACCCGTATCGCGCTGCTGAAAGAGGCATTATTGACGAGGTTTTGTTTCCTTCGGAAACCAGAGCTGCACTGATCAGCGCCTATAAAATGCTCGAGAAAAAAGCCGAGGCATTGCCTCAGAAAAAACACGGCAATATTCCGCTTTAAACGAACGAATGTTAAATTCATATGAAAAGGCAACCTTTTGGGGGCCTTTTTCGTTATAATCAAGCTGTTAACTCTCCAAAAACCTGCATGAAAGATAACTATACTCAAAACCCCAATTTTTCTTTGAAATTTTTGTTGGCTTTCGTGCTCTCTTTTGGCGCATTTTTTACAGGCTTAGGACAAATCGTTAGTCCTTTCAATATCCGTTACCAAACCCAACAAAAAGGAGGTATTCGTTTCATTTCAAACGTTTCGGTTACCTGTAATTCTTCCACGAGTTGTACAAGTGCAAAAGCAGAGGTTCCTCCTGCAGGCACTGGACAGAACAATAGCTACACCATGTCTTACGTAGACATCGACAGTGACCCCAACACCTTCATGTCCTCAAGCGATAGTTTGAACCTCCCCAATTGTTCAGAAATTACTTGGGCGGGCTTGTATTGGGGCGGGAAAATCAATACTTCCACTACCAATTATGCCAATCGCAGCAACATCAAATTAAAAGTCAATAACGGTACTTACCAACAGCTCACCGCAGACCAAACCATTAACAATACCACTGGTGCTGTTTCTTATTTTTGCTACAAAAACATCACCAATATTGTACAAGGGGCCGGTATTAAAGGCCGCTTTACAATCGCCGACCAAATTCAGCAGGTCAATAGCAGCAACTTGTTTGGAGGTTGGTCGATTGTGGTTATTTACAAAAATATTTCCGAATCTTACAAAAACTTAACTGTTTTTGATGGTTTGGCCAACGTGAGCCAAGGTAGCTCATCCAATACGGTAACTATCCCTATTTCAGGATTCTTGACACCGCTATCTGGGGCGGTTTCTTTCGAACTTGGCGTAATTGCCTATGATGGTGACCGCTCACAAACAGGGGATCAATTACTCTTTAACGGTGTTGGCACCAACTATGTGCAAGTTTCAGACGCCTTGCATACATCAACAGATATGTTCAATAGTTCCATTGCTTATAATGCTGTCCTTACCCCATTTAGAAATCCTAGCTATAACAATACCTTGGGTTATGATGCAAGTATTTTCATCCCCAATAATGCCGCCCAAAATTACCTGAGCAATGGCGCTACTTCTGCTAATATCCGCGTCACTACCACTTCAGAAACCATTCTTTCTCGCGTCATTACCTCAGCTATCGACATCTACGAACCCGACTTACGGGCAACGGTTTTTGTGAACGACCTCAATGGCGGTGCGGTAGCGCCTGGCGATATTTTAGAGTATACGGTTTCGGGTAAAAATATCGGTTCCGATGTTGCGTTGAACTGCTATATTACCGATACCCTGGATATCCGTACAGCTTATGTACCCAACTCCTTAGTGGTTTTAAATGGCCCAAATGCTGGTGCCAAAACTGATGCTTCTGGCGACGACCAAGCAGAGTATGATGCGGTCAATCGCTTTGTCAAATATAGAGTAGGTACTGGTGCTAATGCAAGTACTGGAGGCAGCATGATCAACTCAACTGTCGATAGCGTTTTGGTGAAGTTTCAAGTGCAGGTCTCAAATGATTGCCTCATTTTAAAGTGTGACTCCACCCTTGAAAACAAAGCGTACATTTTCGGAACCGGTTCGCTTTCTGGCAATACTGTGACCAATAATGGCACCTCTGATGTCTACGACGCTTTTGGCTGCCCGACCTCAGCCAACAACGAGGTAACGATCACTACTGCATCGTGTCCGCCAGTGAATTTCACTTATAACGCTCCATTGTGTCCTGGCGATACCCTTCAACTCAATACGCCCTATTCTCAATGGGCCAATTATTCTTGGTCTGGCCCGCAAGGTTTTACGGACACCATTCACAACCCTTTTGTAGCGAATATCAGCACCCTCAACTCAGGAGTTTACGAACTTGACGTAACTTTTAATGGTTCTGCCTGTACCTTCAATAATATCACCAACAGTATTGTGGTGAACCCAGAACCGACCATTTCTTTGGTTTCTTTGGCCAATGTAAGTTGCTATAATGCGGCAAACGGAAGCATAGTAACGAGTGTTACTGGTGGCGCACCGATCAATTACCAATGGACCAGCGGTCAAACAACTAGTGGCATCACCAACTTAGGCCCAGGGCTTTACTCACTTGTTGTAACAGACAATTTTACTTGTCAGTCCGATACCAATTTTGCAATCACCCAGCCAGATTTATTGACAGTTTCACTGCAGATCACAAGTGATTATAACGGACAAAACATCTCTTGTTTTGGTGCCTCAGATGGCAGTATATCAAGTTCTGTAACAGGTGGCACCGCTCCATATACCTATTCTTGGAACAATGGTGCAAGCACCACAAGTCTTTCCAATTTACCGATCGGTACTTATACCTTAACGGTTACCGACGCCAATGGCTGTGTATCTTCAGCAAACGTGACGCTCACGCAACCGCAAGACATTGCTTTAAGTGCGAGCCCAACCGCTGTTTTGTGTTATGCTGGTACCAACGGAGCCATCAATACAACAATTAATGGGGGTACGCTGCCGTATACCATTCTTTGGAGCAATGGTCAAATTGCACCAAACCAGAATAATTTGCAAGCGGGTCTTTATGAAATGATTGTGACAGATGCCAACAATTGTAAAGATTCAATTGAAACTACCGTGACCCAACCGGCTCAACCGCTTTCAGTTACCCATACACAGTTAGACGTATTGTGTTACGGCGACGCAACCGGTTCTATTGACATCACCGCTGCAGGGGGTACCCCAACTTATGCATACAGTTGGTCATTTGGCAGTATTTCTGAAGACTTGACCGGACTTCCAATAGGCACATATAACGTACAAATTACCGATGCAAACGGCTGTTTGATCACTTACGGAGCAACCATACAGCAACCTGTAGCGCCTCTCTCGATGTCCGGACTTGTGACCCCAATTGCCTGTTTTGGCGACAGCGTGGGTGCGGTAAATATCGCTGTATCCGGCGGTACAACTCCTTATACCTACAACTGGAATAACGGCGCCTATACAAGTCAAAACATCAATACCTTGCCGGCAGGTTCTTTCAGTGTTTTAGTGACCGATGACCATCTCTGTACCATTACCCAAACTTTTGTGGTTACCCAACCCCAAGCAGCGCTTGCACTTACAGAAACACATCAAGACGCGGGTTGTGATGGCCCAGGAGCTATTGACCTAACTACGAGCGGCGGAACAGCGCCGTATTCATTTGTCTGGAGCAACCTGACCTTTAATGAAGATGTCATACCTGCAGCTGCGGGATCATATACCGTTCAGGTCGAGGATGGCAATGGCTGTGCCGACTCTTTGTCAGTCACTATTTTAAATTTAGCGATTCCAATTTTTACGTCCATTACTGGCCAAGACATCTTGTGTTTAGATGACTCCACAGGTTCCATTGACTTTACCGTAACGGGTGGTGTTGCACCATTTAGTTATTCGTGGTCAAACGGTGCTATTACAGAAGATATCTCTGGCCTACCTGCAGGTACTTATATTGTGACGGTGACAGATGCCAATAGCTGTATCGAGGTTGATAGTTTAACACTCACTGAGCCACTCACTGCGATGTCATTGAGTGAGACCCATACCAACGCCAATTGTTTGGATTCTGTTGCAGGGGCGATCAATGCTAGCGTTGTTGGAGGTACACCAGGTTATACATATAGCTGGAACAACGGCGCCGTTACGCAAGATCTTACGGGTATCCAAAACGGACTTTATGTTTTGACGGTAACCGATGCCAATGGCTGTCAGGAAGTTTTACCAGTTCAAATTTTAGACCCTTCCAATACCGTAATGGTGGCTACAACTGTTCATCCGGTCAATTGTTTTGGTGGAGCAGACGGTTGGATAGACCTCACGCCTTCTGGCGGGATGCCTGGTTACGTTTATGATTGGGGTACGGGTGCTATCGAACAAGACATCACCAATTTGGCCGCTGGTCAGTACTATGTAAATGTAGAAGATGTTTTGGGTTGCGGAATGTTCTTGAGCTTCAATGTTACTCAGCCTGTTGGCCCGCTCACAATCAATGGTACTGTTTACAATGTGGTTTGTTTAGGCGACACCAATGGTATTGTTGACCTGACCATTACTGGCGGCACGGCTCCATTTAGTTATCAATGGAACAACGGTGCCAGCACTCAAGATATTTATGATTTAAGTGCGGGGACATATTCTACAATTGTTACTGATAACAACGGCTGTACAGCTACTTATTCGGGCATAGTGACTGCACCGGGCAGTGCGCTAGCCGTCACCTTGTATCCTTCTGCGGCCTTGTGTTTCGGCACGCCAACGGGCGGCATTGATTTATCTGTTTCAGGTGGTGTACCGGGCTACACTTATAGCTGGAGCAATGGCCAGACCTCCCAAGATTTAACGGGAGTAGTAGGAGGGCAGT
>JACCDU010690679.1_pt1 | contig 14217 bp, 25 predicted proteins | sample 7446081 | NCBI WGS metagenome assembly JACCDU01 (sample SAMN15323447, study PRJNA562643) | freshwater metagenome | isolation source: river surface water | place: USA:Blue River Watershed | collected 2017-08-17 | reverse complement strand
TTAATGCCCTTGTGGCCAAATTGGTAAAGGCAGCTCTCTCAAAAGGAGTGTTATTGATCTCGGTTCGAGTCCGAGCAAGGGTACCAAATATAAAGTGTCTTTAGTGACAAAATGTCTGCATAGCAGATGTGCTGAGTGTAAGAGTTCTAAACTTGAGAAGCAAACGGTGAGATAAGAAACGCATTACCACTTTATATACAGTTATGGAAGTGTGGCAGAGTCCGGCTTATTGCACCAGTCTTGAAAACTGACGATCAGAAATGGTCCGAGGGTTCGAATCCCTCCGCTTCCGCCAAAGTACTCCTCTTAGCAGTGTTAGACAATGTGCTAATAGGGAAGGGCAGTCTCTAACACTGCCCGAGAGTTTCTTGCAAGAAGAACGGAGACACGGTGGTCCTAAAGGTGTGGGGACTATAAAAGCCGACAAACGTCTGGGGTACAACTCCATACGCACCGACAAATTTTGCCTCATTAGCTCAGTGGTAGAGCATCGTCTTGATAAGGCGAGGGTCCGTGGATCGTTCCCACGATGAGGCACCAAATATTCCTCTATAGTTAAATGGTATAACAGTCGGCTGATAACCGGCCATTCCACGTTCAATTCGTGGTAGAGGAACCATAACAAGGAGATCAGTATGGCAGCAATTGTTGTGATAGTTATATTGGTCGTTTTGTATTTTACATTAAGAAAGTTCTAAAGGAGAATGACATGAAACGTTCAGGTAAACGTTAGTGTCATCCAGAAACCCCGTATGGTCCTGGATGGCACGTAAAATAAAATCTCTACGATCCATCCACAGCTAGCGTTAACGGTAGCGCACTTGACTCTTAATCAATGAGGTGTCAGTTCGAATCTGACGCTGTGGACCATATGGGGGTATAATTCAACGGCTAGAATAGCTGGCTTTTAACCAGTCTATCAGGGTTCGATTCCCTGTGCCCCTACCATATAAAAACACATTAGTCGGCGACTAAGCGTATTGCACGGTCTCTTCGGAGTGAAAGGGTCAGTGGTTCGATTCCACATAGTGTGTTTCTATATGGTATTTGTTAAGCTGTAGTTTAAGTGAAAGCCTGAGTGTTTCTCGACGGAGATTAGCAAGGGACGCGATAAGTTAGTAGACAAAGATGACAATGGGCCCTGCGTTGTTGGCGGCTACTAATGATGACAACAGAACGACGTCCGCGGAGGGCGCGGTGCTCGAGTGAGCCAGCTTTACAAATATTATATGGTGATGTAGTTCAGTTGGTAGAACACCTCCTTCATACGGAGACTGTCGGGAGTTCAAATCTCTTCATCACCACCAATTTTATCTGGGTGTAATGTCAATCAGCGCAGACGGCGATCTTTGGAAGATCGAGGTTGTCGGTTCGAATCCGGCCACCCAGACCATGTTATGTCATAGTGTAATGAGAATGCACGGGGGCGCCATTATAAAATCCTTCGGGTGATGGAACAAGCTTCAGGTACGGTAAAAACCCGTGACGACAACAATTTATTCCCCAGTAGCACAGCGGTAGTTGCGCCTGACTGTTAATCAGGATGTCGGTGGTTCGATCCCATCCTGGGGAGCCAATTTAGTATGGTACGTGTTCGGAATAGGGATACGTGACGGTCTTAGGCGGACCCTTAAACCGCCCTGCTTACATAGTAGGTGGAAACTGTTGGAAGTACACGAAAGTGATTGCAGGTTCGAATCCTGTCGTATCAGAAAAATGGGGGATGGGCTTGGGCACCCGGATTTGCTTTGCAAGCAGATAGCCTGATCGGTTCGATTCCGATATCTTCCACCAAATATCGCGGAGAGTCAGGTGAGGAAGCAGTCTCATAAGCTCGCTTCAGAAGGTTCAAATCCTTCCTCCGCAACCAGTTTTGTAAGTGTCAGCAAGAGAAAGATACGCTATAAAGATTCTTCGAAGATCTTAATAGTGTTAAAAGGCAAATGGGTTCAACTCCCAGGGGATCGGAAGATCCCCGCAGTATGGTTGCTACGCTGGTTAAGTATCCCTAGTGACGGACCACCAACTGTCCGGACTTGTATAATCAGTTGAAAGGTTGCGATAATTGTGGCGCAACTACTTACAAATTCATTTTATATCGCGTTGGACTTCTGGGTTAGGTCATCACCCTTTCAAGGTGACTAGACGGGTTCGATTCCCGTACGCGATACCAAATATGCCCTATTAGTTAAATGGTAGAACACCTGTTTTGTAATCAGGGGATGGCAGTTCGATTCTGTCATGGGGCACCAAGTTTATTTCGTTGTAGTGTAGAGGATGAAAGAGTAGCATTGAGTAGGTGAGATAAGGCTGCTAGTAGCACAAAGTAGATAACAATCGCGTAGGCTTAAAAACCAAACACTGTGAGCCCGGGAAGTGCGGGACAGGTTGAAATGTGTGAACGTCGAGATAAGGCATTAAGGGGATGTGAGGGTATCATTGGGAAACACGGAGGGCACCCAGCATACGCGATTTTGAGCCCTTAGTCGTAGGTTCGAGTCCTACCGACGAAACCAATTTGTTGGCGTGTGGTGTAATTGGTAACACGTTAGATAAATAAATGTATGATTTATTACATTTATAAAATAACTAATCTGTGTAACGGTAAAACCTATATAGGAATTCATAGAACTAAAAATTTAGATGATGGATATATGGGTTCAGGAAAGTTGTTGAAAGCAGCCATAAAACAATATGGTAAAGAAAACTTTCGAAAAGATATTCTTGAGACTTTTGATAACGAAGAAGACATGATTCTAAAAGAAAAAGAACTCGTTACTAATGAGTTCATCTCGAAAGAAGACAACTATAACATAATGCCAGGCGGTAAGTTTGGTTCTTCAGAACGAAACAATCTTTCTTTTGCGGGGAAAAAACATAGTGAAACTACTATAGAAAAAATAAGAAGTGCTTCTATAGGAAGAAAACATTCTGAAGAAACTAAAAAGAAAATATCTAAAAATAACTTTAGCAAAACTGATCCTGAAAAACAAAAAGAACACGCTAAAAAAGCAGGATCATATGTTAGGTCTGAAGAACATAAAAGAAAGATTTCTGAAGCAATAAAAAATAAACTACAATCTGGTAACTATAAGCCAGGTAGAAAAAAATCTGTTGGGGGCAAATCGATTGGAGCAGATACTACGCTTTGACCGTAGGTGATAGGGTTCGATTCCCTAGCCCCCTACCATGCTCCTATAGTTAAATGGCAGAACACATCCTTGGTAAGGATGCAATACAAGTTCGATTCTTGTTAGGAGCACCATAACATTTGTTGGGGATTCGCCAAGTTGGTCTAAGGCACCGGATTTTGATTCCGGCATTCCTAGGTTCGAATCCTAGATCCCCAGCCATCGGTCCTTAACTCAGTTGGACAGAGTGCCTGTCTTCGAAACAGGAAGTCGTGGGTTCGAATCCTGCAGGGCCGGCCAGTTGACAATAAATAAAAAATAAAGTATAATTGATGAATGTATAAAGTAAATTGGAAGGACAAAGCTGGTGTCAGCTTTGAGGAAGAAGTAAAGACATTAGGCGATGCAATGGCATTTGCTAAAGAATTGGGCATACTAGTTACTATAAACGGTGGCGGTATGGAAATAGTAGGTTTGTTTGGAGCAGACAGCATCAAAGATGGTAAATGCCCAGATGGTCATGCTTACACATGGATGAAACGAAGAAGTCAATAATGACTGTTGAAATTATTAAAACATACTCAGGATATGCTAGAACATTTGGCAGAATCAAAACAACAACAAGCTATGCTTATCGTTGTACAGTATGTGAATTGATAACTTTAAAAAAAGAAGAAGCAACACTTCATTTGAAATGTAAAGGAGACAAAAAATGAAACGTGTAATTGAAATCCGTGCCGCCGAAGGTGGCGAAGATAGCAAGTTGTTTGTTAGTGATTTAGTACAGGCTTATCAAAAGCTAGGAACTAAAAAGGGTTGAACTACCCGCCTGATAGATGTTCGTCCTGGCGAGTGTAGTTTACTAGTTGAGGGCAAAGATCTATCCGGCTTAGACAACGAGCCCGGAGGACATAGGATACAGCGTGTTCCTCCTACGGAACGTAAAGGCCGTGTTCATACCAGCACCGTTACTGTTGCTGTTATAGATAGTGATACAGGCGAAACTGCTGTTACTATACCACAAAGTGATTTAAAAGTAGAATGGTATAGCGGTACAGGTGCAGGCGGTCAACACCGTAATAAGCACCAAAACTCTGCTCGCATTACTCATCTTCCTAGCGGAATAATAGTCACTGCACAATGTCGCAGCCGTCAAAACAGTTTTGATCAGGCTATAACAGAAATACAGCAGAGAGTTGACAAAGAATTTAAAAGACAGTATAATAATAACATAGCAAGTGATAGAAAACGTCAAGTTGGATCAGGGATGCGAGGAGACAAAATTCGCACTTACAGATTCCAAGATGATTCTGTTCAAGATCATTTAACCGGCAAACGAGCAAAATGCTCACAGGCATTGAAAGGCAATTTGGACCTATTATGGTAAACCAAAACGATTCCTTAGACGACGTCATCTTTGATGGCATTCGATTTCTTGAAAGCCTTACCCGACATTACGGTGCCGAAAAGGGCATGGAAGTTTGGGAAAAGATGGGCGAAGCATTCGGCGAAGAAATTAAAGGCAAAGTGTTCTTTAGTATGCTCACAGGCGATTCTAGCTCTCGGGTACGCATTCAATCCGGGGGCTGTACAGAAGCAGTTGCCGCTATTAAAGCAATTCGCATCGGCACTGGCTACGGTCTTAAAGAAGCAAAAGATGCTTGGGACTTGAGCAAAATTAAAACAGTGACCCTGGACGTAGCCCACGAAGAAAAACGTGGAATGGTTAACACTTTGCGCAATCTCGGAATGATAGTGAATTGATATGGCAAAAGAACTTCCTGTACATCGTGACCAACTTGGTCGTGAACTTAAAATGGGCGACTGTGTTGCCTATCCGCAGAGCAATAGTTTGGTCATTGGAGTTGTTCGTAAGATCAATCCTAAGATGATCGGTGTTCGACGCATCGGTAAAAACGGCTGGGGCAGCGAGAAAAACAAATACCCTATCGATTGTGTTAAACTCGAAGGTCCCGAAGTCACAATGTTTATTATTAAGAACGCCGGTGAAATATGAGTTTTTACGAAGAATGGCAGGCACCTATGCATCTGCCCTGCGGAGGAACTGCATACTTTGACGAAGCATCGGGTATCAGCTTTCGCTGTGATACCTGTATGGCTGTTGTAGGTAGCATCGGTCAACCGCGTGAGTGCAAAGAAGAAGCTGAAAAATATCGTGCCTGGGAAAAGCTGGGCGGGAAAGGATGGGATTACAAAAATGGAACTGTTTGTACAGTATGATGAAACTTGCACCCACAGCTCTCGTGAACCGGTAGAATACGGTAGCTGGCGTGAGGAATGGAATTTTAGTGTTAAAGGCGTTAGTCTAACTAGTCGTGATCGTTGGAATGAAGAACATCTCGGTTGCCTAGTTGATGTAAAAGCCGGTGATCCTGTTTTTGTTTTGTACATGACTTACGACACTGGTGATACTTTTGGTCGTGCTTCAGGTAAAGGCGAAGTTATCTGGGTTTTTAAAGATGCTGATCTTGCTAGAAAAGCATTAGCGCAATGGAAAGAAGAAAACGACAAGCGTGATCCGGAGTTTAGTATTACATTTGAAGTTGACGGCGGAGAGAAAGTTACACAAAGTAACCCAGCCGCAGGATATTTTGAGAACGTTGGCTACATCGATCTAGAAACTTTCCTTGTAAATCCTTGACAAATTGATCTTTTGGTGTTATACTATTCTTTATAGTAACACACAGAAAGCTAGCAATGAGCCAAGTATTAGTTTGGAAAAGCGACGAAGATGGTAAACTTTTTGAAGATAAAAAGAAATACCAAACACATCTTCGTAAGCTCGCAGCTAAACGTCGAGAAGTGCGCAAAGTTGAAGAAGCTAAACACAATCGTGTAGAGTTTTTAAAACGCATGGGGCAAGTGGCTAGCATCGATGAACTTAATCAATTCATCAAAGACAATTGGGCATGGTTCTTTGCTAATGGTCTTCAACATCGTTGGTTTGATACAAAACATACTCACAAGTTTCACGAGTACGTTAAAGTCGAACTTATCAATATGAAGTTTGGCAACTACGCTAACACTCACAGTTGTCCGGTCAATGGCGGTGTGCAGAACTTTATGCAACGAGATGATGCTCCTAAAAAGTATCCCGGTTGGTATGGTCGTATTAACATTCTAGTAAAGCCTGGTATGCACAAATACAAAGGCCAAGACTATATGCGTGACGGATTCGGCAGTGATTATTTCAATGACACTGGTATCTGCACAGGCAGCGGTGGCGGAGGATCTGGTGAAGATTGTAAGAGCTACAGCTATGATGTAAAAATTTGGGCTGCTGACTTTCCAGTAATGTGGGAAGAACAAAGTCGTAAGGATTGGATCAGTTTAGAAAATCGTGATCGCGAACGCCAGTGGCGTGCTCTAGGTGGCGATACAAAAACTATTCCGGTAGTTACAGATTTTCCAGAAGGCTGGACTATTCCAGACCCGTTGAAAGAAGCACGTACTCAATTTATCTGGTAAGGAAAGATTATGAGTTTATACAACATGGTATTTGGACAGAACCCAGACTCTAACAAACTGTTAGAGCTCCTTGGTAAAACACAAGCAGACTTTGGTCGTTTCCGTAACGTTTATATGGAAGATGGTTTCATCGTTGTTCACACACGTAATGGTGGTGGTAACCGTGAAGACTATGAAGATGTTTTTGATGAAATGTCAGAACATCCATGGTACAGTCATGATGAAGATGATAGCTTTGATTGCACTTATGCTAACATTTACTTCAAACTTCCAGAAGACGAAAAGTTAATGGTAATTCTTCGTGGGTTAGACAAAGGTAAAAATCCTAGTGAACAATGGGGTGAGCTCCTTGCTAATTTGGAAGCAATGAAAAAATAAGGAGGCTTTATGCCGTGGATTCAAAATGTAGCACTAGTGGACATTCCTAAGCGTCATCATATTGATGCTGGGGAGAACTCTATGTTGATTCAGATTGTAGATCCCGACATGGAGTTTCCTGTTCCTGCACACACATTCAAACAAGTCCATCAGTTCAAATTTCTTGATCTTGAGAAGGATGATGATGTAGATGAGACACTAAAGATTACAGATGATCAGGCACTTGATTTAGTTCTATTATTGCAACATGCAAAAGAGCATCGTATGAATGTAGTCGTTCATTGTGTCGCCGGCATATGTCGATCTGGTGCAGTCTGTGAGGTTGGTGTTATGATGGGCTTCCGTGATACAGAAGTATTTCGTAGCCCGAATTTGTTGGTCAAACATAAAATGATGAAAGTATTAGGCTGGACCTACGATGAAAATGAAAAGCCTAATCTAGATGACTGGAGAACATTTAATCCAGCGGTTTAAGGATGTATATGAAGAGAGTGACTTTTAAAAATAAACTCAACGGTGAGTATGTGATTTGTGATAACGTGCGAGACGTTGAAGTTATAGACGGAGTTCAGTATCTTATTGTACATCGTCAGAATAGCGATAGAATGTTCTTTATGCGTAAAGATGCGTTAGAACAGGTTAACGATAAAATAAAACATTTACCCCTGTAACTCAGTGGACTAGAGTACTAAGCTACGAACTTAGGAGTCGGAGGTTCGAATCCTTCCAGGGGTGCCAATTAATGGTGTTGGTAGTGTAGTGGTAACACATCTGTCTGTGAAACAGAGAACGAGGGTTCGATTCCCCCCTTCACCCCAAATTATGCCGGATGATCCTAGTGTGAATCCACTAGCCGGCTCCAATTTTTGAGATAGACGTAGAGGTTGAGTCCCTTGTGAGCTAGGTCCCTATTCTTGAGACTGACACACCAGTAGCAACACAAGGTCCGATAAACTCTCCCATACGAGACAATCCAGCGAGTCCTTGAGAAAGATAGTTGGGCGCTCAAAAACCTTTTTAGTTCCTTAGCGCAGAGGTAGCGCAGCACCTTGACATGGTGTTGGTCACTGGTTCAAATCCAGTAGGAACTACCAATCGGGGGACTGCTGAAACCACTAGGGAGAAGACTTGCCGTTAAACGAGTACCAATAGGATCCAACAGGTTGAGACGAACGCAGATAACGAGCTCAACAATTTTAAATTTTTTCAAAAAAGACTTGACACATTTAGTCACAGGATATATACTTAAGACTAGATAGCAAATTTGCTCCGATGGTGAAATAGGTAAACACAGCAGACTTAAAATCTGCCGCCGAAAGGCTTCCCGGTTCGATTCCGGGTCGGAGCACCAAACAACAAACTAATGCCTTTGTGGTGGAATTGGTAGACACGCAGCGTTGAGGTCGCTGTGCAGAAATGTGTGCTGGTTCGAGTCCAGTCAAAGGCACCAAGTTATAGCGAGTTGCCGGAGTTGGCCTAACGGCGCATCTTGGAAAGATGATGGTCCAGTAATGGGCACAAGAGTTCGAATCTCTTACTCGCTGCCAATTATGCCCCGGACTGTGTTGCGAGCTGGATTTGAGGCCAGACGTAGAAAGGTTCGATTCCTTTTAGGGGCGCCAAACAGTGGAAGGTTATGTCAGCTGGGCTGGCCGCTGTCTCGAAAACAGCAGGATCGTGAAAACGGTTAGAGTTCGATTCTCTGGCTTTCCTCCAGATTTTGCGGCGTTCGTATAATGGAAAATACAGCACTCTTCTAAAGTGCGAATATGGGTTCGATTCCTGTACGCCGCGCCAAGTTAAGTATTTGAAAAATTTAAAATATTTTTTTCACAAAACAGTTGACAGTTTATGTAAGTGAATATATACTGTATACATACTAAGAAATTAGTTAAACGTTCTTTAAAATAGTTATTGGGGATATGGCGTAATTGGTAGCCGCAACGGTCTTAGAAGCCGTCGGAGAAATCCGTGTCAGTTCGAGTCTGACTATCCCCACCAAGTGTTGTACATTGACGTGTGACTGCGTCATTGGAAACAGTGAGAGGCCTACTAAAGCTGTAGGACATCAATGTACATTTTTATGGTCGGGTGGCAGAGCGTAGATGCGATCGATTGCAAACCGATTCTAGGGTGGTTAAACTCCATCCCCGACCTCCAATTTTATGCGGGTATTCTCCTGGGAGAGGACTTAGCCTTCCAAGCTAAAGAAGCCGGTTCGAATCCGACTACCCGCTCCATAATTTAGTTGCCTGGATAGCTCAGGGGTAGAGCGTCTCCTTTACACGGAGAGGGTCCGCGGTTCGAAACCGTGTCCAGGTACCAAATTAATGCCTCTGTAGCTTAATGGTAAAGAAGCGAGCTTATACCTCGTCAAAGCAGTGGCTAGATAAGCCACAGTGTGCAGGTTCGAGTCCTGCCAGAGGCACCAGTTTTAGGAAGGCGGGCAGGCCGGTAATGCAGCACCCTGCTAAGGTGTAGGTCGGTGATGAGCCGTCCAGTGGGTTCGATTCCCACGCCTTCCACCAATTTTATTAAAAGGAAACAAAATGAAATCAGGCCCAAATTACAAAATGTCTAAGTCACTTAAGACTAGTTTAGCTCTTAGTTCATATCAAGATCCGCATCAAAAGGGTCAATGGAAGCGAGCAATGATTCAGGCAGAGCTTGCAGCAGCAATTCAGCCAAAACGTGAAAAGAGTCGTAGAGATTCTGCTCCGCAGGCTGTATAATAGTTTTTGTTGTGTAGAAATACACAACCGGTGAGGTGAAAGGTAGATGAGGATGGACGCCGTTATCGCTTCTCATGCGATGACATACTACAATGGCAAAACGTCTTGAAAACGTTTCGTGCTTGAGTGTACCGATATCCAAAATAACTGTCATTTGCTGATCGGAAATATTCAGGCCACTGTCGCCTGTCTTTTGCATATTGCTTAAGGGCCCTGCCCATTTGCACTTTGTCCGGTCTATTACTTGACCTTTTACCAACCCGTTATTTTTAAGGATAAACATGGCACGTATTACATCACAAAAAGCAGCACAGGCAGTTGGCAATCAATTTGACTTAGTATTAGTTGCATCACAACGTGCCAGAGAGATTAAAAGAGGTAGTCAATCGACTATCAAAGGACATGGTCCAGTTGTTTCGGCTCTTAGAGAGATCGAAGAAGGCCACTACACAAAAGAAGAGTATCTAAAGACATTAAGAGGGAAAAAATGAAAATCACACTACGTAAGGCAAACGCTATCCAGAATAGCATCACAGAAGCAATCAAGGCAATTAAAATCAACGGCACTTTGAAACTCAACGAGTTCCAGGATCCAGCTGTTGAATTGCAAAAAGCAAACGCAGATTTGTTTGCTAACGATGCACGTCGTCAAAAGTTGTTGTTGGCTTTTTACAACATCCGTGGCCTAGTTGGTCAGGCAAATGCAAATGCAGGTGTTGACCTAGCATTGGCAAAGGCAGCTTACATTGATAAGCGCATTACACAGTTGAACGAAATCGACTGTATCGACGTTGTTACAGATCTAACTGTTATCAACGGTAAGATCGAGAAGTTGAAAAACGGCAAGGACGAGACTCGTAGACTGTACGGCTACGAGAGCACAGTTGACACAGGCGTAATCAGCGCCGAACAGTCGACTCAAGTGAAAGACGAGATTAAGAATCTTAAGAAGCAAAAACAAAAGCTCAATGACGAAGTTCTTGAGTTGAACATTAAGACAGAGATTCCTTTGTCTGACGAGGTAGTGGCAACACTTACCGCAGAAGGTTTGATCTAACAGACCCCGGGTTCCGAGCAACCGTTATTGCTAGGGGTTATTGAATAGACCAAACTATTCACTGTGCGTAGGATCTACAGCAAGGCCTGGTCGGCGACTTGAGAATATCCTAGGTTGACGAAAGCTGGACCAAACTTCAGTAACGTGGACGGAGTAAACGCCCAGTCTGGGGCTCCTGTGGTAGGAGTAGCTAGACACCTTTAAAGAGTAGATTGACGAGACTTTAACACCCCGGCAAGGGTAACATTGTCAAGTCGATTTGCCGATCGAGGGGCCCTATAATTTCCCTTCAGTCTACTCCTTAAAGTTTAGAGGATAAAAAATGGAAATCAGAGCTAGTCACATCCTAGTTAAAACACTAGAAGAAGCAGTTGCATTAAAGTCAAAAATTAAGACCTATGATGATTTTGCTATGTTGGCAGAACAACATAGTTTGTGCCCTAGTAAAGCAAAAGGTGGAGACCTTGGTAACTTTACACGTGGTAGGATGGTTAAGCCATTTGAAGATGCTTCGTTTAATTTAAACGTAGGCGACTTCAGTGATCCTGTCCAAACACAATTCGGTTATCATTTGATTTGCAGGACACGATAAGATTGAAGCAGGGTAGAGGAGTTCGGACGTCCTCGCCAGTCTCATAAGCTGGAGATCGCAGGTTCAAATCCTGCCCTTGCAACCAGTTATTGATAGTAGTTTAAGGTTCAGAGATACAATCGAAAGAGAGTGCTAAAATGGGTGGAACTGTTTTAGACTGTGTGTCGTAGACGCATTGTATGTTACAATATGACGGAAAGTGATTACAGCTAAAGAAGTTGAGTAACAGTGAACTCCATGTTAGGCTGTACAATAGGAGCAGGTGCTGTAAAGACCTGGGCGGCCACGGCTCAATGAGTAAACCAAATCTCTAAAACTACTATCAATATTCAATTCTCGTTGTAGTTCAATGGATAGAACGGTTCTCTCCTAAAGAACAAATCCAGGTTCGATTCCTGGTGACGAGGCCATAATAAAAGGTTATAATGAGCAAATTAGAAGATCAAAAAGCAACAGATGCTGCCATTGCAGAGTTCTTAGCAAAGGGTGGAGTAATTCAACAATTAGAAAGAAATCAGAGCGGGAGAGTAGAAGGTCAAAGTTATTCTGCATGGTCGAAGAAGAAACCATCAACATCACCTTTAGCTAATCCTCCTGAGGACGATGAATAAATATTTTTAATGCGGGTGTCGTATAGTGGTAATACCTTAGCCTTCCAAGCTAATGCGAGGAGTTCGATTCTCCTCACCCGCTCCAAATACATATGATCAAACTAATTCCTTTCTTCAACGCTATCTACGTAAAAGACTTAGATGTATCTTTAGATACACTCGAAGATAGTATTATGAGGATTAAAGAAAGCGGAATGTATGATTACCCTAGAGGCAATCGAGGCGGCTGGTCTAGTCAAGGTTTTGCACCCGGGGAAAAATTATTCATGAATGACCTAATAAGAAGAATAACACTACAGGTCAAAGGTGTATACGAAGAGTTAGGAATAACTAGCGAACCAAAGCTAGGTAATTATTGGTTTAATGTAAATCATCGACACGATTATAACGTTACACACAACCATCCTGGGTCTTATGTATCTGCTGTATTTTACGTAAGAGCTCCAGAAAATTGCGGTGAAATTGTCTTCGAAAGACCAGATCCGTTTTTAGACTGGATTCACGAGTTTACTCCTAACGACAATAATGTTGCTGCTGCGAAACAACAACCTAGAGACAATTTACTAGTAATGTTTCCTTCTTATATGCGTCATTATGTAGAAGCAAATAACTCAGATAGCGCAAGAATCTCGATTGCTTTAAATTTTAAATAACATGAATACAGTAATCGACCAAAACGAAACCTTTAGAAAATTTGACTTTAGTTCTACGATCAGTCAAGCAGATAATACAGAGGCCATAGGCATTATAAAGAACATTATCGCTGATGGGAACTACTTTACAAATAGTCCTAAGTTCCAAACTAAAGAAAATATATTTGCTAGACAGGAAGCTGTATGGTTAAAGTACCGTATGAGTTTTCTATTCTCAGTGTTTATGTACTTAGGGCGTGAGGTTAAAGTAAGCAACATGATGGCGTGGTCTTTCATGACTAATTTGGACGGTGCTGAAGATAGAGATAAACTTTGGCACAATCACTGGCATCCGACAAATCCAAATAGTAAAATGCTAAGTGGTATCTTCTATCTTCATATTCCGGACGATGTTAAAGATCGAGATTACTGCGGAACTGAAATGGCTCCAAATGGGCCTACAGGTGACGGAAAGTTTTTTGTAAAACCCAGCGACGGACACTGGTTGATATATCCTAGCAATCAATGGCATCGCCCAGGAATTGTTCAAAGCAACAAATATCGATTTATCTTAGCAGTAGACGTCGAGTACACTTTGTAATATTCCTGTAACACACTTTTTGCGTAAAAGAGATAAGTACGCATATAACAGGAGTAATTAAAATGCTGGCGCTAATCAAAGACTTGACAGATCCTCTGCTCGAGTATGTAAAAGATGATCCCGTGCGCCCTGAACTACCCGTAGAATTTAGAGTAGAAGCTAATAGATTTATTAGTGCTTTAGTTGAAGACGGTCCAAAAGCAATGGTATGCGTAGGTCTTTATGACTTTGTGCCTTCCGATGTTGAAGACTTAACTAAGGTTCCGGAAAATCCAACAACAGCTATATTCTACACTATATGGAGTTATGTACCAGGTGCAGGTGCAGATCTTCTATTCCAAACTGTAAATGAAATTAAACAATCATTTCCAACTGTAACACGTTTTGTGACCCTAAGTCCAAAAACTGAATTGGCTCGTCGTTTCCATTTAAAGAACGGCGCATCAATATTTAGAGAAAACCAAAATACTGTAAATTACGAGTATATCGTAGATTCAGAATAATCGAGTAAGTTGTGTTTAAAGCCCTGTTCTTGACAGGGCTTTTTTTTGACTGTATAATACACTTAATGAAAGTTGTTAAACTAAATCGTCGTTACAAAGCCTTCAAATTTAATTTCACACATGCGATAAAATTTGACTCTAGTTTTGATCCGCTTGCATTTACATTAGAAAGAATGTTAATGAACAAATACGGAGTAGATTGGGATTACAGCAGAGAATATAAGATTTTTAGAGGAAGGCAAAAATATGGCAACATGCCTATATATTTTGCATTTAAAAATGAAATAACAATTACTCAATGTTTATTGAGTATAGAAAGGTAATATTATGAATGACGAAGGTAATGTTATGAATGATGAAGAATACAAAGCAATGTACACAAAAGTTTACGACATGGAACAATGGAATCAAGTCGGTGAATGGGATAGTCTAGAAGAGGAAGAAAAGTGGGTAGCCCCACGTTACAACTATCAAGAGATGTTGATTAATCT
>JACCDU011364715.1_pt1 | contig 14218 bp, 11 predicted proteins | sample 7446081 | NCBI WGS metagenome assembly JACCDU01 (sample SAMN15323447, study PRJNA562643) | freshwater metagenome | isolation source: river surface water | place: USA:Blue River Watershed | collected 2017-08-17 | reverse complement strand
GAACCTACAAATTAAGTTAAGGAAAGCGGAAATCAAAAACCCGCGGGCTTCGTATTTTTTACTAAATTTGATTTTTTTAAAAAAATGTAAACCTCGGGCAACGACGAACCAAGCTAACGTGTCAATTAATCGCGATAGCCAAAACATCGTGCGCTATGACTATACGAAATGACAGACAAAGAACTCGTGGAAGGCTGTATTCGGGAAGACCGCTACTACCAGCGAATGCTGTGGGAGCGCTATTCCAAAAAGTTGATGGCACTGTGCATGCGTTATTGTCAAAACCAAGAAGAAGCTGAAGATGCATTGATGGAAGCATTTGTTAAAATATACGATCACCTACCGAATTTTAGATTCCAAAGTTCATTGGAAACTTGGATGCGTAGGGTATGTGTGAACATTTCCATCAATAAGTTGCGTGCTCGCAAACAAATTTTTACCGATATTTCTGAATCCGAATACGAAATTGGTTACGATGATTTTTCCTTCGACCGATTGAGCGTGAATCAACTGATGAAATTGGTACAATCTTTGCCAGAAGGATATCGCATGGTTTTTAGTCTTTTTGCTGTTGAGGGTTATTCTCACAAAGAAATTAGTGAAACATTGGGAATCGATGAGGGTACCAGTCGCTCGCAATTAGCAAAAGCGCGAAAAGCGTTGCAAAACATGTTGTTAAAGTTAGAAGGAGGTCAAGTATGAATTTTGAGGAAATGGATTCCCTATTTCAGCGTTTGAGCGACCAGGAAATGGATTACTCCGAGCGTGTGAGTTTTGAGGAAGTGATGAATCGTCGCAAAAAGAAAAAACGCGCATTTATTTGGTGGAGAAGATCCGTTGCCATGTTGGCAGGTTTAACTTTAGTGGCAGTTTCTATCTATTTGGTTCAACCTGAATCCAATTCGGTTAATAACAACTCTAACAGCAGCTATTCTGCGGCTCAAAAAGATAACCAAAATTCTAATAACAATCAAGCAAATTCAACTGCTGATAAAGCAAAAAATAATCAAGAAAACGCTTCATTTAACAGTGCGAATATTACGGGTAAATCAAACATTTCTACCCCTGCGAATTTGGGTAAATCCAATGCTTCGTTGGGTTCTGATTCAAAGATGAATTCCAATTCGGCTTTGCAAAATAATTCAGTTGCAGCTCGTTCAACCAAACCCACTCAACCAGAAGCAAAACGCAGACAGGTACGCAATATTTTGGCAGAAAGCATGGCCATTCGTGAAACGTTGATTCGTCCAGAATCAGAAAGAGCACAAAAATTCCAAGAATTAGCAGAAAATCCTTCGGGAGCATCTACCTTAAATAACAGTAGTTTGGCTTCTAACAATTCGAATTTAAGGATGGAAGCGAATTCCAATGAGTCTTCGAACCGTAAGTCTTCGAACCTGTCAGAGAATAGAAATTCTTTGGGAAGTACTACTTCTGAATCGGAACTAGCGAACCGTTCTTTGGAAGCGGAGAACCATCAGTTTGGTCAACTCATCCAAACTTCCCCCGAAACCTCAGCCATTGATCAATTCGGTGGAATAACCGATGCCAGTCAGAACTTTGGTTTTGCTTGGTCGAAATACTTGTTGAAATCGGCAAGAATGCGATTTACTCCAATTGATTGGGATAAAACCAATTGGGATATTGAAGGAATTGAGTTTGATATACCCGAACAACGCATTCGAAATAAGTTTCAAAAACTACCTTGGTTCTTTGAAGTATCTGCCATTGCAGCAAGTAATAACACCATTAATTTCGATGAAGATCGTCCATTAAGTGTTTTGGGAACTCAATACTTGGCACAATATTCTGCATCATTCTTGAAGGAATTTAACAATGCCACCATGTGGGGATTGGGCGTTCAATACAGCGAATGGGTGGGGAATGGTCAATGGCGTGAAAATGAATTCGTGAAGGTAATGAAATTGGATACTCAAATCCGCTCAATCACTTTGCCGGGTCGTCCTAAACATTATTACACGGTTATCGATACCAACTACCAAACGGTTAACAATTCCAGAACCGGTTTGATTTCCTACAAGATCGACAAGGTGTCTATTCCGATATCGTATCGCTTCCACGTTCAATTCATGAAAGTGCCGTTGCAAATTGGTATGCACTTAGCTCCGGGTGTGACAACCGTGTCTGAGGGAACGTATTTCACCGAAACTTCTTTCAATTCAATCGATAAAAAACGCCATACAACCATGGACGGAAAGTTGTTTGTTGGTCCAATGATACCGGTAACTCGCAACATGACTTTAGTGATACAGCCTTCAGTAATGTATCAATCGTTTGTAACCGATAAAGGTCAGGTGAATGGTAAATTCTTCGGTGGCTTGGGTGTAAGCATGATTTGGAAAATCAAATAATTGCCTGAAAGTCCGTATTTTTGCAACTTAATTGAATATGAAAAGATTAAGTTTTGCAATCATTCCTGCTCTAGCATTGACAGCCTTCGTTGCTGGCGGTGAATACCGAGCATTGGAACTGAATTACCGCGATACTTCGGTAGCTCCACACGATGATTTTTATACCTATGTAAACGGTAAATGGATGGAATCTGCAGTGATTCCCGAAGACCGTGGAAGATGGGGTTCTTTCGATGAATTAGGAAAGAAAGCCGATAGTATGGCACTGCAAGTGTTGTTGGATGCGGTAAATGGTACTTCTAGCGACTTGAAATTTGCAGTTACTTCCGATGAAGGCAAAGCTGTAGAATTGTTCAAATCGGTGATGGATACCAAAAGCAGAAATGAAGAAGGTATTGCTCCCGTATTGCCCTACTTAAATGAAATTGAAGCCATTTCAAACAAGAAACAGTTTCAAAAGTACTTACTAAAGTATCAATTGGCAGGTGAAAGCACCTTTTTAGGATTTTATGTGGGTCCTGATTCTAAAAATAGTAATCGCAATGTATTGAATGTTTACGGTGGTTCTTTGGGATTGCCTGATCGTGATTATTACTTGAAAACGGATGAAAAATCGGTTAAACTTCAAGAACAATACCGCCAATTTATGGGTAACGTATTTGTGGAATTCGGTTGGGGTAAAAATGCAGAAGCAGCGGTTAAAGCAGTTTATGCGATGGAAAGAGAAATGGCTGAAAATCGCATGAGTAAAGTAGAACGCAGAGATCCAAACAAACGTTATAATCCCGTTACTTACAAGCAATTGAAGAAAATGCTTTCTTCATTTCCAGTGGATGCTATGTTTAAAAATATGGGAATCAAAGCCGACACCATTATTGTGGGTGATTTGAAATCCATGAAATCAGTTAACGATGTGGTTAAAAAATACTCAGTTGAAGATTTGAAATACTTCTTGTTGTGGAATACCATGCGTGGATCTATGGGAATGTTGAGCGAAAATTTAGAAAAAATGTCGTTCGATTTCTACGGAAAAACGTTACGCGGTACCCCTGCACAAAAAGCGTTGAGCGAACGTGCATTGGGTGTGGTAAACGGAACTATGGGTGAAGCCTTAGGTAAACTATATGTTAAACGCTATTTCCCAGAAGAAGCTAAGAAAGTAGCCAAAGAAATGGTGGATGATGTAATTGCAGCTTACCGCATTCGCATCAACAATTTGGATTGGATGAGCGAAGAAACCAAGCGCAAAGCCAATAAGAAATTAGATAAATTGACTGTAAAAATTGGTTATCCTGATAAATGGGAAGATTATTCAACGTTGGAAATTAAAAGTTATGAAAACGGTGGATCGTATTTCCAAAATATGATGAATTCAACCATTTGGGAAACCAAAAAGAACATCGAAGAGTTCAATAAACCGGTAGATAAAACCAAATGGGGCATGTCGCCACAAACGGTAAATGCTTACTACAACCCATTGTACAACGAAATCGTTTTCCCAGCAGCCATTTTACAAATGCCTTTCTTTGACTTCAGAAACGATCCAGCGGTTAATTTTGGAGGAATTGGTGCGGTAATTGGACATGAAATTTCACACGGTTTCGACGATGCAGGAGCGCAATTCGACGAAAATGGAAACCTAGTAAATTGGTGGACTGAGCAAGATTTGAAGCAATTCAAAGAGCGTGGTAAAATGTTGGCTGACCAATACAGTGCTTATGAAGCATTGCCGGGTAAGTTCGTAAACGGTGAGTTTACTCTAGGAGAAAACATTGGTGATTTAGGAGGTGTGGCTTCGGCTTACGACGGTTTGTTGTTGCATTTGAAGCGCCATCCCATTGACCAGAAGCTAGATGGCTATACTCAGGAACAACGTTTCTTTATGAGTTGGGCAACCATTTGGAGAGGTAAAATCCGCGATGAAGAATTGGCAATGAGATTGGTAACAGATCCACATTCTCCAGGTTATTTCAGAGCTATTGGTCCTTTGCAAAATCACGAAGGTTTCTACAAGGCTTTTGGAGTTAAGCCTGGAAACAAAATGTATCGCAACGACGACATTCGAGTTAAGATTTGGTAATTGTGATTTTTTAGATAACTTTGGTTATCTAAAATCATGTTTTTCAATTTTTTATTTCGCATAAGTGGGGGAATGAATCGCGCAGCGATTCGATTCCCCTTTATGATTTTAATGGGTATTACCATTTCCACTTTGTTGTCGATTCAAATGGAAATGTCGGATGTGTTATCCCAAAGCACCCGAAAGTTGCTCATGGAAATTACCAGCGTGTTGGGTGTGGGTATTTCCGTGTTTTTTACCGCACATTTGGTGGCTGAAAACAACCGAGAATCGGAATCGAATTTTTCGAGAATTCTGCCATTTATCGCAGGATTTTTGTTGTTAATCGTATTGTTCATAACCATTCATTTTGATCCTACTGGCAACGAAATTGAGGAAGAAACGGTTCTGAAAATTTTCATTTTTGCTGTATTTACGCACATGTTGGTGGCGTTTTTTCCAGTAAAGAATCGCCACAATTCCAATGCATTCTGGCAATACAATAAAGAACTATTCATTCGAATATTAACCACAGCTTTGTATTGCGGTGTGTTGTACTTGGGCCTAGCAGGAGCAATTATGGCTATGGATGTTCTTTTCAAGTTGGATATTGATTATGAAATTTATGCTCATTTGTGGTTTTGGATTGCCGTTGCAGGAAGTGTATTCATTTTTGGTGCTGGAATTCGACCCGATATTACTCAACTCGATGATGAGAGCGATTCCCCCAAAGGAATCAAATTGTTTGCCGGATATATTTTACTGCCGTTGGTGGTGATTTACATGATCATTTTGTATATGTATGGCGGTAAAATTCTGTTTACATGGAGTTTGCCTGTGGGTTGGGTTGGGAATTTGATCATGGCATTTTCTGTGGTGGGAATCTTAGCATTGCTGCTCTTGTACCCATTTGGCGACGACGAAGGAAATTCATGGATTAAACGCTATACCAAAACCTTTTATTATTTCTTGTTTCCCTTACTGCTTTTGTTGTTTGTGGGGATATACGTTCGAATCGATGCTTATGGAGTTACCGTTGTGCGTTACTTACTGGCAAGTTTGGGCGTTTGGTTACTTTTCATCGCTCTATTCATGTCGTTCAAGAAGAATGCACCTCTTTTCATCATACCAGCCAGTTTAGCGGTATTGGCCATGTTGGTACTGTACACTCCCTATTTGAATGCCTATTCGGTGGCGGAACGCAGTCAGAAATCGCGATTGATCAAAATTCTAACACGTGAGGGATTTTGGAAAAACGGAAGTTTAGTCAACGATCCCCCGAAAGTATTAAAAGATGAATTATCAGGCGAACTTTATAACATCGTTAACTATTTGGTGAAATTCCATTTTACCACCGGTTTGGAACCCAAAATAAAGTACTACACTGCCATCAATGCTGAAACCTTGGCTAAAATCAAGGAATTAACTTCAGATGGAAATACATACTATGGAGAATTCACAGATTTAGGTGATACAAACAGTTTAAACGCCAGTTCTGTACCCAAAAAAGAATTTTTATCTACTTGGCAGTCCAATCAGATTTTAGAGTACGAATTAAAACGCTACGGAATTCAATATCATTACATGAGATCGTTTGATGAAGACGGTGAAGAGCAATCAGTTGCTACTGATTCAGCTACAGTAGAAATAGAAGCACCTGCAACCGACAGCGTTGTTGCAGATACGGTGAGCCCCAATTCTGAGTTGAATACGGCTTCAAGCAATGTTAATTCTCAAAATCAAGCGGTAGAAGCCTCAAATATTGCATACCGGAAATTCGTCAGCAACAATTTGAACTCCGTATTTATTCCCGCGGGACGTGAAATTGCAGCCGTTTATAACTTCGGAGAAAATGGTCCCAATCCGTTTAAATGTGATTTGAATTCCAATTTTGATAAACCCATAAAATATAACCTAAACACAGCGGGTGTTCAATTTGAATTATCTTCCGATGGAAATACACTTCAAGTAAAAACCCAAGGAAAATCAGAAATTTTTGAGTTGAGAAAGCATTTCACCCAAGTGTTTCCGCAACTGCAAAAAGGGGAGAAGGTAACTAATGGTGCATATCAAAATTCGGTAACGGTAGTACCTCAGTCCACCATGATTTTACAAAAAGGGAATATGATGTTGCAATTTCATCAAGTGTCGGTGGAAATAGAATCGTTGAAAAGTAAAACGATTAAATGGAATTTTCACGAAAATTTGAACACAAATTCAAACACCACAGTGGACTATTCACTCAACGTCAACAATAGCTTTACTCTTGTTGTTTTGAAATAACGTACAACTCTTCCATTTCGGCTAAAGTCATATCTTTTAAGGATTTACCCAGTTCTTCGGCTTGGGCTTCCATGGATTGAAAGCGACGTTTGAATTTGATGTTGCAACGTTCTAGAGCAGTGTCGGGATTGATACCGCGCAGGCGTGCGTAATTGATTAATGAAAATAAGTAATCGCCAAATTCCTCTTCCTGGTGTTCGGGAGTTTGAGCTTCTTTGAATTCCTGCCACTCTTCTTCTACTTTTTCATAAGCCAATTCGGCATCATCCCAATCAAATCCCACCTGGCTGGCTTTTTCCTGCATTCTGTAAGCTTTTACTATGCTGTTCAGTCCTTTGGGAACCCCATCCAAGACCCCATTTTTCTTTTTACCCTTTTCTTGCAGTTTAATCTGCTCCCAGTTTTGTAAAACGGTTTCTGTATTGTCTGCCTTAACATCCCCATAAATATGTGGGTGGCGGCGAATCAGTTTTTCGATCAACGTTTTGCACACTTCGCCTACGTCAAAATGGTCTTTCTCACTCGCAATTTTCGAATAAAAAACGATATGCAACAGTAAATCACCCAATTCTTTTTTGACTTCATCTACATCCCCCGCCATAATAGCATCCGATAATTCGTGTACTTCTTCTATGCTTAGGGTTCGGATACTTTCCCAGGTTTGTTCTTTGTCCCAGGGACATTTTTCACGTAAATCGTTCATTACATTGAGCAATTGTGAAAACTGCTCCAAAATTTCGTTTCTATTCATGGGTAATTATTAAAACTCTAACATTAAATCCATCAAAGCCAAATTGGTCATAGCCTCAACGATGGGAACCGCTCTGGGAAGCACACATGGATCATGTCGACCTTCTGCTGTAAATGTAATTTCTTCAAACAAAGAATTTAATGTGTTTTGTTCTTTTTTAATGGTGGATGTAGGTTTGAAAGCCACTTCAAAATATAAGGTAGCACCGGTAGAAATTCCCCCAATAATGCCACCTGAATGGTTGGTTTTGGTACCGACAGATCCATCGGATTGAATAACCCATTCGTCGTTATTTTCAGCACCATTATTCAAAATAGCAGTAAAGCCATCCCCAAAGGAAACGCCCTTCACCGCATTGATATTCAGTAAATAATGTCCTAAAACCGCTTGCAACTTTCCAAAAACAGGTTCTCCAACACCCATGGGAACGTTTTCTACCACGCAAGCAATGATTCCACCCAGACTGTTGCCCGTATCTCGGGCATTTTCAATGGCCGACATCATTTCGTTTTGTTGGGGGAAGGGACAACGAATCGGGGAGGCCTCGATTTCTTCTCGAGTGGGGTAACTGCTATTAGTGGAATCCTGATTCTTTGCACCGTTTCGAGTGGGGTAATCGGTGCTCGAATTTGAATTGGAACCAGAATTTGAATTGGAACCAGAATCGGAATTAGAATTGGAACCAGAATCGGTGATCGAATTTGAATCGAAACCTGAATTGGAATTGGAACCCGAATCGGAACCAGAACCCGAACCCACCGAATCGAAGCTCCCAACAATATGATGTATTTGTTTGACCCAAGCGCGGGTGTGAATTTCGCTGCCTTTCAACGCGGGATGTGATTTTGCAGATCCCGACAACAACCACTGTTGTGCCAATGCTCCTGCGGCTACCCAGCCAGCTGTAATTCGTGCACTCGAACGACCACCTCCGCGGTGATCACGATGGCCATATTTAACCTGATACAACAAATCTGCATGTCCCGGGCGGAAAACATCCTTCAAATGATCATAATCTTGCGGGCGCGCATCTTCGTTGGGAATCAGAATGGTAATGGGTGCACCTGTGGATTTATTTTCAAAAATCCCAGAAATGAATTGAAATTCATCTTTTTCGTTTCTGGGGGATGTAAATGCGCTTTGGCCGGGTTTGCGGCGGTTTAATTGATGTTGTAGTGCTTTATAATTAATCGTTAGATTGGATGGAAAACCATCGATAACAACTCCAACAAATGGTCCATGACTTTCGCCAAATGAAGTTATGACTAGATTTTTCCCAATACTATTACGACTCATATGATTTCAAAGTTACTTTTTTAGCTCACCATTTTTTGCAATTCCTGCCAAAAATTCGGGAATGATTTTTCAACACAATTTGGATCATCCACCCAATCTGAAATGAATTCGCGCTCCAAATCCGGAATAAGCGTATTTGCTACATTGGATTTCGTAATGGATGCAAAAGCCATAGCCATTCGGTGATCAGAATGAGTTATGTAGGGCTGAATTTTCAAAGGATCTGTTTGTTCCGCAATAAAAACTTCGTTTTCGAAAGTACCATGCGACTTTTCAATATTCACTGCGTTTGTGTTCGTGTGTTTATCCGGGTTATTCAGAGCTACAAATTCTTGTGTTTCAGAATTCCAATGCCTGGAATTGGGCATTAACCAGTAATTATTTGGCGCCTGATCATCTTGAATCAACTGAAATCCGAATCGAATTAAATTTTCATTCAGAACGGCTATCCGATTGGATTCTTTATAAATCAGATTGTGGATGTTTCTTAAATATGCCGATTTTTTCAAGATCACCAGACCAACAACCAACGAAGGCACGGTATCGGGAATATCTCCCAGATCCCAATCGAAATTAACGAGATGGGTTGGTGGTGAATCACTGTTGGAATTCAAATTTTGTGTAGATTCCGCATTGAGGAGGGCAGAATGGATTGGTTTGGTTTCAAGTTCACTGTTGGAATTCAAATTTTGTGTAGATTCCGCATTGTGGAGGGATAAATCCATGGCTGGTGTTTCACAACTCTGATACGACACTGTCTTGTTACGAACCAATAGTTGTTCCGAATGAAATTCAAACTCCAACCCCAATTGTTCATAAAAAGAGATCATTTTTCGATCACCTTGATAGGAATCTGATTTCAAATATTGAAAAGAAATTTCAGAATCCCTACCCATAATCAATAATCTATTTAAAAAGTAACTTACTGAACTCCAATCGGATTCAATGGTGTAGTTTTGAATCCCGTTATAGTCGCCAGAAATCGAAATGAAATCATCCTTAATTTCAACTTGATATCCAAAATTACGCATTACCGACGCCGTCATTTCGATGTAGGAGTCCGAATGTGCATGACCCAACAATTCAATCTCAACTTCGAAATTTTCATATTGAAAAGGTACAGTAGTCGCAATTTTATTAGACAGATTATCCTTAACACCGATTATTGTTTCCTCAGATTGGTAAACATCTAATTGGGTAGTTTCTTTTTCAACTCGTGCAGAATGAGTGTGATAGGAATTCTGTTTGTATTCGCTAATCAACCTACAGCTAATCAGCATGATAGCGCTAACAAATTGACTCGATATGCTTCTGTTTATCGCAATTTTTAGTGGATTAGTCGCAATTTCCAACGAATGTTCTCGCTTTATCAGTTGAACCGGAAAAAATCCATGTTGATTGAGGTATTGAATCTCACATCCCCCGAAAGAAAGAACATTGACCAAGTCCTCAATACTTCGGTTTTGTAAACTTTCATTCCCCGTGATAATACAAGGTCGACCCAATAGAGTACAAAGAGCTAGAAAAAAACGAGAAGGCGTTCCAGCATCCACAAAATCAAAAATGGGCAATGAAATCGATGCGTCAGGTATATTCGGTCTGCCGGCGGTATCGGATGTGTCACGCGTAACAAATGTATCAAGAGTAATCAGTGAATCCGCGGAATTCGAAGAATCGGATTCTAGTCGACTCAAAGCGTTCTTAAGCAGCTGAGTGTCTCTGGAATCCGATAAACCCGTAAGATTTTCTAGGGGAATACCATGAAGATACGCCAGAATTAAAGCACGATTGGAAATGCTCTTGGAGCCAGGTAGGTTTATTTCTGGGGCGTTGTTACGCGTCATTTTCAGTTTCGATCTCTTTAAGAACAGCGTGCTTCATAGCGAAATTACGCATTTCTTCTTCGGAAACTTCGATATTGTAGTGACAATCGCCAATTTTTTTCGCCAGAGTAAACTGAATTTTACCGTGCGCATTCTTTTTGTCGTGCATCAATAAACTTACTAATTGATGTGCCTCTTCTTCATCCCAAGTAACTTTAGGAAACAATGGGAAAATTCTATCTTCGATGATTTTGAGAGTTTCGGGGGAAGTGAAACCCATTTCAACTCCCATAAGCGTTTCCCAATACAAGCCATTAGCAACCGAAATCCCGTGTGTCATTTCCGGATCTTCAAAGTATATTGCCTCTAAACCATGTCCAATGGTATGCCCTAGATTTAACAACTTACGTTTGCCTTTTTCACGAAAGTCGTCGGAAACCACGTCTTGCTTGAAAGAAACATTTTCACGGATGATTTCCATCCAATATTGAGTTTCATCAATAGTAGGAATACCATTTTGGGTTTTCTCCCAAATATTTCCGCCTTGAATGATTCCGTGTTTGATGATTTCAGCCCAACCTGAAAGTATTTCTCTGTGAGTTAGAGTTTTGATAAAATCAATGTTTCTTAGGATTTTAGTAGGTTGAGTAAATGTACCAATGATATTTTTAGTACCGTAAAAATTAATTCCTGTTTTGCCACCCTCAGAACCGTCTACCATAGATAAAAGGGTAGTTGGTATGTAAATGCAAGGAATACCTCGCATGTAAACGGATGCAGCAAATCCGCCAAAATCCAATACAGCTCCGCCACCCAGAGCAATGACAACGGAATTACGATTTACATCGTTACGTACCATGACTTCCCAAAAGTCTTCACAAAATCCCAATGTTTTTGCTTCATCACCGTCGGGGATTTCGTAAATGATGTTGTCAATATTTTTATAAATTTCCAAAATTGGAAGACATAAAGCGCGAGAGGTAGTAGAAACTACCAACACGATTTTGTCGGGAGAATTTAAAGAGATCCAATCTCCAAGTCTCTGGTCGATGGTGTCGGTAAATACAATCATTCTTTGATTTTTTCGTAACGTTTACTGTTTGTGGGGTCTAAATCATTCAGTAATCGGGTGATGATCGTCTTTTCCGCAGTGGTTCCTCCCTTATAGATCTCAACCAATTCTGGCCATTTAGTAGTAAAGAACAATTTTTGAAGCAAACTGTTTCGATTGCTTTGATTTGTTTCGGAAAGTTTTTGTAGGGATTCGGTAATTATCTTTCTTCCTTTTTCGGGATTCTCGTAAAATATATCCAAACCTTTTCGGTGATATTCGTAGGTTAATACCCGAAAATCCTTGAATCTGGGACTGTTTAAATTTTCAGCTAAATAAAAACGATTGCGCATTCCTTTTCCATCGCTTTGATTCCATCCGGGTTTATTGGTCATTAAATTGACAATAGTCTGAGCTTTAGCAAAGTATAAATTTCCGCCTAATTCCGAAAAACTATCAAAATCCCATCCCAAAGAAACATAAACATAATAAGCCAAAAGGGTAGTGAGGTCATTTAAATTCAAGTTTTCTTGGTAATCCAAATTGTCAAACTCTCGGTAGTTGAAAGCAACATCTTCGTCATTGAATTGTAAAATGGTGCTTTTATAGGTGGAATTGAAGATCGGGCGAGTTACTTGCAACTGAACTGTACCTACGATATCATTATTTTCTGAAATGGAATTCACTTCAAAAAATAGAGAAATTTCTAAACGTTCTAAAACATCCACTTTTTCTTCTGTCCATTTTCTGTTATTAATGAACTGTTGAATGCTTTGTTCTAAGGTGGTAAGTATTTGTTTGTTAGCTAATTGTACGCGAGGTGCAACTACTTGTACCTGTGCTTTTATTTCTTGAGCATGTAAATAATTCGGACTAATTACAGCCGAAATGAAACTTCCTACTAGGAATATGGTGGATCGAAGCGACATAAAAAATGAATAGCTTCCGTGAATTTAATGAAATGATTGATTGTAACAAAAAATTAATCAAAAATCCATTCATTCAATGTTTGAACAATGAGATTGGCAATTTCAGATTTGGATGCAATTTCAGATTCCTTTTGCATTCCGTTTTTGTGAAGAAGGTGAATTTTATTGGTAGGAGTTTTGAATCCGCTGTGTTCGGAAACTAAATTTAAAACTACCGCATCCAGTTGTTTTTTTTCTAGCTTTTCAGCAGCATTAGCCAAGCCATTGTTGGTTTCAAGAGCAAACCCAATAGTTTTTTGATGAGGCAGTTTCGATAATGACAGCGTCTTTAAAATGTCAATATTCTTAACCAAATTCAGGGTAAGATTTTCCTCCGACTTTTTTATTTTTTCGGGGGATATCCATTCGATTCGATAATCAGCAACTGCGGCCGACATGATTAAAACATCGCCAGATTCAAACGCCTTTTGAGTTTGTTCATACATTTCCTGGGCAGATACCACCCGAGTAGACCGGATGTATTCGGGAATTTCCAAATGGGAAGGACCCATGATCAAATGTACATCAGCTCCCCAATCGGATAAAACCCTCGCAATTTCTAATCCCATCTGACCCGTAGAATGATTTCCAATGAATCGAACTGGATCAATGGCTTCGTATGTTGGACCGGCTGTAACGACTACTTTTTTTCCAAAAAATTGGGAATTTTTGGGTGTGAAATAATCATGGAGAACATTAAACAAAGTTTCAGGTTCGGCCATTCTGCCCTTACCGGTTAATCCCGAAGCTAATGCACCCTCTTCGGCATCAATGATTTCAACCCCTCGTTCTTTGAGTAACAATAAATTCTGTTGAACCGATTCTTGCTGATACATATCTAAATCCATGGCAGGTGCAATCCAAACGGGACAACGAGCAGAAAGGTAAGTGGTGAGCAATAAGTTATCGCATTGTCCAGTTACCATTTTGGATAAAGTGTTAGAACCACAGGGTGCAATGATCATAGCATCAGCCCATAGGCCTAATTGAACATGGTGATTCCATTGTCCCGATTCTGGGTCAAAAAAGTCGACCAGAACAGGTTCTTCAGATAAAACGGATAGGGTTTGTTGGGTAACGAATTGAAGTGCGGCTGGGGTACAGATAACTTTTACGTTTGCTTTTTGGAGTTTAAGCAAACGAACCAAAAGGGGTATTTTGTAAGCCGCAATACCCCCGGTGATTCCGATTAATATGTTTTTATTTTGAAGCATTGTCCGAATCGGGCAATCTCCAATACGTTTTGTTTTCGATGAATTCATGAGTAGCCAAAATAGTAGGTTTTGGCATTCTCTCGTACATCAAAGAAATTTCAATTTGCTCGCGGTTTTCTTGAATTTCTTCTAGGTTATCGCTGTCGTGCGCAAATGGTTCTAAACGATTTTTAAGTTCTTCCTTTTGCTTCTCTGCGATTTGATCTGCTCGACGAGCAATGATAGAAGTGGTAAGATACACATTGTGTGTTTCGTGTTCCATCAAACGCAAATCGCGAGTTTCTGCGTTGGTTTTACTTTTAATATGACTCATAGGATTTCTTTTAATTTTTTGATTTCGTTTTCGCTGTTGGTTTTTAATTCAAGTGCCTCGGCGTAGTGTTTACTATTAACGTCGTTAT
>JACCDU010685141.1_pt1 | contig 14225 bp, 13 predicted proteins | sample 7446081 | NCBI WGS metagenome assembly JACCDU01 (sample SAMN15323447, study PRJNA562643) | freshwater metagenome | isolation source: river surface water | place: USA:Blue River Watershed | collected 2017-08-17 | reverse complement strand
TCGGCCGCATCAACCAGGCCGAGAAGGCGCAGATGGAGGACTGGGACGAGGAGGAGCAGGCCAACTACCGCGGCACCGAGTACATCGGCAAGCTGGGCGTGGAGCAGAGCCTGGAGCGGCAGCTGCATGGCATCACCGGCGTCGAGGAGGTCGAGACCTCGGCCGGCGGCCGCGCCGTGCGCCAGCTCGCCAGCCGGCCGGCCACGCCGGGCCAGACGGCGGTGCTGTCCATCGACATCAAGCTGCAGCACCTGGTCGAACAGATGTACGGCGAGCGCCGCGGCGCGCTGGTCGCGCTGGACCCCAAGACCGGCGAGGTGCTGGCCTTCGTCTCCAAGCCCACCTTCGATCCCAACCTGTTCGTCGACGGCATCGACGTCGAGAGCTGGCAGGCCCTCAACGAGTCCATCGACAAGCCGTTGCTCAATCGCGCGCTGCGCGGCACCTACCCGCCCGGCTCCACCTACAAGCCCTTCATGGGACTGGCGGCGCTGGAGCTGGGCAAGCGCACGGCGGGCCAGGTCATCCAGGACAACGGCTCCTGGGCCTTCGGCAACCACGTGTTCCGCAGCCACGGCGACCATGGCCTGGGGCCGGTGGACCTGCACAAGGCCATCGCGCTGTCGTCCAACGTCTACTTCTACTCCCTGGCCAACGACCTGGGCGTCGATGCCATGCACGACTTCATGAAGCCCCTGGGCTTCGGCCAGGTCACGGGCATCGACATCGGCGGCGAGGTGCGCGGCGTGCTCCCGAGCCAGGAGTGGAAGCGCAACTACTACAAGAAGCCCGAGCAGAAGAAGTGGTTCGCGGGCGAGACCATCTCGCTGGGCATCGGCCAGGGCTACAACAGCTTCACCATGCTGCAGCTGGCGCAGGCCACCGCCACCGTGGTGAACAACGGCGTCAAGCACCGGCCGCGGCTGGTCATCGCCACGCAGGACCCGGTCACCCGCGCCACCTCCGCCGTGCCGGCCGAGCCGCCGGTGAACCTGGGCTACAAGCCCGAGAACATCGCCGTGATCCGCAACGCCATGGTCGGCGTGGTCCAGGGCGGCACGGGCACGCAGGTCTTCGCCGGCGCGGGCTACCTCTCGGGCGGCAAGACCGGCACGGCGCAGGCCGTGACCATCGGCCAGAAAGAGAAGTACAACGCCGGCAAGCTCGAGGAGCACCAGCGGGACCACGCGCTGTACATTGCCTTCGCGCCGGCGGAGGACCCGAAGATCGCCCTGGCCGTCATCGTGGAGAACGCCGGCTTCGGCGCGATGTCGGCGGCGCCCATCGCGCGGCGCGTGTTCGACTACTGGCTCATGGGCCAGTACCCCAGCGAGGACGACCTGGCGGCCGTGCGCAAGGGCCAGGCCGGCCGGCCCATCGGCCAGCCGCGCGTGGCGGCGGAAGTGGCCTGGCCGCCGCGGCCGGCCGCCTCCACGGCGCCCTGACGGCTCAGGCGTGCGCGAGCAGCCAGCCCGCCACCGCCTCCGGCATCCACCGCACATCGGCCGGCAGCCCGCCGCGCGGGAACCCCACATGCCCGCCTTGCGCGGGCTGCCACAGTGTCACGTGCGCGCCCACCGCCCCCGCCACCGGCAGGCTGGCCGCGGGCACGAACGGGTCGTTGCACGCGTTCAGCGCCAGCGCCGGCAGGCGGATGCGGTGCAGGTGCGGCTTGGCCGAGGCGCGGGCGTAGTAGTCCTCGGTATCGCGAAAGCCGTGCAGCGGCGCGGTGAACAGGTTGTCGAAGGCGTACAGGTCGCGCGCGGCCAGCAGCGCTTCGCGGTCGAACAGGCCGGGGTGCTGGGCCAGCTTGGCCAGCGCCTTGGGCTTCATCGTGCGCAGGAACATGCTGGTGTAGACCAGCCGGTTGAAGCCCCGTCCGATGGCCGCGCCGCCCGCAGCCAGGTCCAGCGGCGAGCACACGGCGGCCACGGCGCGCGCGACGCGCGAGGCCGACTCGCCCGCCTCGGCCGCCCACCGCATCAGGGCGTTGCCGCCCAGCGAGATGCCCACGGCCACCACCGGCCCGGCATGGCGCTCGCGCACGCGCGCCAGGATCCAGCCGATCTCCTCATGGTCCCCCGAGTGGTAGGCCCGTGGCGCGCGATTGAGCTCGCCGCTGCAGCCACGGAAATGCGGCACCACGAAGCGCAGGCCGCGCTCCCGCGCCACGTCGGCGAAGGCCTCGGCGTAGTGGCTGCGGGAGGAGCCCTCGAGGCCGTGGAACAGGACCAGCAGGGGCCGGGACGCATCGGCCCCGGCATCACAGGAAGGCCCGGGGTTGAGCCAGTCCGCATCGACGAAATCCCCGTCGGGCGTGTCCCAGCGCTCGCGCCGGTAGGCGATGGGTGCGCCGGCCACGCGTCGCGCATACAGCGCGGCCCAGATCGTCTGCAGGTTGCCTCCCGGCAGCCAGGCCGGGGCACGGTACGCAAAGGCCGCGGCGTTCAATGCAGGACGGCCGGCGCCTGGGCCACTTCCTGGATGTCGCTGGACGTGCCCGGACTGGCGTGGTGGGCCACCAGCCGCCAGCCCTGCGCGGTGCGGTGGTAGACGTTGGTGGCGATCACCCAGGCCTGGCGCGGGCCCTGGGGCGTGAGCACCTCCACCCGCTCGACCAGGTGGTGCACCGCGCTGCCAGGCGTCTCCACCTTGCGCAGGCGCTCGGGCCAGGCGCGCACCGTGCCGTTGGAGAACATGGACTCGAAGGTGGCGCGGATGGCCATCAGGCCGACCACGCGCGGGCCGCCCGGGTGGACGCAGACGATCTCGTCCTCGTCGGCCCAGCAGGCCATGAGCTTGTCGATGTCACCGGTTTGCAGCGCGTCGTAGAACGCGGCCTCGACGTCGTCGGCATTGCCCTCGAGGTTGGCTGCCTGGAGTGGGTTCTTGCGCATGTCAGGGCGGATTGTGCCGGGAAACGCCCGCGCCGCAGAGCCGGGCCGATGTGCTAAGTTTGTGACTCCCCGTTGGGACACTTTTGGGAGACCCGATCCATGACCACCCGCTGGCTCACCACGCTCCTGGCCGCCGTCCTGGCCCTGTCACTGGCCGGTTGCGGCTACAACGACTTCCAGCGCCTGGACGAGCAGACCAAGTCCGCCTGGAGCGAAGTCCTCAACCAGTACCAGCGCCGCGCCGACCTCGTGCCCAACCTGGTGGCCACGGTCAAGGGCGAGGCCAACTTCGAGCAGGAAACGCTCACCCGCGTCATCGAGGCGCGGGCCAAGGCCACCTCGGTGCAGGTGACCCCTGAAACGCTTAGCAACCCGCAGGCCTTCCAGCAATTCCAGCAGGCCCAGGGCGAGCTGTCGTCCGCGCTCAGCCGCCTGCTGGTGGTCAGCGAGCGCTACCCTGACCTCAAGGCCAACCAGGGCTTCCGCGACCTGCGGGTGCAGCTGGAGGGCACGGAAAACCGCATCACCGTCGCCCGCAACCGCTACATCCAGGCGGTGCAGGACTACAACGTGCTGGCGCGCAGCTTCCCCACCAACCTCACGGCCATGGCCTTCAGCTACCAGCCCAAGCCGACCTTCACCGTGCAGAACGAGGCGCAGATCTCGGCGCCGCCCACGGTCGATTTCGGCAACGCGCCGGCGAAGAAATAAGGCCTGCGCGATGCGCACGTTGCGCGGGCTGCTGATGGCGGTCCTGCTGCCCTTGCTGCCCCTGCTGCTGGTGCCTGCCGGGGCGCTCGCGCAGGGCCTGCAGCCCGTGCCCGCGCTCACCGCCCGGGTGGTCGACACCCTCGGCCTGCTCGATGCCGCCTCGCGGCAGGCGCTGGAGGACAAGCTCGCCGCGCTCGAGCGCGACAAGGGCACCCAGGTGGCCTTCCTGATCGTCGCCACCACCCAGCCCGAGGACATCGCGGCCTACGCCAACCGCGTGGCCAACGCCTGGAAGATCGGCCGCCGGGAAGTGGGCGACGGCGTGCTGCTGGTGCTGGCCCGCGACGACCGCCGCGTGCGCATCGAGGTCGCCAAGACGCTGGAGGGCGCCATCCCGGACCTGGCGGCCAAGCGCATCATCGACGAGGCCGTCACGCCCGCCTTCCGCCAGGGCCAGTACGCCGCCGGCCTGGACGCCGCGGCCGACCGCCTCGGCGCGCTGGTGCGGAGCGAGGCCCTGCCCGAGGTCGCACGCGACGGCCAGGGCGGTGGCGACGGCGGCTTCAACCTCACGGACCTGGCCGTCTTCCTCTTCTTCGCCGTGCCCGTCGCGGCCTCGGTGCTGCGTGGCCTGTTCGGGCGCAAGCTCGGCTCGCTGCTGGCGGGCGGTGGTGCGGGCATCGCCGCCTTCCTGGCCACCACGAGCGTTGGCGTGGCCCTGGTGGCGGCCCTGTTGGGCGCGGTACTGGCACTGGCAGGCTTGTCGCCCCTGGGTCGGCGGCACCACCACCACCGGGGCGGACCCTGGGGCAGCCCGCCCCTCGGCGGCTGGGGCGCAGGGGGCGGCGGCGGGGGATGGAGTGGCGATGGGGGCGGCTTCAGCTCCGGCGGGGGCGGTGATTTCGGAGGCGGCGGCGCCTCGGGGGACTGGTGATGGCGCACGCCTTCTGGCAACGACTGCGGCGCATCCTGCGCCACCTGTGGATGGACGACGCGGACCTCGCCCGCGCCTTGCCGCCCGACCTGCTCGACCGCATCGCCCGGCGCGTGGCCGAGGGCGAACACCGCCACACCGGCGAGGTCCGCATCCACGCCGAGGCCGGCCTGCCCCTGAGCTACCTCTGGCGCGATGCGCCTGCGCGCGAACGCGCCATCACCCTGTTCGGCAAGCTGCGCGTCTGGGACACGGAGCACAACAACGGCGTGCTCATCTACCTGTTGCTGGCCGAGCATGCCATCGAGATCGTGGCGGACCGGGGCGTGGCGCGGCACGTGCCGCCGCAGGCCTGGCAGGCGCTGGTGGCGCACCTGGGCCGCGCCTTCCGCGAAGGCCGCTACGAGGCAGGCCTGCTCCACGCCGTGGACGACGTGTCGGCGTTGCTGGCGCAGCACTTTCCGCGCCGCCACGAGGACACCGCGCCCAACGAGCTGCCCGACCGCCCCACGCTGGGCTGAGCGTCGCGCCAGCGCTCGGCCCCCTCGGGGCCTCAGGCCCGCAGGAAGCCCAGGCTGCGCGCCGAGCCGAAGTTCACCAGGTTGGGCAGCAACGTGCTGAGCTGCGTCTCATCCAGCCCCCACCAGCGCAGCAGCGTGGCCGCGTACTGCTCCACCGAGGCCGAGGGAATCCAGCGCCCCTGCTGCTCCCAGGCCGGCCCGCCGGCATCGTCCGGCCCGCCCAGCACCAGCGTGGGATAGGTTCCGTAGGTGGCCTGGCCGGCCACGCTCCCGCCCATCACCAGCTGGTGCCCGCCCCAGCCATGGTCCGTGCCGCGGCTGGCGTTGGGCATGAAGGTGCGGCCGAAGTCGCTTTGGGTGAAGGTGGTCACCTGGCCCGCCACGCCCAGCGCCTTGGTGGCCTGGTAGAACGCGCCCATGGCGTCGCCCAGCGTCCGCAGCAGCCCCGCATGGTCACCGTTCAGCGCGTCGCTGCCGACCTGGTTGCCATGCGTGTCGAAGCCGCCGAGCGCGGCGAAATAGAGGTGCCCGCTGGCCTGTCCCACCGCAGGCGGCAGGCTCGCGCGGTACCCGATCAGCTTGGCAATCTGGTAGAGCTGCCGCGCCAGGTCCGTGGTCAAGCGGCCGGCGGCGTCCGTCACCGGCGCGAAGGCCGGGTTGATCGGCTCGCCCGGGTGGTCCTTGGGGTTGATGCGCAGGATCGGTCCCAACTGCTCGGCCAGCGCGAGCGCGTCGCGCTGGTGGCGGGCGTAGGCGCCGTGCAGGGCCTGCTCGCTGGCCTCCTCATGCAGCGCCTGCAGCGCCGAGCGGCGCGCGGCGTTGGGCCCGCCCCAGTAGCCCTGCAGGCCGAACACGGCGCCAGGCGCGGGGAATACCACCGGGGTGGCCTGCTCGGTCAGCCCGAAGCGGCTGTTGCTCGCGCCGCTCATGACCAGGCCCGCGCGCAGCGCGGCGGCCCGCCCGCCCCAGCCGGCGCGGCGGCTGGCGTCGTGGTGCGAGGTCTCCCACAGCAGCTGCTGGTGGTGGTGGGAGAACAGGCTTTGCGGCACCGTCTTGCCCAGCGCCCGGGCGTTGAGGTACTCGGCGCGCGTGAGCGGCTGGAACAGGGGCCCCACGTTGAACACCGGCGCCAGGGCCTGCTCGGTCCAGGCGGCGGACAGGCCGGCCAGCGCAGGGTGCAGGCCCCAATCGGCGTTCAGCGGCAGCAGCGAGGACGCGGGCAGCGCCAGGTGCTTGCGCACCGCCGCGTACTGGGCGTAACGCGTGGCGTCACGCGGCACGAGGGTGTTGGTGCTGTCGTTGCCGCCGTAGAGGAAGATGCACACCAGCGCCCGGTAGCCGGAAGACTGGGCACGCGCGCCGCCGGTGAACAGGGCCGGGACGACGCCGGCGCCGAGGGAGGCGGCCGCGGCCTGGAGGAAGTTGCGTCGGTTCATGGGAAGTCTGCCTCGGCCTCAGCGGGCCAGCTGGTACGGGGGGGCGGCGAACACGAGGTAGGCCGCGGCCTTGACGCGCTCGCTGCGGTACTGGGCGCCATGCACGGGCCCCCAGGCCGAGACGGCCTGGATGATCGTGTTCCGGGCGCTGGCGGAGATGCGCCCGCCCACCGCCAGCCGCAGCAGGCGGTCCACGAGCGCGGCCGGGTTGTCCGCGTCCGTCTCGAAGGGCTTGAGGTCCACCTGCGTGCCCAGGGCATCGGTGAACCCGGCCACGGGCGCGGAGCCGCCCCAGTACACCAGGTAGTTGATGAAGTTCAGCCGCGCCAGCCCGGCGCTGGCGCCCAGGATCGCGAACTCGGGCCCTTGCAGGCCACCCGTGCCCGGGACCGGGTAGTCCGGCGCGTAGTAGTTGAAGACCGAGGCCGGCCGCAGGATGTGCTGGCCCAGGTCGTTGCCCCACCACCAGGTCAGGGCCTGGCCATCGCTGCGGCCACCCAGGGCGCGCAGCACATGCGTGAAGAACAGCACCGGCTCGCGCAGGCGGCCGCCCGCCGCAGTGGCGGTACCTGCCCGGGCCTCGGGGTCCAGCAGGATGGCCGCGGCCACGGCCTGGAGGTCGCCCTTGCTGCCCGTGCCGAAGCTGGCCGTGCCCTCGCTGAACCGGCCCGCGTTGAAGGCCGTGGCGACGCGTTGCACATAGGACGGGCTGGGGTTGCTCGTCACCAGGCGCTGGATCAGCTGGCGCGAGACGAAGGGCGCCATGTTGGGGTGGGCCATGAGACTGTCAAGGACCAGGGACAGGGCCTGCGGGGCCGTGCTGCCCGCCGGCACGCTCACGCCGGAGAGCAGCTGGCGCGGGTTCGCATCGTGCAGCGCAGGACGCGGCTGCATGTCCCCGCCGTAGTACCGGCAGCTGCCGTCGGCGGCCGTGCACCAGGCGGAGAAGCCGCCGGCGGGATAGCCCCAGCCGGTGAGGGCGAAGGCGTACTCGCGTACCGTGGTGTTGCCATAGGTGGGCTGGCAGGTCCCGCCCTTGAGCGAGCCATCGAGGTTGAGCTCGCAGGTGCCGATCGTGAACAGCTGCATCAGCTCGCGCGCGAAGTTCTCGTTGGGCTGGGTGGCGTGATTGTTGACGTTGTTCAGGTAGTCGCCCATGAGGGGCGAGAGGGCCACCTTCTGCAGCAGCTGGCGGTAGTTGCCGAAGGCGTGGGCCAGGAAGAGGTTGTGCCAGTTCCGCAGGCCATACGTGCCCTCCACCTCCAGCGACGACACCACCAGCACCTGCTGGAGGGCCAGGGCCATGCGCTGGCGCAGCTGGTCGGGGTTGCCGATGGCGTTGCGGAAGAAGTCGTTGGCCAGGGGCTCGTGGGAGTAGTAGTCACGCCAGCAGCCGGCGCCCAGTCGGTGGGCGCCGCAGAAGTCGCTGGCCGTGGTCTTGTGGATGGCGTCGGTGCCGCCGCGCGTGTAGCGCGAAACGTCCATCGCCATCTGGCTGGCGATCCACGGGGCGGGGCCGGCGGCCTGGATCTCCTGCAGCAAGGTGTCCGTGGCGCCGAAGCTGGCCTGGTCCGCGAGGCGGGAGGCGTTGGCCAGGCTGGTGATGCCCGCCTCGGACTGGGTGATGACGATGGGCGTGGCGGCAGCGATACCCGCACCGGGGCCGCCACCGCTGCCACCGCCACCACAGGCAGACGCCAAGGCGGCCAGGGCCACGGCAGCGCCCAGCCGGATGCGGGTTCGATGCCATGGTGTGGGCTTGAAGGGCATGTCCTCTCCTGGTGAATGGCTATGAGTGCCGCGATGGTCGCGGTGGCTCAGCCATGCAGGTAACCAGGCGTTTCGGCCACGTGCCGAGGGCAGCGGATGGTCACAGGTGTGGGGATTTGCATTCATCTCGCCCGCGTTGGAGCGGACAAATTCCCATCGACTGTGTGTCGATCACCTGCGGGGAGTGCCGTGCCCTCCCCGGCAAGGCGACCATCACTTGTACTTGATCATGCAGCCATAGGAGCGGCTGATGGGAACCGTGAGTGGCTGGCCTGCAAGGCTCTCTCCCAATCCCTGTCGCACGTAATTCGTGGCCTTTGGGATATCCGACTCCTGGGTGGACGCGATGCTGTCGATACCACCGGCGTAAACCAACGTGCCCGCAGGTCCGATGATGTACATGTGCGGGGTCGTTCGGGCACCGAATGACTTTCCGAGCCGTCCATCTCCATCGACGAGCACGGCTGCCGCCACAGAGCGCTTGCCTCGCAGCCACTCCAGCAGTTGGCGTGGCTTCACGTAGCCGAAGCCCTCGTCGTCATGGGAGTAGACGCTCAGCCAGACCACCCCCTTGTCCCGCGCCTCCTTCTGGAGCAACGGCATGTTGCCGCTGTTGTAGTGCTTTCGCACAAAGGGGCAGCCGGGATTCATCCACTCCAGGACGACGTGCCTCCCCTTGAACTGCGACAGTCGCACCTGCCCGCCAAGCGCATCCCTGACGGGGAAATCTGGGGTTGGCTGCCCCACGGCGAGGGCGGCCTGAGCGCCTGTCGCCCCCAGCAAGACGAGGGCCACCAGCCATTTTCTGCAGTTCGACATGGGTCTCTCCTGGTGACTAGGCATCAGGCACCTTCTCTTCGGAGTCGCTCACAGCGGCCCTTTGTGCGCGACAGCTCACTGAAGCGCCTTGTCGGGAGAGGAGGCGCAGTTGCAACGTGAGGGTCCCTCCTGGATGGCGCAACGGGACGGGGTGCGCGATCGCAGGTACCACCAGGTACCCGCCCCCGCCAGTGCAATGGCCACCGATCCGACGGCCACCCCGGCGAACTCGCCAAGGCAATCCCAAACAGCGGTCGCGCCCGCCGTGACCGACACGCCGGCCACCAGGGGCAGCGCCAAGGGCAAGGCGCAACATGCCACACATGCGCCGGCTAGCCCTGCGGTGGTCAAAGCCCGCTTTTTCATGTTCGACTCCCGGAAATCATTGAAACGAGCGGACTCTACGACCTCAAGCAACTTGAGGTGCAAGTCTGTCCTGGCCGATGCTGACGCCCGAAGACCCGAGCCCTGCAGAGGAACCGAGCCTATGGCCGCATGTGCTGCCTGGCTGCGGCGATTGCGCCACGGACCTGCGCCACGACCGGGTCGCCGGTTGGGACCGATGCAAGCACGCGCTCCCAATGGACGACCGCGGCCCGGTAGTCTTTCTGTTCATAGGCATCCAGCCCGGCCAGCGAAAGCGCCCCGACGTGGCCAGGATCCAGCACCAACGCGCGTTCGACCAGCGCCCTCGACTCGGCATCGAATTTCGATCCGCGCGCGGCAGCCAGGGTGTCTGCGTACTCGACATGGAGGTCTGCGTCTGCGGGTCGAAGGCGGATCGCGACGGCGAACGCATCCAATGCGGCCGGAAGCATCCCCAGCTTCGTATAGGTGCGCCCCAGCAGGGCCCAGCCATGCCCGTTGTCGGGCGCGGTCGCCAGCTTCGCCCTGAGCTGCACGGCCACAGCCGGCAATTCGACCAACTCCCGCAAGCCGGAAGAACTCGCAGGCGGGGAGGAAGTCGCCGTCCCGGCAAGGGCCCTCCCGTCGACGGAGTCCCGCTTCATGAACAGGACCCATAGCCCTGCAGATGCCAGCGCCAACACGAGCGCCGCACTGGCAGCGCGCCACCAGCCCGGCGAGACTTGGGCCATCGCCGATTTCTTCATGGCGGTTCGCCCGATGGCCTGCGTCGTCCCATTAGCTGTTGCATCCGCGATAGATGAGCGGTTTGATTCCGCTAGGCAACTGGCGCGGGATCAAACGACAAAAGTCTTCTGCCCTCGCACGCTTGTCGAGCAGGCCGGTGGCGACGAATAGGTAGAGGTCATCGAACTCGCTGTCCGTCAAGTAGATCGGTTTGGCGAGCAGGGGATCCAATCGCGCCAGCGCCCCGTCCATGGGCGGGTTTCGCCTGGCCAGGTCCCTGTCGACTCTGGCCCGGGACGGGCTGTAGTTGCGCACCGAGGCGACGACATCCAGGTGATGCCTGATCGCGTCATCGAGCCTTGTGTACGCGCCGTTGTGGAAGAAGGCTCTCTGCAACGCCACGTTGCGCAGTGGGGATGTGCGGAACTTGTAGCGGTCGCGAGGGTCCCCCGAGACCTGCTCCTCGCCGAAGTCCTCATCTTCGCCTGGTCCGTCGAACACGGTATTGCCTTTGCCCGGCCCGAATTCGGGCGCGATCTGCGGCACGGCGATGTTGTGGTTCTGGAAATCGCTGAACATCTCATGGGACTTTCCAGATACGGCATGGCAGGCAACACATTGCGCCTTGCCGAAGAAGATCAGGGCCCCTCGCTTCTCTGCCGGACTCATCGCATGCTTGTCGCCACGCGCAAACTGGTCAATCGGCGCGTTGGCGCGCACCAGGGTGAATTCAAACTCTGCAATTGCGCGCGCATACATCATCATCGTGATCGGGGCGCCGTGCTTCACCTCGGGGAAGGCTGACCCGAACAGGGCCTTGTAGGCGGGAAGCTCGTTCAGGCGCCTCACGACCTCCTGCCGTATGGGTTCGTTGCGGAACCCGGAGGAATCCGGCATCGGAACGGCGCTGCCGACGCCGTCATCGAAGGGATCGAAGCGTGCGCTGAGGGTCCCCTTGGTACCGGTAAAGCCTGCCGCTTCGTTCAACTCGGTGATCGGCAGGTGCGCATGGGCGATCAGCAGATGCCGCACGACGGGATCAGCGGCAGGGAATTTGACGCTCCCTTCGGGCGCGGGGAAGGCATACCCCTGCGAGTTATCGAACGGATCGCCACTCGGTGCGCTGAATCGGCCGTTCCACATCAGCTTAGGGTAGAACGCCGCATTGAGCACGGTAGGGGTACGCCGCTGGTTGCGAGGCCCGTTCCGATCATCGCCCACGACCAGGTTGCTTTGGACGCCTATGGCGATGGACTGGGTATCCCCCATCCCGGCGTTGGGGGCATGGCAACCGGCACAGGTATTGTCCTTGCGCAAGCCAGTGACCGGGTCGAAGAAGAGTTGTCTTCCGATCTCGGCCAATTGGGCATCGACCGGGCGCCCCAGGCGCTGGGGCAATGACGACTCGACTGTGCCGGTGAACCCGACGCGCCGGAGCGTGGTTTCCAGCCGCCGGTCCAGTTGCTTGGCCTCACGTGCGACCTCCCAGTCCGGGAGGTGAGGGTGGGAGGGCTTCCTGGCTTGCGCGGCCATCGGGGACAGCGTGAGCAGCGTGAAGGTGAAACAAGCCGCGGTCAACCTCCTCCAACCGGAGCGCAAGACAGATCTTGATTGCGTTTTCAAAGGACGTTCCTCCCAAAGTTGAGACAAATGAAGCGGTGTGCTCGGTCTTCCCGCCATCACGCAGGTCGCGAGGCGGCCGGCGTGCAGGTCAGTCGGTGACGAGGCGGGACTCCACGTCCCGCGTCCAGGCCACGAGCCCACCCGCGAGATTGCGCGCGCCCGGAAAGCCCTTCGTCGCCAGGAATCGGACCGCTTTCGCACCTCGTCCCCCGGATTGGCAATACACGACCAAGGGGCGGCCTGGATCGAGTTCATCCACCCGGTGTTCAAGCTCTCGCAAGGGAATCAGCTTTGCGGACGGCAGCGCGCCCAGGGCATGCTCCTCAGGCGTTCGAACATCCACCAGGGTGATGGGCTGACGCTGCAACAGATTCGCCAGCTCCCGGCAATCGACTTGCAGCGGGGCTTCACCCATCGGGTCCCCACAGAATTGCGCGTAGTCGATCAGCGTCCGCACCCCTGCTTCGCTGCTGCAGATCGGGCACCCCGGGTCACGTCGCGTGCGCAACTCCCGGAATTGCATCGCCAGCGCGTCGAAGGTCAGCAAGCGCCCCACGAGGGACGTTCCGCACCCCAGGATGAGCTTGAGGGTCTCTGCCGCCTGGATCGTTCCGATGATCCCGGGCAGCACCCCCAATACGCCGCCTTCAGCGCAACTGGGCACCATGTCAGGCGGTGGCGGCACCGGGAAAACGCACCGATAGCAAGGTCCCTTGCCAGGCCAGAAGACGCTGGCCTGCCCGTCGAACCTGAAGACGCTGCCGTGGACGCAAGGCTTGCCGAGGAGTTCGGCCACATGGTTGCTGAGATAGCGGGTCGGAAAGTTATCCGTCGCGTCCACGATCACGTCGTAGCCGGAGGCGATGTCAAGCGCGCTTGCCGCATCGAACCGCCCCTCATGCACCTGAACCGCCACATGCGGATTGAGGCATCGAATCGCGCGAGCGGCGCTGTGCGCCTTGGGCATGCCGACGTCTTCTGATCGATGCAGGACCTGCCGCTGGAGGTTCGAGATTTCCACGACGTCCCCATCGACCAGTCCGATCTCGCCAATCCCTGCGGCGGCAAGATAAAGCCCGATGGGTGACCCGAGTCCACCGGTCCCGACCAGCAGCACCTTGGCCGCCTTCAACTTGCGCTGGCCTTCGACGCCGACCTGGGGAAGCATCAGGTGGCGGCTGTACCTGGCGAGTTCGCTATGACTGAAGGGGTGGCTCATCGAAGCTCCTGATCGGCCGGTTCATGCGAACGAACTCGCCATTTGCTCGACCACGACGGCATGTGTCCGCATTTCAGCGCCCCTGCCTTGCGCCAGGCGATGGAGGAAATACAGGCGGCCTTGCCACGCATACGCAGCGGTCTCTACGCGCCCTTCGTCAAACAGGTAGGCGGGGCGGGCCAGTTCGACGCAGACCTGCCTGACAGGCGCTGCCAGGGCCTCCCGCAACTGGGGCACATCAGTCAGTTCCCGGAACGCCAGTTCCTCACGGCCGGCGCTTGCGAATGCGCATGCCTCCATGAACGTCCACTGGTCTGCATAGTCCATCGCAGACCGGTAAAGCCGAAAGGGATGCCGGCCCGCGGCAAGAAACTCACCGTGTGCTTCCAGGGTCCGTGAGATCGCCCTTGTCGGCCTCGCGTACGCACCGGGATCGACTTCCTCTGCCAGGAAGCGCGTGAGGATGTGAGGCGGAAGTGCGCTGGACTTCGCGGTAGCGCTGTGTCGCTCGCCGATGCGGACGGGGCGAAAGTAGGCGTGCGCCGTCGCAATGGTCTGCCCCTGCGAGGAAAAGGCCGTGTCACCCCGGATCATCAACCCGCGCGGATGGACCACCGTCGAAGAGTCGACTTCGATCGTTTCTCCATCCAGGAAGGAATGCCGGGCGTGGTAACACAGGTCGGCGCCGGACACCACCACGGCGAAGTCGTCTCGCGCCACCAACTGCTGAAGGCTGTGTACATGCTCTTTCATCCAAGCCACCGCGCCGGTGACGCCCGCTCGCAGGAGTTCGCGTGGGTGCGCTTGCAGCGGCGTGAAGAGCGTGGGACACGCGGGCAGGACTCGCCGCGTCGTTCTGCGCTCCATGTCAACCACCCGCGACTGGCGTCACCACGTCGACCGTATCCGAGGGGACCACGCGGGTTGACAACTGCTGCATCGCCAACTGCTGACCGTTCAGGAAGATCTGGTGAACGGGCCGGACTTCGCCCTCGGGATCGAGCAGCACGGCTTTGGCCTGCGGGAAGCGGGTAGCGACCTCGACGATCCCGTCCCGCACGGTCTCGGCCTCCACAGTCACCGTCTTGTTGAAATCGATGAAGCGCAGCAATGCGCCCGAGAAGTGAAAGTTCATGGCGGTTGTCGTCGGTTGGCACGAGAAGCGGGCACTTTGGACATCCTCCCGATCCGCGCCAAAATAGT
>JACCDU010405324.1_pt1 | contig 14240 bp, 10 predicted proteins | sample 7446081 | NCBI WGS metagenome assembly JACCDU01 (sample SAMN15323447, study PRJNA562643) | freshwater metagenome | isolation source: river surface water | place: USA:Blue River Watershed | collected 2017-08-17 | reverse complement strand
ACTGTCACCGTCAGCTATACCTATACAGGGATTGGTTGGTTCTTTGGTGAGCGGGGCGCAAGTCAATACAGCTCTACGGCGGTCATGCTCCATGAATAATCAAAAGCGACCCTTATCAAACGAGGATGGGGCAATTGCAATCCTAGTCGCATTTATATTAACTGTCTTAATTGCATTCATGGGGCTCGCAGTGGACTTTGGCTATGCCTATTTACAAAAGAGTCGCTTACAGAAAGTTGCTGATGCAGAAGCCTTAGCGTGTGTGATTAGTCCAGCGTCTGCACCATGCCCAGCTAACGGCACAAATTTATACCCAGAGCTCAATCCCTACGGCTTTACGGTCACAATCGTGAATCCTGGTGACAATAGCCTTTGCTTAAATCCAGCCAAGCAATCGAAGTGTGCAAGAGCAACGGCACAAACTTCCTGGAATACCTTTTTTATAAACCTATTCGGTGTAAACACACTTAATATTAGTGCGACTGCAGTGGCGACTAGGGCGATTCAGCCTTCTTGTATTACTACAACTGGCGTAGGAAAAAATATTATTAAGCTCGATGGTGCAAATGTTGCGCTAGCTAATTGCAATGTTTCAAGTGCGGGTGATGTTTCAACCTCTGGATCAAACTCAGTTATTACCGGTGGAAATGTTACGGTCTTCAATGGGAGTAGTTGTCCCAATCTTATTCAAAAACCCGGCTCGACACAAACAATCTGTACGTCGTTATCAGAACCGCTGCCGCAAATACAAATTCCTACGGTCCCAACTCTAAATTTAAATGGCCAACCACTAACTGATCAAGTTACAAAGGATTGTTTTAATTCAAATTGCAATCCAGGTATTTATGCAGGGTTGGTAACTTTTAAGGAAAACACCGTATTGAAATCTGGCATCTATGTATTTAATGGCGGATTCAAGATTGAAAAGAATGTTACTCTCGGTAACGGCTCTGGTGGGGTTAGTATTTTTGTGGCTAGCAACTCATCTATAGACCTTGGTCAAGGAGTTTATGTTGATTTATTTGCTCCATCGATACCAGGATGTAGTGATGGCAGCGGAGTTGTTTTAAGTCATCCCAGTCTAAGTCAATCGCCTCCAGGGGTCATAAAATTACAAGGTGAAACAACTTTAAAACTTCAGGGTGTTGCCAATTTAACTGCAGATGAGTTAGTGATGGTTGGTACTAAAAATAATATTTTTATTACCGGAAGTTTGATTACAAATATGATTACACTAAATGGCAGTATTGATGCTAAATCTTCATCAAACCCTTGTTTTAATCTATACGAGCCTTCTAGACCAGTCTTAATCGATTAATCTTCCAATAGTTCCTGGCATCACCGAGCAAGCGACTTGGATATTGATATTGCTGTGCCTAAACAAGGTTTATTACAAAAGTCTCTATAATCAAAGCCTTAAACGGCAGAGACATTAAATCAGTATTTGGTGCCCAAAAGAGGACTCGAACCTCCACAACCTTTCGATCGCCAGCACCTGAAGCTGGTGCGTCTACCAATTTCGCCATTTGGGCAGTCCATGCATTATAGGTTGCTTGGCCCCACAATGTGTTCAAATCACCTTATCCAGTAGTTCTATGAAAGCCCTGTATGCGCAAAAATGATATCCCCGTACCACGCGATGGTGATCGCCTCGGCACGGTCCAGGGTCATCGTGACGGCTTTGGCTTTGTTGTTCCCGATGACGGTGGAGAGGATATCTTTCTGGCTGAACGTGAGATGGCTCGGGTTATGCATGGGGATCGCGTCTCGATCCGTGTTTTGGGAACAGATCGCCGTGGCCGTCCTGAGGGTCAAATTGTTGAGGTATTAGTTCATGCCAATCGTTTGGTGATCGGACGCCTTCTCAATGAGAACGGTGTGCTGATTGTTGCCCCTGAAGATAAGCGTATTGGTCACGATATTTTGATTCCTCCGCGTGGGCAGGGGATGGCCAAGTTGGGCCAAGTGGTCAGTGTCGAGATTATTGATTATCCAGACAGTTATCGTCAGGCCGTGGGTCGTGTCGTTGAGGTCTTGGGTGAGATTGATGACCCCGGCATGGAAATTGAGATTGCAGTACGTAAGTATGGTGTGCCCCATAGCTTTTCTCCTGCAGTATTAAAAGAGTCCGAGGCTTTGCCCGATGAGGTTACGCAAGAGGATTTAAAGGGGCGAGTCGATCTGCGCGATGTGCCCTTGGTCACCATTGATGGCGCCGATGCACGTGATTTTGATGATGCGGTCTATTGCGAGCCTGTGCAGTATGGTCAAACGAAGGCCTGGCGCTTGATTGTGGCGATTGCTGATGTGGCCCATTACGTTAAACCTGGGCACCCCCTCGATAAAGAGGCTTTGCTCCGGGCTACCTCGGTGTATTTCCCTCGAAGGGTCATACCGATGCTGCCCGAGAAGATCTCGAATGGCTTATGTTCTCTCAATCCTGGAGTTGATCGCCTTTGCATGGTTTGTGATGCAGTGGTTGATCAGCGCGGTGAAATTCTGGCATATCAGTTTTATCAAGGGGTGATGCATTCTGCTCAACGCTTTACCTATGACACCGTCTGGGAGATCCTAAGTAATACGCGCGGACCCGAGGCAGTGCGCTTTGCCGAGTTTAATGAGCAGTTAAATCATCTCTATCAGCTCTACAAAATCTTGTTTGCTGCCCGTGAAAAACGTGGCGCGATTGATTTTGAGACCACCGAGACCCAAATCATTAGTAATGAGTTAGGCAAGATACTGCGGATTGAGCCAAGACTGCGTAATGATGCCCATCGCTTAATCGAAGAGTGCATGCTGACCGCAAACGTATGCGCTGCCAACTTCTTGCAGAAAAATCAGCATCTCAGTCTCTTCCGGGTTCATGGCGAGCCATCAACCGAGAAGGTGCAAACTCTCAAGCAAGTACTCCGCAGCACTGGCTTGCATCTGTCTGGAACGGATAAGCCCCATCCCAAAGACTTTGCCAAGCTCATGAAGGAGATTAAGGCAAGACCGGATGCTGGCATGTTGCAAATGATGATCTTGCGCTCCATGCAGCAAGCCATTTACCAACCCGAGAACGAAGGGCACTTTGGCTTATCGTATCCAGCCTACGCGCATTTCACGAGTCCGATCCGGCGCTACCCCGATTTGTTAGTTCATCGCTCAATTAAGGCCATTCTGAGTAAGAAGAGCTATCACCCTCATTTACCTGAGGATGTGCCCATGAACTTGACCATGCCTCGTAAAGGTCAGGGACGAGCAAATGCAGCAGCTGTGAAGCAGTCACAACAGGATGCCAAGACTAAAGGTAAAAAAGTAGCAAGTAAGAAGGGTTCTAAGGATGGCGCCGCTTTAGCTGTTTGGGCCCAATTTGGTGTTCACTGCTCGGCCAACGAGCGTCGTGCTGATGAAGCCTCTCGCGATGTTGAAGCATGGCTCAAGTGTTACTACATGCGTGATCACCTTGGTCAAGAGTACTCGGGCACGATTACCGGCGTAGCTAATTTTGGCCTCTTCGTGCAACTCGAGAGTCTCTTTGTCGAAGGGATGGTGCATGTCACCGAGCTTGGCGGCGACTACTATCAATACGATGAAGCCCGTCAGGAACTTCGGGGAGAGCGGACCGGGATTCGGTATCGGATTGGTGACCGCCTGCATGTCTTGGTGAGTCGTGTAGATTTAGATGCACGCAAGATTGAGTTCGGTCTAGTAAAGGCGAATGGCAGCAATGAGCGAGATAGCTCACGGTACAAGTCGGTGGTCTTGGCATCGGATACCGGTCGTCCCAATAAAAAAGCAGCCCATAAGAAAACTCGCCCCGATGAGAAAGCGCCACGCCGTGAGCCAAGTTCCAATAAGGCGAGCAAGAAAACGAAAGCCAAGAACGGACGCAATAAAACAGCGCGACAACCATCGATTGGTCAAGGAACCGGTCGCAAGAGCAGTAAGGGGAAGCGTAAATGAAGCAACTCTTATTAGGTTTTCATGCGGTGCAGACGCGCTTACGCATGGATCCCGATAGCCTCCAGTCCGTCTATTACGATCCAGCACGACGTGACCGACGCATGGCAGATTTCATTAAACAGGCAGAGCCACTGCTCGGTAAGAGACTCTATTCAGCCAATGCAGAACGACTTCATAATTTGGCAGGCCATGATCGTCATCAGGGGATCGTGGCTATGGCAGAACCGATCTCCATTGCCAGAACCTTACCCGAGTTACTCGATAGCATTGATGCGAAAAATGATCCACCATTGCTCTTGGTCTTAGACGGCATTACAGACCCCCATAATTTGGGAGCTTGCTTACGAGCTGCTGATGGTGCTGGGGTTCATGGGGTTGTGATGCCAAAAGATCGCTCGGCAAGTATTAATGCAACGGTGAGTAAAGTTGCCAGCGGTGCCGCAGAGGTAGTTCCCATCATTACTGTCACTAACTTAGCCAGAACCATGCGCGAGATGCAAGAGCTTGGCATTTGGCTCATTGGTACGGATGATCAAGCGGAGCAATCCATTTATGACGTAGATCTGAAGGGCCCGACTGCGATTGTCATGGGTGCTGAGGGTGAGGGTATGCGACGCTTAACCCGTGAGACCTGCGATCAACTTGTACATATTCCGATGCAGGGTGCAGTAGAAAGCCTGAATGTATCTGTAGCCACCGGCGTTACTCTGTATGAGGCGAGACGCCAGCGCCTTTCAAAGAAATAAAGAATCTCAGAAACTAGGCGGTCAGCAAGACCTCGAGTTTCTCAATATCAGCACAGAAGGTCTTGATCCCTTCGCTTAATTTCTCAGAGGCCATGGCATTCTTGGCCAAGTCATTTTCAAAACTGAGTTGATTGAGTTGCATCGGTTTAATCTCGGCACCTTTGGCTGCTGCAGGTATGAGTTTTGGACTCACCTCAATACTGGCAGCCTGCAACTCTGCGAGGAGCTCTGGGCTAATGGTGAGTAAATCACAGCCTGCTAATTCTAGGATCTGACTGGTATTCCGAAAGCTTGCCCCCATAATCTCGGTGGCAATATCAAAATGTTTGTAATACATATAAATCGATTGCACCGATTGCACACCAGGGTCATTCGGCCCAGCATGCTTATCCGCCGACCATTGCTCGCCTAAGGATTTTTTATACCAATCGCTGATACGACCGACAAACGGTGAGATCAAGCGAGCGCCGGCATCGGCACACGCTACGGCCTGTACTAAAGAAAATAAGAGGGTCATATTGCAATGAATCCCTTCTTGCTCTAACTCACGGGCAGCCACAATGCTTTCCCATGTACTTGCTAATTTAATTAATACACGGCTGCGCGCAATTCCGGCGGATTCGTATAGAGCAATAATCTCTTTTGCTTTCTTGATCGTACCGGCAGTATCAAAGGATAGGCGCGCATCAACTTCGGTTGATACACGCCCGGGTACGATCTTCAAAATCTCTCCACCAAAGGCAACCAACACTCGATCAATCAGTTGAGAGGGGCTGGCATGCGGATTGGCACGCTTTACACTCGCAACCAGATCGCTGTAAGTGCTTTGTTGAACTGCTTTCAGAATAAGCGAAGGATTGGTGGTGGCATCCTGCGGCTGGAACTGGCGCATGCGTTCAAAGTCACCGGTATCGGCAACCACCGTTGTGAAGCGCTTGAGTTGAGAAAGAGTATCCATAGGTGAATAGCATATGATAGCGAATAAGCTTCTGTATGATTGCAAACATGAACCAAGACGATCTCAAGAAACAGGTTGCCCAGGCTGCCAAAGACGAAGTTCTCAAGCGCATGCCAAAGGGGCAGTATCTCGGGATTGGTACGGGATCAACCGCCAATTGGTTTATTGATCTCCTCGCTCCACACCGTGATCATTTTGCGGGAGTGGTGTCGAGCTCTCTAGCCAGTACCGAGCGACTCATCAAATTAGGCTTTCATGTGGTTGACGCTAATCAGTTGCCCGAGGCAGTGCAAGCCCAGCCCCATCCCTTGCCCATCTATGTCGATGGTGCTGATGAGATTGATCCACAAGGCCATATGATCAAAGGCGGTGGTGGAGCGCTGACCCGAGAGAAGATTATTGCCAGCATGGCAAAGGAATTTATCTGCATCTGCGATGAGTCAAAGCAAGTGAATACCTTGGGACAGTTTCCATTACCCATTGAAATCATTCCCCTCGCTGAGTCTGCTGTCCGTCAACAGCTTCAGCCATTGGGTGGCAAGGCTGTCTTGCGACTCAATAAGTCTGGCAAGGGGGAGGGTCAAGCCTTCCTAACGGATAACGGCGCTTGGATTCTGGATGTGCATGGCTTGCAGATCAAAGACCCCGTCCAGATGGAGAGGGATTTCAATCAAATTGCCGGGGTCATTTGTGTAGGGCTCTTTGCCCAACGCAAAGCAGACCTATTGCTTGTTGGTGGCAAGCAGGGCGTTGGGTCGATTACGTTTTCCTAAGTAGCTTACTGCGCTGGCGGCACATAACCGCTGGCCATATCCGCACCGCCCTCAAAGAAGTATTTCTCGACCTGCTTGAGTAAATACTGGCGAGCACGGGGGTCGGCCATGTTCAGACGGTTCTCATTAATGAGCATGGTTTGATGCTTGAGCCAATCCGCCCATGCTTCTTTAGAAACCTGATTCCAGATCTTCTTGCCAAGCTCACCTGGGAGGGGAGCAAAATCAAGACCTTCGGCCTCTTTGTTGAGCTTAATGCACTGAACCATTCTTGCCATACAAACCTCTTTTTATCGAATGAGCCACATTATAGGTAGGAATACAAAAAAAGGATTTGCGGCATCGACAGGCTCTAAAAAACCACTATCTCGACCTAGATCTTTTTGGTCAGCACCATCGACTTCCGGTCCCAGTTGTAAATCTGTTTGCGCTCTTCTGGCAAATCATCGACGGTAGCTCTGACAAAACCGCGTTTTAGGAACCAATGCTCAGTACGGGTGGTTAGGACAAACAAGGTATTGATTCCCTCGCGTTTTGCTCTTGCCTCAATCCGTTTTAATAGACGCTCTCCATCACCCGATCCTTGGGAGTTTGGATCAACCACCAAGCACGCTAACTCACCAACTCCATTGGGGAATGGGAAGAGGGCGGCGCAACCGAATAAGACCTTATCGTGCTCAATCACTGAGAAGCGCGCAATATCCCGCTCAATGACATCTTGACCGCGGGCGGCTAGAACTCCTTCAGCCTCGAGCGGCAGAGTAAGCTGCAAAATACCACCAACATCGTCTTGCGTAGCCTCCCGTAAGTTCTCAATATCTGATGCCGCCAACATCATGCCTACGCCATCATGGGTAAAGAGTTCCTCTAGGAGTGCACCATCACGATTGCAGGGTAAAAAGTGTGTCCTGCTGACCCCGGAGCGTACCGCCCGAATTGCAGTATTCAGAAAATTACGCATATTGCTGGGAAGGTCTGGATAGAGCTGGAGGTAATCTTGCAATTGAGCAATTGATAGCTCGGTGACCAGATCACCACTTTTATCCTGCAGTCCGGGGAACGGAGTTAAGAAGATTAATTTATCAGCCTTCAGTGCAGAGGCGGTAGCGGCTGCTACATCTTCAAAGGATAGGTTGAACGCTTGCCCGGTGGGGGAGAACCCAAGGGGCGATAGCAATACTAATTTGCCATTATCCAAAGACATCTTGATTGACTCAGAGTCAACTTTGCGCACAAGACCTGTATGGATATAGTCGACACCGTCGACCACACCAATTGGCATTGCAGTAATAAAGTTACCGGAGATCACCGAGATACGTGATCCTGCCATCGGCGTGTTGGGCAATCCCCGACTAAATGCAGCCTCGATATCCAAGCGCAGTTCACCAGCAGCCTCTTTGACACACTCAAGAGCGGCCGCATCGGTAATCCGATAACTGCTCATATTACCTTTGCCAAACTTGCTCTTGATCTTGCGCAAGGAGAGTTGCTCATCAATTTGGGGGCGAATGCCGTGGACTAAGACAATGCGCATGCCCATGGCATGCAACATGGCAATGTCTTCAATCAGATTCTCGAGCTGATCAAAGTCTTGGGCTAACTCACCCGCGAAGGCGATGACAAAGGTCTTTTCTCGAAAAGCGTGGATATAGGGCGCAACTTCACGCAGCCAGCCTACAAAGGGAAAGCTGAGATTCGTTTGGGGATCCGGTGTTGGCGTCGACATAATGAGAAAATTATAGGGTGCAAGAGCTTAGATACCAAATAAATTCGCTAGAAGGGCTAGACCATTCATGCCAGAAGAGCCCTCAATGAGCTCGTCTGAACAGCTCAGATGGCAGTCACTCAATGGAAAAGAGATTACTTTTCCAGAGGCATTACCAGTTTCTGGTCAGCGGGATGCGATCGCGAAAGCCTTTCTGGCAAGCCCTGTCATCATTGTTTGTGGAGAAACAGGCTCTGGTAAAACAACGCAATTACCCAAGATTTGTCTTGCTCTAGGACGAGGGCGAGCCAATCACGGTGGACTGATTGGACACACTCAGCCCCGTCGTATTGCCGCCACAAGTACAGCCAAACGAATTGCTCAGGAACTAGGCTCGCCCCTTGGTCAAGATGTGGGTTATCAAGTTCGCTTTGCGGACCACACGAGTCCCAGCGCTTCGATCAAACTCATGACCGACGGAATTTTGTTGGCAGAGACCCAGCGTGATCCGCTTTTGAAGATGTATGACACCATCATCATCGATGAGGCACATGAGCGAAGTCTTAATATTGATTTCCTCTTAGGTTATCTCCGCCAGCTAATTGAGAGGCGCAAGGATCTCAAGATCATTATTACTTCGGCAACCATTGATGCCGAGCGCTTTGCCAATCACTTTGTAATGAATGGTAAGAGTGCCCCGGTGATTGAAGTGAGCGGTCGTTTGTACCCTGTAGAGCAGCGTTATCTGCCACTGGAGCTAGACAATCAAAAAGATGCCCTCGAAATCCCCGAGGGTGTATGCAAAGCGATTACGGATGTCTGGCGAGAAGGCGCCTCGGGAGCAGGTGATGTGCTCGTATTTTTGCCTGGTGAACGTGAGATACGAGACTGCGCAGAGACGCTACGCAAAGATCCAGTATTACAGCGTTTTCACCCTGAGCTTCTCACCTTATTTGCACGCCAAGCAGTGAGTGAGCAAGAGCGTGTTTTCCAGAAAGGCAATGGCCGCCGCATCATTTTGGCCACCAACGTGGCCGAGACCTCATTAACGGTGCCCAATATTCGGTATGTGATTGACTCGGGTTTGGCACGCGTTAAGCGTTACTCGTATCGGAACAAGGTAGAGCAGTTACAGATTGAGCCCATCTCGCAAGCCGCAGCCAATCAACGCGCTGGTCGTTGCGGACGTGTGGCGGACGGTATCTGCATCCGTTTGTATTCGGAGGATGATTTCAAGGCGAGGCCGGCTTACACCGACCCAGAGATTCTGCGGAGCTCCTTAGCGGCAGTGATCCTCCGCATGGCGGCCTTACGCTTACCGCCAGTCCATCACTTTCCGTTTATTGATAAACCATTGGGCCGTGCCATTGCCGATGGCATGCAATTACTCGAAGAGCTTGGTGCTATCGAGATCGAGGAAGAGGCGAAGCCAGGTAGTGCACAACTGCAACTTACAGAGATTGGGCGCGATCTTGCTGATTTACCCCTTGACCCGAGAATTGCCCGCATCTTACTAGCCGCCAAAGATCAGTTGGCACTAAAAGAGCTAACCATCATTGCATCGGCGATGGCATCTCAGGATCCACGCGAACGCCCCATGGAAATGGCCAGCGCTGCCGACCAAGCACACCAAATCTTTGCGGATGATCGTTCTGAGTTCCTAAGCTTTATCAAACTCTGGGACTGGTACCAGGATGCGATGAAGCATAAACAGAGCAACCGACAATTTGAACAACTGTGCCGTAGCAAGTTCTTATCGCCTAGGCGCTTGCGGGAGTGGCGGGATGTGCATGGCCAGTTACATGTTCTCTTGGCTGAAAAGGGTTGGAAAGAAAATCAAACACCTGCTACTTATGAGCAAGTTCATACAGCCTTACTCACTGGTCTGTTGGGTTATATCGCGAAACGCGATGAAGACGATGGCACAAGCCGCTCACAAAAGACTGCAAACTACATGGGCGCAAGAGGAATCCGTTTGCATCTGTGGCCCGGCTCGCAACTTGGTAAAAAGGTAGGGACGTGGTTTCTGGCTGGTGAGATTCAGGAGACCACTCGCTTGTATGCCAGAACCCTAGCCAAGATTGAACCCCAATGGGTAGAGCGGGTTGCTAAACACCGTCTTGTTAAAACCCTCAGTGATCCATTCTGGGATAAAAACAGCGGCGAGGTCATGGCGTTTGAGCGAGCAACCTTATATGGTTTGCCGATTTACCATGGGCGCCGTGTTGCTTATGCACCGCATGATCTTGCAGAGGCCCATCACTTATTTATCCAGAAGGCACTGGTCGAGGGTGAGCTCTTTGGCAAAGTTGATACACCTGCTCTTGAGAAAGAAACTCAAGCGGAGGCAAAAAAACGCTATGGCAAGTTGTTCGCGTTCTTCTGGCATAACCGGCAGTTGATTCGGGAAGTAGAGGCGCTAGAGCATCGCTCGCGCCGCCCCGATGTATTGATTGATGATGAGTTGCTATTTGCTTTTTATGCACAACACATACCGCAGGATATATATAGTCGGTCGACCCTGCAAGCTTGGTTTGAAAAAGACCGAGCGCAAATCGAGCAAAAGGATCAACTCTTACGTCTGCAAAAAAATGATTTGATGCGCCACGAGGCAGCTGGTATCACTGTGGATCGCTATCCTAAATCCATCAAGATGAACGGTATTGAGCTAAAGACCTCCTATCACTTTGAGCCTGGCAGTCCAAAGGATGGAGTGACGCTGATTGTGCCCCTGAGCGTCCTCAATCAAGTGGATCCTCTCAAAGCAGAATGGTTGGTGCCCGGTCTGTGTGACGAGAAGGTACAGTTACTCCTCAAATCTCTTCCCCAAAAGCTCAGACGTCATTGCATCCCTTTGGTAGAGCACGCTAAACAGTTTGTACAGAATGCTGTTGATGAAGAGCAGTTTGGTCACGGCGATTTGATCGATGCTTTGATCATGCATTTACGCAAGATCAAGGCCATTGATGTAAAGCGTGCCGATTTCAGACCAGAGACCCTGCCTGCGCATTGCTTCATGAACTTTCGTCTGCTCGATGAGCATGGTCGACAAATGGAGTTGGAACGTAATTTAGTCAAATTACGTTCGGAGTATGGCTCGGTTGCCAGGGAGGCGTTTCAAAGTCTGGCGCAAAAGAGCCTGACTAATGGCGATGAGACGGATTTGCAAGATGGTCTCGCTCAACAAAGCGCATCAGATGGAAGCAAAGCATCCTCACCTAGAAGTGTTGTAACAGGCACCTATCAACACTGGGACTTTGGTGATCTTCCAGAGACTCTTGAGATTTCAAAAGGAGGGCAGACCTTATATGGCTACCCTGCGATTGTGGATTGCAAAACAGCTGTTGATCTTGAAGTATTTGATGATCCGCAAGAAGCTAAACATATTCATCAACTTGGCTTGAAACGACTCTACACCTTAGTCTTGCGCGAGAATGTAAAAGCCTTGCAAAAACAATTACCAGGTGGGCGTGATATTGGCCTACTCTTTATGCAGTTAGGGTCGGTAGATGAGCTCATTGAGCAGATTGTGATGATGGCGATTGAGCGCGCCTTTATGCAAGATACTCTTGCAAACTCGAAGGCCACTTTCGAGGAGTCCTTGCAAAAAGGCAGACCGCGTTTTGTATTAATTGCTGGCGAGATTGCAAAGCACGTCTTGGCAACTCTCCAAGAGCATGCTGAAGTGAGTAAAAAACTAGCAAGTGCAAAAGCCCTGTCGAGCAGTGCCCATGACGATATTCGAGCTCAGTTGCAAGGCTTGGTCCATGGCCAATTTCTGGCCCAGACCCCATACGAGCAATTGGTGCATTTACCCCGTTATCTCAAAGCGATTAGCTTGCGTATTGAAAAACTGCGCAGTAACCCAGCACGTGATGCGCAGTGTCAAAAGGATTGGGAGTCCTTGGCTAGGCCTTGGCAAAAAATGCGTCAAGGCACTAAGGGGTCGGGGCATTATCAATACGAGCAGGATCCGCGTATCAAAGACTTTCGCTGGCAACTGGAAGAGCTGAGAGTAGCCTTATTTGCGCAAGAGTTAAGAACCCCAAGCCCTATGTCAGTGAAGCGTCTTGAGAAGGTACTCGCTAGCCTGCGTTAGAACCTGAGTAGAACAATAAACCTATTACCCCTAGGCCTATGAGCAATCCTCATAGAAGCCAAGCGGGCCTTACAATCAGCCTATGCGTACATTTTTCAAACTTCGTCTTGTCGCCCTAATCGGCTCTATGCTGGTATGCATGCCATTATTGGCATCGCCCGCTGAGCCCAAGATCGCAATTGTGCTGAACTCCGGTGAGGCCACTGTGAGCTTAATTGATATGGCCACCCGCAAGGTAACGAAGACCTTTTATGTGGGTAAAGAGCCGCATCATTTAATGATGACCCCAGATGAGAAGACGCTATTGGTGGCTAACGCTGTCGGCGATGATATTGCTTTATTAAACCCAATCACGGGTGAGATCACAGGCCGCATTCCAAAAATCATCGACCCCTATCAAATTGGCTACTCACCGAATAACAAGTGGTTTGTGGCAGCTGCTAATCGCCTACATCGTGTTGATGTTTATGCTGCCAATGGCGCCGAGTTCAAATTAGCCAAATCCATTCCGGCGGCAAAGACTCCCAGCCATATTGCCTTTACATCAGACAGCAAACTTGCTTTTGTGACCTTGCAAGATTCTGCAGAGGTAGTAGCAATTGATTTAGAGAAACAGGTCATTGTGTGGCGGATGCCAACCGGCCCAGTTCCTGCTGGTCTATGGATGACCCCTAAAGATCAATATTTATTGGTTGGTATTACAGGAGCGGATTATGTGCAGGTGATTGACTGGCGTAATCGGCGGGAGATCAAACGGATTAAGACTGCGAATGGCGCTCATAATTTCCGTCCCTTAGGCGATAAGAAGCATGTGTTTGTCACCAATCGGGTTGCCTCGAGCATTAGCCTTCTCAATATGCAAACCTTAGAGAAGGTTGGCGATATTACTGGCCTGCCTGCTGGCCCCGATGATATGGAGCTGACGCCAGACGGTAAAACACTATGGGTCACACTACGCTTTTCTAAAAAGGTAGGCGTGATTGATGTGCCATCGATGAAGCTGATTGATGTCATCCCAGTGGGTCGCTCACCTCATGGTGTTTTCTTCTATCCCAGAGCAAGTTGGGAGTAGTACATGCGCATGATGAGAGCTAGTTTCACATCGCTCATCAGCCTCATTGCTCTCATCAGTAGTGGCTTTGCAGTAGCGCAAACCGCTACTTGCAATAAAACTGCCTACCTCACCTTTGATACAGGCAATATGGCTGTGGCTCAATATGTTGCCCAGGTCCTCAATCAACACCAAATTAAAGCTACATTCTTTTTGGCCAATGAGAAGACCAAGCAGGGCGGTTATTCATTGGATGACTCTTGGAAAGGGTACTGGCAAGAGCGTGTAAAGGAGGGGCACCGTTTCGGGAGTCACACCTATGATCATAGTTATTGGGTCAAGGATGTTGGTGATACCGATGTCATCCTCAGACCTCAGTTTGGCAATAACGCAGGTAAGGCAATCCGTTTTAATCAAGCCCAGCTCTGTCATGAAATTAAACGGGTCAGTCAGCGTTTTCAGGAACTCACTGGCAAGCCCATCGATCCGATCTGGCGTGCACCGGGTGGCAAAACCTCGGAGCGTTTAATTGCCATGGGTGAGCAGTGCGGGTTTAAGCACATCGGCTGGTCGCCCAGCGGCTTTTTGGGGGATGAGTTGGACTCCAAGCGCTACCCCAATACAGCCTTATTAGAAAAGGCTAGCAAATCCTTGAAGAATGGCGACATTGCAATTGCGCATTTGGGTATTTGGTCTCGTGAAGATCCCTGGGCTCCAGCAGTTTTAGAACCCCTGATTGAGAACTGGAAAAAACGGGGCTTTTGCTTCGCTCTGATACCGAATTGACGATAATAAAGGGATGAGTGTGCTCGAATTCATCCAGACCGCATATAGCAATCTACATGGCCTTCTCTATGCCCATGTTGTCGAGCCCATTTTGTTCAGCATGGGGTGGATGGCCTGGGCCGAAGATGCCTTTGATGGTACTGAATGGTTTTTGCTAGGCTGCATTCAACTATT